>Ga0209677_100069_pt1 | contig 144999 bp, 141 predicted proteins | sample AraplaCvi_mCL_r2_2_FD_184285 | JGI IMG/M metagenome (GOLD analysis project Ga0209677, IMG submission 184285) | Arabidopsis root microbial communities from North Carolina, USA - plate scrape CL_Cvi_mCL_r2 (SPAdes) (version 2) | ecosystem: Host-associated > Plants > Roots > Endosphere | place... | reverse complement strand
CACTCCGCACTGCAGTGGGCGACACCCGCCGAATTCGCCCGTCAGGCAAGGAAAAACGCCTCGGCGGACGAATCAACGACGCCGGAAATCTCCACTTCTGGACGGTACTAATTCCGGTGCAGGGTCAGACGCCGGAAATCTCCACTTCTGGACGGTACTAATTCCGGTGCAGGGTCACCTTTGATAGCAGGCCGTCATCCACGCGGGTCAGCTTGAGGGTGAAGTCGCACGCGCGGGCGGCGCCGTCCTGAAAGAAGTAGGTACGGGTAGTGTCCAGGTTGTTGATGACGAACTGGCCAAAGTAGTGGCCGGTGCCCTCGATGAGGGTGTAGGCGTCGCCGCTGTCGGCCATTAACTCCAGGGCGGAGAGGGACCATTCGCCGCCTGTCAGCTCGGGGAAAAGCTTGCCGGATAGGGTGATGGTTTCCTCGTCCGGCCCGATGAACTGGTGCGACGGCCGGCGGCCAACGCGGTTGTTGCTGGGGTGGCGCCAGCCTACCTGGCGTTGGAATTCAGAATAGGGCGCCGTGTCCAGGCTGAACACGAACAGGCCCAGAGCCATCATCATGGTCAGTCCCTGTCTGCAAGGCGCGAGCGCTGGCGGGCGGCTCGCTGGTTTTCGATCTGCCGCAGCTCGTCGCGCACGAGGCGTGCGATGGCCTGCGGATCTGCGCCGGCGGCCGGGTGGATGTGGATGGTGATGGGCGCGGCTGCAGCGGCCGGCGCTGCACCCACTGCGCTGGTGGTGAGCGCGGGGCGCGTGTCAAAAGAAATAGGTGCGGCCACCGCTGCCGTGCTGCCAATGGCGATGCCGGCGCCGATGCCAGTGAGCTTGGTGGCCAGGGTCTGCACGGCCTTCAGCGGAGTGTCCTGCCCGTCTTCCAGGCCTTGCGAGAGGCCGGCCATGGTGAAGCCGCCCAGCATTGCGAAGACGCGGCTTGGGCTGTGGATGCCGAGTTTTTCTTTGAACAGGCCGATGGTGCGATCTGCAACGCCACTAACTGCATCCACCACCCACCCGATGGCGCCCTTGATTCCCTTGGCCAGGCCTTCGATCATGTTGGCGCCGAACTCCGTGAACTTGGTTGGCATCTCGAACCCGAACCAGTTCATCACCGCTGCGAACGCGGAATAGAAAAGGCCCATCGGCGACCAGTTCATGATCAGTTTGGCGACGCCTCCAATGCCGCCATTGAATGCCTCCTTTACCTGGTCCCACAGTCCCAGGAAGAACCCCTTGATGGGCTCCCAATACTCGTAGATCAGATAGGCAGCCACGGCGATGGCGGTGATGACTGCACCGATGGGGTTCATCATCAAGGCGCGGCCGACCAACATCACGATACGCGCAACCCACATCAGCACATTGCCGAGGCCGCCGACGCAGCGCATGAGCAGGTTGAAGGCGCCGGCGAACAGGCGCATGGCTTTGGAACCCAGGCGCGCGCCGCCGGAGAGCGTGGCGAAAATCGTGCGCAGCTTGGCGAGCGGCCACATCACCGAAGCAATGGTGAGCAGGATGGGGCCAATGGTCAGCAGCGTCGCAGCCAGCACACCGACGCCAACGGCCATCGCCTTGGCCAGGCCGGGGTTCTCCTGCATGAACTTCGTCACGCGGTCGGCGGCCTTAGCAACCCATTCCAACGCACGCGCGTAGAGCGGCATGACCTTCTCGCCAATCTCCTTCTGCAGATCGTGCACCTTGGCCAGCGTCTCCAGCTCTTTGCCCTGCGGCAGGCCTTTGGCGGCGGTATCGAGCTGGTCAATGCCGGCGGCGCCCTTGTTCAGGCGCATGTTCTTGTGGATCTGATCGCGCTGCAGGTACATCTGCGACATCAGGCCCGATGCCGTGCGGTTGGAGAAGATGCTGCCGATGGCGTCCAGCACCTGGTCTTTCTCCGTGATGCCCTTTTCCTTGAGGGTCGGGAGCAGCACCTGCTCTAGCCAGGCGAATTGATCCTTGCGGAAGATATCGGCGCCCTTGAGCGCGCCAGGGTCCATGAACGAGACCTGGCCGGCTTTGTCTTCCTTGACCTTGCTGCGGTCTGCGATGAGGCCGAAGCGGTCCAGGTTGCCGAGCGTGCGTTTGGTGGTCTTGCCTTGGTAAAGGTTTTGGTACGCACTCATCATGGCGGTACCGACGGTGTTGCCGCCCATCTCCTGCACCAGCGGTTCCAGCGTGTAGAAGAACGCCTCGCTCTCCATGCCCTTGGCGGCCAGGCCGCCGCGCTTGATGACGTTGAGCCATTCGTCGGCCTGCACGCGGCCGCCGGTCGCGGTGATGACGCGCTGGACCATGTCGGCCTGGTTGCGGAATTCCTCCTCGCTGGCCAGGCCGCCGCGCAGCTCGATGACCTTGAGCAAGTCCATGAACATGCGTTCATTGTCTGCACCCTGCGCCTGGCCGAAGACAGCCTTGTTTGCGAACTTCATCTTGGCGAGGGTGGGCAGCACCATTTCTGCATGGTGCGCATCGGCAAACACGCTCAGGGCGTCGCGCATGAGCTCGGCCTTGTCGACCTGGCTGACGCCGTAGGCCTTCATCTGCTTGGCGAACTCGATGGATTGCTTGGTGGCGGCGTCGCCCAGGCCGAGCGCACCGATGCGGGTTTTTTCCAGCTCGTAGTGTTTGGATTCGCCTAGGCCTTTCCAAATAGGAGCGGCGGTCGCAGCGCCGGCAACGGATGCACCAGCGCCGGCAGCGGCCAGATTGCCGGCGCGCGTGCGCATGCGGTCGGTCGCTTGCTGCGCGGCTGCCATTTCACGGGCCCGGCCGTTGTGTGTCTTGAGGCGCGCGTCCTGCTCGGCAAGAGCGTGCGTGGCGGCAGACGTGGCGCGCCGAAGGTGCTCCTGGTACTCCGCCATCGATTTGGTGCCGCGACCTGCGTCTTGGAGCTTTCGGCGCACCTCCGCGAGCTGGGTCTGCTGCGCACGGAACTTGTTGGTCAGCCGTTCCGATGTGGCGGACGCCCGCTTGAAGTTCTCGGTGAGCTGCGCGCTGGGCGATTTGGCCTTTTGCATTGCCAGCTCCAACCGCTCTACGCGTTCGCGCGCCTTGCGCATCTCCGCAACGGTCTCGCGGATGCTGCCGCGCAGGCCGTCAAACTGACCCGTCAGCCCTTTGGCGCGCTCCAGCGCCTTGAACTGGTCGCGCGTTGCCTTGACTGTCCGGGCCAGGTCCTTGTTGGTGCCCAGAAGCCGCTGCAGCGGGCGCGTGGCCTTGTCGACAGCCTGCAGCACGACCTCCAGGCGCAGGCCGCGGGCGTCGCTCATTCCTGCGCCTCGCTGCGCTCACGCGCGCGCTCGCGCCACTCCATCAGCTCGGAAATGCTCATCGCGTACAGCTCCTCCAGGCGGAAGCCAAAAATCACTGCAACGTCTGCGGCGGCGTTTTCGACTCGGTCAGGAAGGCTTCTTCCCGGTCCTGCTTCGAGAGCAAAAAACCCGTCACTTCGGTGGCGATCTTGACTAGGTCGGCCAGGTCGAGCTTGCTGACGTCTGCGGTGGTGAGCGTGGGCGCGGTGATGCGCGGCAAGACGGTATGCAGGGCGGTCACGTCCATGCGCATGAGGTCCATGAGGCTGACGCCGCGCAGCTCGCCGCTGCCAGGCTTGCGCAGGGTGAGTACGCTGATGACCTGGTCGCCGCGCTTGATTGGGGTGTCGAGGGAGATGTTGGTGGTGAGTTGTTCCATGGTGGTGAGGGCTCAGAGTGTGGAGGGATGCCAGGTGGCGTTGCGGTTGGTCGGTCAGAGGCCGATTGCTTTGCGCTGTTCTGCCAGGCGGTCGACGCCGAACACGCGCTCGATGAAGTTCACGAGGTCGATCTCGATCCAGTCTTCACCGTTGACGGAAAGCTTGTAGTACGAGAGCGACGACTTGACCTTGAAGGGGTCTTTGTTGCCGGCCTTGGCGTTGCCGAAGTCGATTTCGGTGTGGCGGCCGCGTACGACGATATCCACGGCGTCGACCTCGCCGGTGTCTTCACACTGGTAGCCGCCCGAGAAGCGCACCAGGGCACCGTCCACGGTGGTGGTGCCGTACTGCTTGAGGATGTCGCGCATCAGGCCGCCGTAGGTGGTTTCGAGCTCCAGCTTTTCATTGCCGAGGTCGATGTCGATCGGGCCGTTCATGCCGCCAGCGCGGTATTCCTCCAGCTTGCGGGTGAGCTTGGGCAGGGTGATTTCTTCCACTGCGCCGGCGTGCGAGATACCGTCTGCGAAGACGTTGAAATGTTTGAGGATGCGAGGGAGTGCCATCGTTGGTCCTTGTCAGGGTAGTGGCGCCGCTCAGGCCGCGTTGACGGCGTCGGCGAACTGCATGAGATAGCGATCTGTGATGCGCTGGCGGAAGGTGAGGTCTTCCAGCGGCGGGACGGGCGTGTAGTCGTAGTCGATGGCGAGCTGGCCCGCTTTGAGCGTGTCTTTGCCGTTGGCGGCCGGGTCGAACCACGCTTCGCCGCCGAGCAGGTAGCCATTGCGCACCAGGCTGCGGAGCTTGGCGTTGACGCCGGCCAGGATGTCGCGGACGAGGGACGGCGTCATAGGCAGGTCATTGGCCCACATGTGGGCTTCGGCCATCGTGTCAGCCAGAACCTGGGCGGTGCGGGTGTAGTTCTCGAACGCGAAGAGCTTGTCGGCGCTGCACGTGCGCGAGCCCCAGAAGCGGAAGCCGTTCTGATGGACCAGCGTGGTGACGTCGTGCGAGTTGAGGTAGCCGGCGTCAGTGGCGGGGTTCTGCAGATCCCGATACACGTCGCGCGAGAGGCCCGTGACGCCGTTGACGGGTACGTTGGAGAGCGTCTTGTGCCAGCCGGTTTCGTTGTCGATCTTGGCGCGCAGGCCGACAGCGCGGGCCGTGGCCCACAGCGTGCGCTCGGCGTTGGCGGCGCTGTCCCAGCCGACAAAGTCAGGCCACAGCACCATGAGCTCGCGCGCGCCGAAGTTCTGGCGGTAGGCGACGACGTCCTCCTTGGTGTTGCAGCCGGCGGCGCTGACGTAGGCAAAGGCGCGCAGCTTCTGGGCGATGCCGGCCAGCTCGGACGCAACGGGCAGCGAGTCGAGCCCGGGCGCCGCCAGGATGCGCGGCGTGATGCCAAAGCGGTTGCGTGCGGCCAGCAGCGCCTTCATGCCGGTGTAGCGGCCTTGGTCGTTGGTGGTGCCGATCAGGTTGCTGGTGGTCTCGCCTTCGGCCTTGGCTTCAGCCACGCGCACAACAACGGTGAGCGGGCTGGTTTGGTCGGCAATGGCCTGCAGCGTGCGCGCGAGCGTGCCCTTATCGCCGGCCTTGCCGATGGCGCCTTGTACGTCTGTGAGCAACACGGGGGTGTCTAGTGGGAAGGCGGACGCATCCGCATCATTGGCCGTGCACACCACGCCGACGACGGCGGTTTCAATGGTGCGGATGGGGCGTGTGCCTTCGTTGATCTCGATGACACGGACGCCGTGGTGGTAGTCGGTGGGCATGCATTCCTCCGGGATGGGCCAACGTTGAATCGTCCCGGTAGGATGCGGCGCGCGCGCGAGCGTGTCGCGCGCTGGGTGTTGTGGGGCGAGGCTGCACAACAGAACATCGCCTGCAGCGGCATGTGTCGCAAATTCGCTGCATCTGGACCCGTCAGAAGAGGGGGCAAGAGCCGAACTTCGACCGGCGCGGCGCGCGACGTTGCACTATGCGGGTTGCTCTCGATTTCAGAATGAAGGCGGTGCGCGTGGCCAACTGCGGCAAGGTCGTCGGCCTTCGAGCATTACTTTAAGAACAACTCATTTCCTTCCTGAGAAACCATGCCTCGGATGCCTCGTCGTCACGTAAAAAGTCTTCTCGCTTTTCTGGTTGCAGCTTCTGTGTACAGCACCGTAAGCGCCGCCGACAGGACAGTGACCGTTGGCCGCACACAGATTGATATTCCTGTTGCGGAAGGCCACGTCGACACCACGGATACGCCGGCAGGTGCGCAGTTGGGCAATGCCTCGATAGACAAGGGGTCCGTATTGTTGGCGATGCAGCCGCGATCAAACGGGGCCAACACGTTCTTTGTTGTCAAGACGCTCAAGGACACCATGGCCGCTACGTTCACAGTGGGGCAGTTTCAGTATTTTGCTCGCCACATGCATGAATCGCAGTCGAACTTGGCCAAGTCCGTTGAAATAGGGAACCGCCAGGCTCTAGAGAATCAACAACAGCTAGCTGATGCCACTCAGAAAACGATCGGGAATGTGCGTTTTGGCGAGCCCGTTTTAATAGGGCCCGGACGGGAGGACGCGGTTTCTTCCGGATACACCGCTGCCTTCAGGGTGAACGGGGAGATTCAAGGAAAAAATCAGTCCTTGGTTACGCTGATGTGTACGCACGTGGTTCTCGCGCAGGGCAAACTGATTTTCATCCAGATGCATAGCCCCTGGGAAACTCAAGACGATCCCGAGCGGGTGCGTGCGGAGTGCCGACGATACGTTGATCGCTTTATCGCAGCGAATCCGCAGCGATAAGCTCCGTTCAGTGATAGGGCTTGGATTGGCTTTCAAATGGCCGATCATGATTCACCGGCAAGCTGTTCTGGCGCATTTGGCCATTCGAGGTCGAATGGGAAGCCGGCCTGCGATGTCACGTCACGCAGCGCTTGGCGGTACTGGCCGGCCAGGCGCATGCCCTCCATATCTCCCGCATCCATTGCCTTGTAGACCAGCGCGTCTGCCTCCTGCAGGCGCCGGTCGCGCTCGGCGCGCGCGTCGCGTGCTGCCAGGTACGCGGGAACGTCTGCGCGATGCTTCTCGACCATTGCCCTGATTTTATCGGCGCCGGGCTGGGGCGTCGGTAGCTTCCACTCGTAGATGATCGCGTCCCCCGTTTGGGCGCCGGTCAGCCGATCCGTGTTCTGGAGCACCCAAAAGTCGATGCCGTGCAGGGCATCAGGGTGTTCCTGCTTGATGCTGAAGATCAGTTCGTCGTGTGTGATCATGGTCTTACTGTTGCGAGAGGTACGTGCCGCGCAGGTAGATGATGGTGGTGTTGCCGACGTTTCGGAGGCCGCACATCACGTACGGCGCGGGCAGGTCGTACGTTTGGTGGCCGCCTTTGGAGATGTCGATGGCGCCGAACTCGGCAACGCCGTTGGTTAGGGCGGTAGCGCCCTTGATGGCCTTGCCGTTGTTCAGGTAGGTGAGGTACTCGGAGAGCCACTGTCCGGCCCACGGCATGTAGACGTTGCCGTTGGTGGCGAGAATGCCGCCGCCATCTCCTCCCGCTTTGACGGCCCCTTTGGTGACTAGCTCGCCGTTTCCATTGATCGAGAGTGCGTGCTGCATGGTGCCGACATGGAACGAGACGTATGGCTGCGAGAGGTTGCTCCCACCTGCATAGCAGTCGATTGCTGCAAGGTGGCGTTGTCCCCACTGCGTCCAGCGGATGCCCATATATGCGCCCACGTTACTGGGGCAATCGACTTGCAGGGCGGGCGTTCGTGAGGCATTCCACTCGGAAAACGCACCGCCGATGGAGTCGGTGCCGTTTGACGAGACCGTCAGCGCGCCTCTGCCGTAACCAACTCCGAAATGGAAGCCCCCGTTTGCAGCCAGCGCGCCGCCATATGTCGTGAGCGGATTGGGCAGGTTGTCCGAATCCCAGGGCGTGGCGCCGTTGAAGGAGGGGCGCGAACCCAAGACCATCTTGCCCGACACGTAGTCGACATAGAAGGCTTGGTGCCTGTTGGTGCCATCGACGTTATAGCTGCCCAGGATCAGGTCGCCGCTGGGGCCTGGCATGTACAGGCGCCAGATGACGGTATCGCCGCCGAATTCCAGGAAGCCGCGGCCGTCGTCGTTGTAGGCGGGTAGGTTGACGGTGCCTCGCGTCTTGAATTGATCGGCAAGAACGCCGGCTGGTGTCGTGATGTTCCCGTTGCCGTCGATGGAGCACGCGCGCAGGTACGTTGAGAAGGAGCCATCTGTTGCCGTGTTGCGGTCGATGATGAGGTGGCCGCCGCTCGATACCAGGCGAAAGCGCCCCAGCGTGATGGGTTGTTGTGTGTCGGTGAGCTGCAGCTCGACCGACGATCCCTTCAGATTGATGGGGCCGGACACGTCGCCGCCCGCGCGCGGCAATGCCGCATTGGCGGTATTGAGTGCGTCGGTAGCGGTGTCTTTTGCGTCCTTGACGGATGCGGGCGCCGCATAGCGCTCGTCGGCCTGGCCGAGTGGTACGGCCTGTTCGGCGGTTGACGCCGGCGCCACGGCGAATGCCTGTTTGGCGTCGCCGGCGAGCTGCGCTTTCTTTGCGAGTTGCAGGGCCAGCTTCTGAGGCGTGACCGCCTTCCCGTCATCTCTCCCGCTCACGACTTCCGCCTCGGTGGCGAGCTGCACCAGGCCGGTACGGTTTTCCGTGCTCGTGCGAGCGTTCAGGCCTGCCGGCGTTACCGCCCGCTGCGCGTCGGCGCCTTCGATGGTCTCCTGCACGGTTGCGAGTTCGACAACACCCTGCCGCGCGGTGGTGGCGGGCGGGTTGGTGAACGATGTTTCGCCAAACGACAGCGCGGTAACGTCGAGCTCTTTGAACACCATGTCGACCGCGAGCAGCAGGATGGCCACGGGGGCCTTTTCCATGATGGGCGTGGGCTGGCAGTAGGTGCCCAGTAGCACGCCGTTGTCCAGGTACAGGCCGAAGCCGTAGGTGGTGTACTGGTCGGCGCTGTCGTCGCGGATGGTGGCGTGGACCGTGTCGGCGGCGACGGTCTCGCCTGAGATGGTGGCCAGGCGTTTGTGCTCGTTGGGCAGCGCTTGCAGGCCTGTTTCGAAGGTGAAGGGCGCAGTGGCGATGCCGGCCTGCACGATCTTGCGGGCGGCGGTGCCGGTGTGGTCTGCATTGACCAGGGCGGCGCGGCCGGCGTCGGTGATGTTGATGGTGGTTCCTGCCATGTCAGGCGTCCGAAAGTGAAAGGCGGGTGAAGAGCGCAGGGCGGATGGCGGCAGCAACGCCGATGCCGCCGGCCTGGTTGAAGCCCTGGGTGAAGGTGTAGTGCGCGCGTACGGGCTTGGTCCGGTCGATCTCGGCAACGATGTCGCCGACGAATTCCGCCGTCGGCGCGTTGCCGTCGCGCCCGCTGACGGACATGACCAGGTCGAAGGTGCCGGGCGGCCCGGGTGGGTCCATCTGCCACCACTCCCGCACGGCGATGTTGGCGCCGAAGGACGCGACCACAGCGCGCACGGCGGCTGCGGTGCCTTTCTTCCGGGCTATAGGAATCGCGGCCTTCACCCGGGCGCGCTTGATCTGCTCGGGCCAGTAGTCTTTCCACGTGTCGATGCCGAGATGCCACGCGAGCCAAGGCAACAGGTGAGCGGAGATCGCGTCCGGGTCGACCAGGGTGCGCAGCGGGACGGGCAGATCGCTGATGACGCTGTTGGTATCCGCCAGCCGGCGCTCCAGCTCGGTGGCGTTGGGCGGCAGCAGGTTAGCCACGGATGCCCCCGTGCGCGATGTGCGTTGATGTGCAATACGGCGCCTGTGTGGCATCGGCGGTGATGTTGGCGGTGGGCGACCGCAGCTCGACGCGCTCTACGCCTTCCACGTGCAACGCGGCATAGACGCCGGAGATGGTCACTTCCCGGCCGAGGCGATGACAGGCCTCGACGTAGGCGGCCAGGCGCTTGAGCGCGAGCTGCAGCACGACGCCGGAATCGGGGCCGGGGAATGTGTAGATGGTGGCGTCGACCTGGTAGCGCAGGATTTCTGCGCCGCGCACGGTGACCAGGTCGGTGAGCGGGCGCACGTCATCTGCGCGCAGGCTGGCGGCCACGCGGTCGAGAAGGTCCGGCGGCGCGGTGCCGTCGCCTTCGCGCGAAAGCACGGTCACAAGCACTTCGCACGGGCGCGGGCTGGTGGCGGAGGCGTCGAGTACGCGGCCGTCTGAATTGAGCGCGTGCGAGCGGTATGCGCCTTCCGGCCCGGCCACGGAGAACGACTGCGGCGCGAGCTGTACACGCATGCGCAGGTCGGCATCGTCCTCCATGACGGCCGGGGCGCCTGTGTCGGGGTCGGCCGGTTTAACGACCAGGCGCTGCAGTTGGAAGAGCGCGGCGACGTGTTCCAGGTCGTTGCCCTTGGCGTAGGCCAGCATGACGGCCTGCGCTGCCTCGTTGATGCGCTGGCGCAGGACCAACTCGCGGTAGGCGTTTTCCTGCAGGGCCTTGGTCAAGGGCTCGGATTCGAGCTCCAGCACTTCGGCAATGGCTACCCGCCGCTCGACGGGATGCAGTTCGATGAGCCGCGCCTTGCGCCGGGCAAACAGTGTCTCGAAATCCAGGCTTTCCACCACGTCGGGCGGTGGCAGTTGTGACAGGTCGATCAGGCTGGCCATGTTCACACGCTCCGCAGGGGCACGCTCAACGTGCCAAGGGCTTCGCCGCGCGGTCCGTCGATGCGGTCTGCCTCGATGTCGAGTGTGGCGCTGCCATCTGCGCCCACGGAGAAACGAACAGATGCGATGCGGATGCGCGGCTCCCAGCGCACGAGCGCGGAGACGGAAGCAGACATGAGGCGCAGGCGGGTTGCCGGGTTCGCGGGCTGGTCGATCAGCTCTGGAATGAGCGAGCCGTATTCGCGGCGCATGAGGCGCGAGCCGATGGGCGTGGTGAGGATGTCGCGCACGGATTGCCAGATGTGCGCGACGTCGCTGACGGCGCGGCCGGTGGTGTTGTTCATCCCGGTCATTTCGGGCCGTCCGTATCGGCACCGCCGCGCTCGATGCCGCCGTGCTTGTGGTTGTCGAGTACGACGCCGTTGGACGACAGCTTGCCGTCTTGGTGCGCCAGGTCGCCGGTGATGACGTTGCCGTTGTCGCCGCCTTGGCCGGCAATGCCGTTCATGAACGACAGCAGGCCCTTGACCGTGACCGAGCCGTCGAAGGTGGTGTCCGGGCACTTCACCAGTACGCTGGTGGCGGCTTCCAGGAAGACGGTTTTGACGCCCTGGACTGTGAGCAGGCCGGCGGCGTGGTCGTACTTGGTTAGCGCACCGTCTGGGTAGAGGGTGACGGTTTCATTGGGCGAATGGCTCGGCACGTCGTTGGCGGCCGATGGGATGGCGCACAGGACGATGCCGTTGGAGAGGTCGCCGCTGGGGCAGAGCAGCACGACCTGCTCGCCCTTGGTGGGCGGGTTCCACGTGCGCGTGCCGCCGGCGCGGTCTTCGCACCACGGGCGCCAGGTGGTGGTGATGCCGCCTGTGCGCACGCGTACGGCTGGCGGATTGTCGTGGCGAACGTCGGCCACTGTGCCGATGCGGATCAGGTTTTCGATGAGGCGGGCGAGTTCTGCGAGGTCCATGCCTGCAGAGTGCCGTGCGCGCGCGTGGGGGTCACGCGGGGGGTGTTGTCGGGATCAAAGGCACAACACCAGGACGTCTCAAGTAAATGTAGAACGTTGCCGTAAGTTAATTTGCGCGCACGTGGCGCGTATCTCAACTGAGGAAGCTTGTATGGCGGAGAAGGAGTCGGGGCCGCGTCTGCGGAACTTTGTTGCTGGGCAGAAGAATGATCTAAAGCTGTGGGCCGATCAGATGCGCGGTTACATTGCCGCAGCCGTCTGGGCGTCCGTCGGTGTGCTGCTGAGGAAAAACGGTCCCGCCGATGACATGATTTTTCCATGGTCGGCGAAACCGCTCGGTTGGTTCTTCGTGGTGTCGGCGGCACTGTTCACAGGGCTGAACGCGCTCCAGGCAATGTACGTCCTCATCAAGCCAGAGAATGACCGCAAGGGATGGCGGTTTGCCGGTGCCGTGATTGCCACGATCTTGATCACAGGCTTCTTTGTGGTCGCCTTCGATGCGCTTCTCAGTAATACGCTTGGAACGCTTCGACACTAGGCGACTCGCGCGGATTACCCCTCAGGTGGGGAAGTTATCGGCCTAAGCATGCGATAGCTTCCTGGAATACTGCGGCTAAGTCGGAGAGCGCATGGACGCATACGTAGTGATCGGAGATGCAAACTCGTTCAAATCGTCGACGGTGAGGGCCTTGACGGGCTGCAGAGTTCGCGGACTGAGGGAGCTCGTGCAGGGCGGCGTTGTGATGAACACGTTCGTTCAGCTTTCATCGCTCCAAGAAGGCTCTAACTGGAAACCGCCCAAGGATTTCGTTAGGGAGGTAAGGCAGTCGAGAGCCAAGTCCGTAATAGTCCCCCTACGTGGTCTCTCGCATCGTGGTCGACCGGACGCGAACATCTACCTCGACGCGTTCGTAAACGCGGGATGGAACATTAAGGGCATTGCGCTGCTCCACTGCCCGAAATTCAGTTTGGTTGCTGCTGTTCCTCATGCGGCTCTTTGCCCTTTCCCTTCTCGGGGGACGCCGCACTACTACGCAAATGAGCTGGCTGCACAGGTCCGAACGACATTTGGTTGGGCGTAGTTCAGCTTGTACTTGCGCTCTGGCCGTCGTCGGTGCGACGTTCCTACCTGGGAGGGCAGATGGTGGTGATGAAAGACGCTCCACCCTAAAGTTGTGCCTCAATCCAACCGTTACCGTGCCTATCTAGGCACTTTCAAGGCTACTGCGTATGGGTTGGTCGAAGGAATTTAGCGCACAGTTGATTGGGACTGTCGCTGGAGGAGTAATTGCGCTCGGTGCAGCTTGGGTGACCAACTACGGATCAGAACAAAAAGACTTCGCTGCAGAGAGGCGCGGGAAGCTCGAAACTTTGATTTCGGACCTATTCCGAGAGTATGCATGCACGCTTAAGTATCGGTCGGGCGAACCGGTGGGCGAGGCGTGCGATGCCGGTACGGCTGCCTATCAATCATTGGCGTACGCAAAGCTCTATTTCCCGGAGCTTTATAAAGGTGTTGGTGAGTTTCATCTTGCTCAATCTCAGTTGCGACTGGAAATGCAAAAGTGCCTTCTAGACGCTCCGTTCGGCGATAAGGTTGGCGAGCTGAGACACCGAGCTAAGTGCTTAGAGCAAGTGGATAACAGCCCAACAAACAAGGCCGTTCAGATCGATGCGCTCGTCGAGCAAGCGCATGCATCGGTGTCAACGATTACCCCCAAAAAGTGGTCGCTTTCAACCTTCAAAGACATGTTCTAGCAGGTGGGGTGGCCTTCGTTCGGTTAGTACGCTAGGCCATGCAGGATCAGATCGAGTATGCGTTCAGTGTCAGCATCGCCAATACCTAGTAGTTCGCGCGCTGGGTATTTGGCAGTCAGCCCGTTCTTGTTGACCCGATCCCGCAACCCAAAGTGATGCACCGACGCAATCCGCCGCACCTTGCCAGCAAACGTAATCACAGCCGCGTTTGGGCTCGCTTCGATGCGCATGTATTTCGCCATCCTCAATCGCGTGAACATCGAGCGCCGGATGCCACCGCGCTTGTGCCGTAGCTGCGGCTTGCGCGGCTCGTAGGGCGTGCCATCCGGGTTGCGCTGCGCGGCGATGCGCGCTGACTGCCGGCGGCGCAGCTCCACCGCAATGGCGCGGGCCAGCGCCCGCCGCTGCGGTGCTTCCAATTTCGCCAGCAGGCCGACCAGGTAGGCGTCGAGCTCGTCCAGGTTGCTCACGCGGGCCTCCATGTGGCCGGGTCGTCGTTTTCATTGATCGGCTCGGGGTGGTGTTCGACCTGGTAGCCGTTGCCGTCCACTTTGACCGTGACGCGCTCTGAGAGCTGCAGCTTGATGGAGATGTCGACGGTATCGTGCGTGAGGATTTCCGCCTCGAACCTGAAGGCGTCTTCCCGCTTGTCTGGGTTGGTGAAGGCGTCGGGCTGGTTGGTGCGCAGCCAGGCCAGGACGGGCACGACGACTGTGTCGGAGCTGTCCGGGTAGTCGGTCACGATCAAGGTCAGCGTGTACCGGTATTCGAACCCGAGCGAGCGCGCGCCGGTGCCCACCACGTTTCCCTCATCGACAAAGACATGCAGAGCATCCGGGTGCGCGGCCAAGTAGGGCACGGCGGCTGTCAACGTCTCGCGCAGGCTGGTGGCTTTCATCATGGCGCGGTGGCCTCGCCAATGATGGTCATGCCCTGATCGCGCAGGGTCTGCTGCAGGCTGCTCAGCCGTGCGGCGTCGACGTGGCAGTCGGTGTAGTTGGCCGCGACGGTGCGGGCGACGGCAGAGAGCGCAACGCCTGCGGGGGCCGCATCAGGATCTCCGGTATCTGGATTTGGCACGGCGCCGGCGGCTGCGGCGTCGTGCAGGCGCACAAAGCCGCGAGGGACAACGCAGGCAGCGTCAGCTTGAGCGGGGACATAGCGAGGGACTTCCTTGATGATGGTGTCGCCCTTGACGCGGATGACGCGCTCGCGGTCGACGTATTGCGTGACGGTCACGGTGGCATGCTGGGCGTTGTCGAGCTGCTTGCGCAGGGTGGCGGCCGTGGTTTCAGCCTGGTCAGCGCGTTGGACTGTGGCGTGGTAGCTGGCGGTGGCCCACCAGGCGAGGGCGGCAACGCTGGCCAGCAGCGCGACGATGACGGCGGTGCGCTTCATGCCGCGACCTCTTCTTCGGCCTGGTAACGATCAAAGGCGCGGGCGAGCTTGACGTCGTACAGTTTGTCTTTGTAGGCAGGGCCGTTGTACAGCTCGGCGAACGTCGGCCACTTGCGGGCGCGCAGGGCCTTGAGCATGGTGGGGTCGGCTTTGACGAAGCGCACGAAGGCATCGAGCTGCGCGGCTTCGCTGGTGCGCATGGCTGCCACGAAGTGCTGCACGCTCGGGTAGTCGAGCAGGTTCCAGTGGAAGCCCATAACCTGGAAGGCGCCCCAACTGGCCGATGCGAGGGCACAGTCTTCGTCGATCTGGATCGCGCGCGCCAGGCGCATGTGTTCGCCGGCGTTGCCGACGTAGCCGCCGCGCTTGGGGTTGACCAGGTTGGGGAACTGGCGTGCCAGGGCGTCCGCATCTTTGCCGACGCGCTGGAGCTGGCGATGCATGATGTGCCGCTCGAACAGGATGACCGGGCGGCCGTCGGGCAGGAAGCCGTTGCCAAGGCTTTCCACCTCATTGACGGCACGGATGGCAGCCAAGGGCACGTTGAGCGTTTCGGCGGCGGCCTGCAGGTCTGCGGCGGTGAGGTGGCGAACGTTGCGCGCGCCGGACTGCAGCGCGGCCATGGTCTTGGGGCCGGCAATGCCATCGACGACCAGGCCGAAACGGATCTGTGCCACGCGCACGGCGGCAACGGTGTCGGCGCAGTAGACGCTGGTATCCGGGGCGTTGAAGCCGTTGGCAATCAGCAGGCGCTGCAGGTCCAGTACTGCGGCGCCGAGCATACCTTCACGCAGGATGGTCATGCTGACCTCCGCAGGATGCGAACAAACCAGCATTGCCGAGCGCCGCCCATGCGGAAGAGCTCGACGACGTTGCCACGCACGGCATAGACGGCGACGCACAGCACGGCGGTGATGCCGTTCTGTGCGGCGAGCGCCCAGTCATAGCGGCCGAACAGCACGCCGATGGTGACGGCGCCCGCGAGCACGACCAGGCCGTACGCGAGGCGCGAGGCCCACGGCCGGTGAGTGGCGCCGCCGCGCTTGAACAGCAGAAGGCGCAGCGCGATGAGCGCGCACAACGCGGCCTGCACGATGAAAAGCGTTTTCATGGTTGCTTGCCTCCTTTGTCTGCGCCGCCCTTGAACGCGGCGAACAGGCGGTCGCTGTTGTCTGCCAGGCGGATGAGGGCCAGGAGCAGCTTGACCACGACGGTGGAGGCGACCAGGGCGCCCACCGCGTGGCTGACTTCGGTGTTGGTGGGCAGGGCTTTGGCGATGAGCGCCGCCGCCAACGGGGCGGACAGCAAGCCGGCGACGATGGACGCGGCTAGGAAGCCGAGCTTCTTGACGGTGCCCAGCTCGCCGCTGTTGAGCACGAACACGGCGGCGCCGGCGAAGGCGCCCAGCACGGTGCCGGGGTCGACGCCTGGCAGCAGGGACAACGCGCCCACACCCGTGACGGCGAGGGTGGCGGTGGAGCCGGTGGAGATGGGTTCAGCCATTGGGTTCCTTGTGGTCAGTCCCAGAGCTGGACCATTTGCATGGCCGGCTGCGGGGAGATGTCGGGCATGACGAGCTCGGTGCCGTGGGGGAGGACGGGGCCGAGGTCGGCAATGCCCGGGTTGGCGGCCAGGACGGCTTCTGTGACGCCTGCGGTGCGGCCGTAGACGCGGTGGCAGATGGCGTCGACGGTGTCGCCCTGGATGGCCCGTACGCGCATCAGATGAGCTCGACGGTGGTGCGGGCGGCGCCCTGGATGTCGCTGATGGCCCAGCGCGCATCGCGGCGCAGGTCTTCGACGCCGAGGTTTTCGGCTTCGGCCTTGCGGTCGCCGGCGGCGGTGGCGTCGATGGTGCGGTAGCGCTCGATGAGCCAGGCGGCGGCCAGGCAGTGCACCGCGCGCTCGTACCGGTGAAGGTGGGCGCTGCGGCCGTCGATCTTGGACGCCGGCACGTCGCCCAGCGAGTTGCGACCAAACGAGACCTGCGCGACCTTCCAGGCCTGCAGCTCGTCATTGACGGAAATGACGGCCTCGACCAACGCGGCGCGCATGCGCTGCTGCGTGACGGTGCCGTCCAGGCGCATGGCGGCGTAGGCGTGGTCGACGCTGATATCGGGGAAGAAGCCGTCGTTGCCGATCGGCTCCCCGCCGGGTTGTGCCTGCGCGGGCACGGGTGCGGCTGCGATGAAGGAGGACATGGTTTCAGTAGGCTGGGAGGCGGTGGACGGGGCGAGGCTTCGCGGCACGCCGGAAGACTGCCCCGTGCCGCCTGATGCGCGGGGTCACGCTCGGTGTCAGCTCTTCCCGTCGCCGGGCTTGGCTGCGTTCTTGATGTCGCGCTCGATGCGCTCGATGTCTTTTTTCACGCCGGATTTGTCGTGTAGCTCCAGCGCGCGGCGCAGGTGCGCGAGGGCTTCTTCGCGGCAGGCGTTGGCGGTGTCCCGGTCGTGCCCGGTCGCCATCTCTGCAATGACGTAGCCGAGCGCCTTGTGCAGCTTGGCGCGGACTTCATCGGGCATGTCCTGGTCGCGCACGAGGGCTTCCACTTCCATCACAGCCTCAACGTCGACCGATTTGATGGCGGCCGGGTCTTTGAGGACCATGTTGGCGAACTCTTCCGCGATGAGGCAGGCGGTGGTGCGCTGGTACTGGTCGGGCATCGCCAGCTTGTGGCGGATGGCGTAGCCGGCCAGGGGCAGGGCGCCGGCGAAGTCGCCCACGTCGATGCGCCAGACGAGCACGGTCATGAAGATGTCGTCTTGCGTGCCGCTGTCGGCCTGCAGGACGCCTTCGACCCACGCCGCGTATTCGGGCAGCATGCGGCGCTTGGTGTCCGCCTTGCGCTCGACGGACTGCACCTGCTTGAGCTGGCGCTTGTGCTCGGCCAGCTGCGCGAGCATGAGCTCGTACCCGGTTGCGTGACGGAGCGGGTTGGCCTCCTGCTCGGCCCGCGCCGCGAGGGCGGCGGAGACTCGCAGGAAGTGGTTGCGGGCGGGGCTGGTCATTGGGTTTCCGCCTTCTCGGCTTCCACAATGGCGATGTTCTCGGCCATTGCCACACAGCCGAGGTCTTCCACTACGTACGCATCGTTGCTCGACTCGTAGTTCTCGATGCGGTCGCGCTTGGCGTTGTCGACGATGGTGCGGCGGCGGGTGCCTTCCTGGTAATAGATGGAAAGGTTGTCCAGGCGCGTGACGAGCAGGCCGTTAGCCGGGAAGTAGGGCACGCGCACGGCCGGCAGGTTGCCGATGCGTTTCTGGCTGACGATCATGTCCAGCGCCAGCGTGTCGGTCGGCCGGTTGGGCTGGTTGATGATGGGGAAGTACTTGTCCGCCAGTAGTTGGCGACCACAGACGACGACTAGCTCGGGGTCCTCTGCGTACCACGGCTCGATGCACTGATTCACCAAGTCAAAGACAAAGGCGTCGAGGTCCACATAGACCGACCCCTTCTCTTTTGGACCAATGAGAATCTTGTTGGCATTCTTTCCGTCGTCGGTCAACACGCGCTGTGGCGCGCCTTCGCGGATGTGTTGCAGCCAGCCCTTATTCACGTCCTGCAGCATCGGGTTGGCGGCACGATCTGAAGTCGCAGTCCGTTTGATGCCGTGGAAGCCGATCACCATGCGGTCCAGCGCCTGGCGTTTGATGATGGCGTCGCGGATGCGCGTTTGAAAATCCTTGAACTTGGCCCAGGCGTCGAGCTTTCGGTACGTGATGTGCGTGTCAGAGTTGGTCTGTTCGCAGCGGTAGCCGATGTCATCCAGCGTGATCAGGTCCGATGTCTCACGGTCTTCTTTGGTGGTATCGGTCGTGCTGGCGATGGGGCCGGACACACCCAGGCCGATCTTTTCGCCTTCCTGCTCGGGCACGCCGTGGATGTTCACTTTGGACAGGAACTGGCTCGATTCCTGAATCTTAGTTTCCAGGCGCTGCTGGACGCTCGGGTTGACCGAGAACTTGGTATCGACGCGCTCAACGCCGTTCAGTTTGGCGATTTCAGCCGTGTAGGCGTCGTAGAGGCGGCGGGTATCGTTGCGCATTGAGTGCTCCGGATGTGGGTCTTGTTGGTGCTGTGAGGTTGTGGCCGTATCAGCAGTCGGTCTTGATGTCGGTGGTGCCGTCGCCGCCGGTGGCGGGCGGGCGCGCGGTGAAGGCCGGGGTGTTTTCCAAGCCGTGCTTCAACGTGTCGAAGGCCTTGCTGCGCTCATCTGCCTGGGCCTTAAACTCGACCAACTGATCGTTGATGGTCTTGAGGCCTGCGGTGAACTGATCGCCCATCGACTGCACCTGCGTGGCGATGATCTGCACGGCGTCCTGCACATCGGAGAAGCGGGCGTCGTTGCCGGTCTCGGCTTTGGCCTGGCGCGAGAAGAGGCGCTTGATGCTGTCGGCGAGGCCTGCGGTGGCGCTGGGCTGCTCGGGTGTGAAGTCGAGGTCGACTTCCACCGCTTCGGTGAACAGGTTGTCGGGGTCTTGCTTGCGCGCGGCGAGCGGGTTGACCTTGGCGGTGGCGCTGAACTGCAGCACTTCACAGCCCAGGCTTGCGGGGTTGTCCGTCACAGCCAGGCCGACCAGGTAGGCCTCTTTGGTGTCAGCGAAGCTCGGCTGCACTTCCATCGAAGAAAAAATCTTCTGGCGTGCCTTGGTGAGGGCGATGAGCTCGTCGGTGGGGTCGAGCTGCGCGTACAGGCCCATCTTGCCGTCGTGCTCTTCTGCCTTGAGTGCAACGACATCGCCGTAGGCCTTGAAGGGGCCAGCCGCCGAGTAACCGCGGATGTGCTCCATGTTGATGCGCGCGGTGTACGTCTGCGGGTCGTAGTTCTTCGCCATCTGCACTAGCGTGTTGCGATCAATGACGCGGCCGTCGCTGGTGGCGCCTTCGGTGGCGATGCGGAAGAACTTGTTGGCCTTGGTGCCCATGTTGTCCTCGATGGTCTTGTGGTTCGTTGGTGCTGTCATCTTCAGCGCCGTGCATCGCGCGGGCAACGCGTTGGTGTTGTGCGAACCGGCGCCACAACAGGCAGCGCGTGGCACGCGCGCGCGCGGCCGGTAGCGTGGCGTCATGACTACGTTGCCGCCTATCGCTTCTCTCTCAATCGATCCGGAAATGGACCCGCGCCGCGTGGCGCGATCGCTCTACTGGCAGGGCTACCGCGTTGCACGCATCGCGGAAATGCTCAAGGTGAAGCCGGTGACGGTGCATAGCTGGAAGCGCCGTGACGGGTGGGCGGACACGACGCCGGATGAGCGCGTGGCGCTGACGATTGAAGAGCGCTTGATGCGTCTGGTGGCGAAGGAGCAGAAGGAAGGGCGCGACTTCAAAGAGATCGACCTGCTGAACCGCCAGCTCAACAACGTGGCGCGGCGCGAGCGGTACCGCGATGGCGGCAACGAGACGGACCTCAACCCGAAGGTGGCCAACCGCAATGCGGGGCCGCGCAAGAAGGCGGAGCGCAATGCGATCAGCCCGGAGGAGCAGGAACAGTTGCTCGATGCGTTTCGCGAGTCGCTGTTCGGGTATCAGGAGGTGTGGCACCGCGCGGGTGAGGCGGAGCGGATTCGCAACATCCTGAAGTCACGCCAGATTGGGGCGACCTGGTACTTCGCGCGTGAGGCGTTTATCGATGCGCTGACGACGGGGCGGAATCAGATCTTCCTTTCCGCCAGCAAGGCGCAGGCGCACGTGTTCAAGCAATACATGGTGCAGTTTGCGAAGGACGCGGCCGGCGTGGAGCTGAAGGGTGATCCGATTGTGTTGCCGAACGGGGCAACGCTGTACTTCCTGGGCACGAACGCACGCACGGCGCAGAGCTACCACGGCAACCTCTATTTCGACGAGTACTTCTGGGTGCCGCGCTTCCAGGAGCTGCGCAAGGTCGCCTCCGGGATGGCGATCCACAAGCACTGGCGGCAGACGTATTTCTCGACGCCTTCCAGCCTGGCGCATGAGGCGTATCCGTTCTGGTCGGGCGCGCTGTTCAACCGGGGCAAGGCGAAGGACCGCCAGGTCAAGATTGATGTGAGCCATGCCGCGCTGCGCGATGGGTTGCGCTGTGCCGATGGCCAGTGGCGCCAGATCGTGACGGTGGAGGATGCGCTGCGCGGTGGCTGCAACCTGTTCGACCTCGACCAACTGCGCCTGGAATACAGCGAGCCGGATTACGCGAACCTGCTGATGTGCCAGTTCGTGGATGACACGGCGTCTGTGTTCCCGCTGTCGATGCTGATGCGCGGGATGGTCGATAGCTGGGAGCTTTGGACGGATTTTCGGGCGTATGCGCCGCGTCCGTTTGGCGCGCGGGAGGTGTGGCTCGGCTATGACCCGAACGGCGGCGGGCCGACGGGCGACAGTGCGGCCATTGTGGTGCTGGCGCCGCCGGCGGTGCCGGGTGGGAAGTTCCGCGTGCTGGAGAAACACCAGTTCAAGGGCATCGATTTTGAGGAGCAGGCGCACGCCATCCTGCGCGTGTGCGGCCGCTACAACGTCACCTTCATCGGCATCGACCGCACTGGCGTCGGAGACGCCGTCTACCAGCTCGTGACGAAGTCGCGGCCGGATGCGCGCGGCTTCTCCTACTCCGTAGAGGTGAAGACCAGTCTGGTGCTGAAGGCGTTTGACGTCATCAGCAAGGGCCGGCTGGAGTTCGACGCGGGCTGGACGGACTTTGCCGCGTCGTTCATGTCCATCAAGAAAACCGTTACCGCCTCCGGCGCGCGCGTCACCTACCAGGCGGGCCGCTCGGAGGACACCAGCCACGCCGATCTGGCGTGGGCCTGCATGCATGCGCTTTCGCACGAACCGCTCGAAGGCGCCACATCGACCAATTCAAGCATTCTGGAGTTTTCATGAGCCGCAGGAAGAACCGCCGCGCCGCTGGCGCAGCCGCGTCCGTCAAACAGCACAGCAGCCACGCGCCAGATGCGCAGGCGTTTTCGTTTGGCGACCCGATGGAAGTGCTCGACCGGCGCGAGCTGCTCGATTACCTGGAGTGCATGCGCATGGGGAAGTGGTTCGAGCCGCCGCTGCCGTGGGAGGGGTTGGCGAAGTCGTTTCGTGCCGCTGCGCACCACAGCTCGGCGATCTACGTGAAGCGCAACATCCTGGTCAGCACGTTCATTCCTCATCCGCTGTTCTCGCGTGCGGCATTCGAGCGCTTTGTGCTCGATTGGCAGGTGTTTGGGAATGCGTACCTGGAGAACCGGTTGAGCTGGGCGGGCTCCAGCATGGGGCTGACGCCTGCGATGGCGAAGTACATGCGGCGGGGTGTCGATCTGTCGACGTATTACTTTGTGCAGGGCGCCGCCGAGCCGCACCAGTTTGCGCGGGGCACGGTGTTCCATCTGCAGGAGCCGGACATCAACCAGGAGGTGTATGGGTTGCCGGAGTACCTATCGTCGCTGAATGCGACGTGGTTGAACGAGTCAGCCACGTTGTTTCGGCGGCGCTATTACAAGAACGGATCGCATGCGGGGTTCATTCTGTACATGACCGACGCGTCGCAGAAGATGGAAGACGTGGATGCGCTGCGCGACGCGTTGAAGAACTCGAAGGGGCCGGGCAACTTCCGGAACCTGTTTGTGTACGCGCCCGAGGGGAAGAAGGACGGGATTCAGTTGCTGCCAGTGTCGGAGGTGGCGGCGAAGGATGAGTTCTGGAACATCAAGAGCGTGACGCGCGATGACCAGCTCGCGTCGCATCGGGTGCCGCCCCAGCTCATGGGGATCATTCCGTCGAACACCGGGGGCTTTGGGGATGTGGAGAAGGCCGCGTTGGTGTTCGCGCGGAATGAGGTTAAGCCGCTGCAAGATCGGCTGTTGGCGATTAATGAGTGGGTGGGGGAGGAGGTGGTTAGGTTTGAGGAGTATGGGCTGAAGTGACGGGATTTTGCGACGAATTCGCGATCCGGCATTGCTTGCGCTAGGTCGCTAGCGGAACGGCGACGGTTGTGCACCGTTCCAGGCTCTCTACCGTTCTTGTGCTCATCGGTGATTCGTCTACAGTGGAATCAGCAGGACAGCACACGGACTTGCCGTTTGCCGGGTCAACCGGCAGCGCAACCGAGCTTCCTCAATGGCGAAAGCCCCGGGGTCGTTGGCGCGGCCCGGGGCTTTCTAATACCAACCACTTGGGGAGCCAAGAGGATGATGTATGCAGCAGCATAGCAAACGTCGGCGCAAAGTAAAGCGGGATGGCGCAACGGTGGAGGGCACATGTTCGTCGGTGGGGCACCTTTGCTTTGGAGTCGCCTTCCTTTTGAAGGCGGTCACACCGCTGCTTTTTCTATTTTGGGGTGGGTGATATCCGATTGACCGCCGCCGCCACGCTTCATGGTGGCGGTGTTTTGGACGCTAGGACACTGCAGGCCGGTGCGCGTAATACGGCCGCAGCTTGTCCTCAAGAATCGCGTCGATCTCATCGAGATCGCGCGGCTCCGGGTTCAACCACGCATCAATGTTCTCCGCCTTGATCGGAATCGGGCAGCGGTCGTGCCCGGCCTCGGCAATCTCCGGCGGCGGATCGTCGGTGATGATGGCGAACGACAACAGATCCTTCTCGCCGGGCTTGGTCGCGCGCCAGTGTGACCACACGCAGGCGACGAGCAGCGTCTGCGGCGGGTCGGGGCGGAATTCGACGATGGCGTTTGTGCCGTCTGGCTGGGCCACGTATTCATAGAACGCGTCGACCAGGACGAGGCCGTGGGTGTGGCCGTATTGGCCTTTCCAGAAGCCGCGCAGGTTGTCGCGGCGGGCGTTGTAGGTGCCGGGATACTGCTCGTCGTAGAAGGCCGGTTTGCCAGCGGGGCGGCACTGGTAGCGCATCGGTTTGACGACGCGCCGGCCGTTCTCCATCACCATCACTGGCGCGTACCAGCCGGGGTAGATGCGCGAGTCGCGCGGCTTGAGTTCGGTGCTCTTGAGCTCTTCGAGTTTGCCCTTGGCCGCCGCGATCTTGTTGGTGGCGATGCGGACGTCTTCAGCGGCCTTCTTGGTGGCCTTGGCGGCGAGGGACTGCTGGGCTTTCTCCAGCCGCTCGGTCTGCTTGGCCAGCTCCTGCAGCAGCGCGATTTCGTCTGCGGCCATGCGCGCGCGGATGACCTCGGCGATTTTCTTTTCTTCGTCGGTCTCGGGCGATTCGAGGAAGTGCGCGGTCATCGCCCTCGGCACGCGCATCTTCGGGTTGGCGAAGTACTCCATCACCATCCGCGTGAAATCGTCGAGCGACATGATCGCGCCGTACTCGTGTACGAACCGTCGATAGTCGGCTTCGATTTGGGCGGAGTAGCACATGGGTGGCTCCCGTGGGTGAGGCCATGATAGATCAGCGGCGCGCTTTGGCGAGTCGCTGTAGGCCAACTACCTCGGCGCTAGTCCAATCGAGTGGGGCGGGAGAGGGATGGCTGGTGAGCGCCATCTGAAGCGCAGTGAACCGCCGCTCAAACGGTGGCTCGATACCGGCGGCCTCCAACCACACGGCAATGTACCGGGCGTAATCCACGGTGCTGCGGAGATACCAGATTTCCCAGATCAGGCGTCTTACGTCTGGACATTTGTTGCGCTCCCATATCGCGCGGACCTCTTCGACCTTCAGCCTGGCCGGAGGGGGCGGGGCGCTCTTGGGCGGATTGCAGTCGATGCCCTTTCCCTGCATTGGCTGGCCGCTGCCGCGATCTTCGCGCGTGGCTTCAACCGGCTCCCATTTCTCTGCAACGAAGTGCGTACAGGCGCTGGGCGCAAAAAACTGCGCGGCCGCCTCCGGGCTCATGTGGTGCCGGGTCATTTTCCAGCGACCAGTCTTGGCGTCTAGATAGCGGTATTTGTGGACGATGTGCGGAGGTGCGGGCGATTCCATGGCTGCAAATACTGTATGAATATACAGTATCCGAGGCACGATCCTACGAGTCAACGTAGACAATGCAGACGTGGATGGAGAGGCGCCTGGGAGAGCGCTGAAGCGGTTCTTTGCGCACTGGTTGCGGGACGTCATCCCGTCCGTGAGCGGGCCGCCGCGCGCGCTTTACGCGGATTGGCGGGGCATGCAGTGGTGGGGTAGGGGGGAGGGCGAAGAGCCGGGCAGGCTGGTGTCACGACCCGGCGCGCGCCGTTGGGACCCCGCCTCACCTGCGCGCTTCATGGAGCTGTTTTTATGCAGTGCATAGACGTTCCATCACGGCCCGCAGCAAGGCGCGGCGGTGTAGGCGCTGGTGCGCAGACTTATGCAGATTCGTGCAACCAGCTCGTGCTAGGGGCGCGTGAAACCACAATTCCGCGCCGATCGGACTCAACTACCACTCTGTAATCGTCCCAAAAGTGGCGGCAAGGTGCCCGGACATTCCCTTGTCCGTTTCCTTCACCATATGGGATAGAAACCGATCGACATCTCGCACGGCCGTTGAACTCAACTGCCCCGCAGTATTTCTAGTGCGCGCCCACTGTATGTCGGCTGGTATAGCAATACCATGGGCAAAACTATGACGAACCCTCAGAATCTCATTGAGTCGGAGCCTTGCGTTGGGGCCACTAAGTCCTCCCACAGCCCATTGCCAATCATTGATCGGGTCATACCCAGTGTGCCGAATTAGCAAGTTCCGCGCATTTTCAGCATTCGGGGTATTGAAGGCTTTGATGTCCGTTGCTGCTAAGTTTGTTAGCAATGTCAGTATGGCGGATTGCTTCGGGTTGGCAGGATCTGAGATTGCTGCTTGAACCTCCGCGACCAACCGTTCCAAGTAGGACTCCCAACCCGCAACCAGTAGCGCCAGAGCGGCGTGAAGACATGTTGTTCGATGCGAGATGGGAGGTGAATTTGCCGGCGGAGTGCCCGCGACTGCGATCAGTAAGCGCGCCCGCTCCCTTACGCCTGCGAATGCGACTGCGGCAACCGACGGCATCGCTCAGAGCCTCTCGACGAATGCTCTGAGAGCTGACTTGTAGCGATCCAACGGATCTTGGTTGATTTGCACCCGGTCACCTGCAACATCGTGAGGGCCGGCTTTGAGTCGGTGCAACGGAATTCCGTTCGCAGCAGAAACGATAGACGCGCCATGATAATCAGGAATGTTGATTACATCTTTGCTAGGCACGCGACTTGGGTAAGCAAAAATAGACTTATGCTTCTTATGGATCGCGTCTACAGTTGCTTTAATGGTTTTGCTCAGAGCTTCAAATGCCTTGCTCGGCTTACCATCATAGAGCGTTTGACGATTACTCACGAGGGTGTGGAGCTTCGGCGTCATAACGTTTTCTTCACGTGCTTTCTGGGCGAAGCTCAATTTTGCATAACCAGCCATGGTTGAGTCGCCGACACCGTAAAGCAGTGCTATCACGTTCTCAATTCCACGCCGCGAGCTGTCGTCTGCCGTATAAGGAACAACAACTGCCGTTGATCCCGCGAGTGCAAGCTGGGTGTAGACGGCGAAGCTTGGGTTGCAATCGATGATAAACGTGGCATCCCGATCACCGGATCGATCTTCCAACGCTACGCATAGATCCCGGATCCAATTCATCGTTTTCGCCCAGGCATCATTGGGCAACGACAGTTGGGAAGTTTGTCGAATTGGCTCCGATAGCAACTCAAGCAAATTGTCGCCACAGATCAGCATCAGATTCTTGGGGACGTACGCATTGAATTTTGAAGGCTGGCTCACGAAAGGCTCAACGTCGTCCAACATTCGAAATGGCGAACTGATCCGCTGCTCCAAGTAGCCTGCGACTGTCCGACGCGGGCTTCCGTTCAGCAACTCAGCCATGGGCTTCGGACTAGTCCGCAATCCTCCCAGCAGCGTCTCGGAGACGTTCGCTTGCGGGCAAAGGTCGATTACATAGACGTCAGTGTCTGGGTACTTGTGGGCGTACTCGCATGCTGCAATGAAGCACAGAAAACTTTTGCCGACGCCACCTTTGTTATTCCAAAACGAGTACGAGTTCAAGCGCGGATCCTTTGGTTGTTTCTGCTTTGCGGGTTGGCCCGCGTCGGCTGATTCTATCGCAATGATGCGCTCGAAGAAGTTAACTCGCCCGGGAGCAGGCCGTGTCCTGGCCTACTGAGTCGCAGCTATTTGTCGCATGCCTACGGCTGCCGATGAGGCCGGAGTTGATCTCTCACGAGCTGAGGTGCCGGTGGACGGGCGCACTCGGCACACTTCATATGCCCGTGCGTCCTGAGTCTGGCCGTACTCCCTCCTACATGTTCCCGTGGCCTGGGACCGTCGTCGGGAAAAGGTAATTTTCGTAATCCCACCCGAAAAAGCAACGTATCTATTTGATTTAACACCGCTTTTCGGATTACCCCGAGAAGGTAATGTTGGGTAATCGAAAAGGTAATCCCCTCGTAAGTCTTTGATTCTTGGAGGCCTGCGCAAGGCGAGAGGTGACTCTCTACAAAGGTAATGAGATTACCTATAGGTTACCAAGAAATTACCTTTGCTCAATGACCTGCAAAGCCTTGTCCTACAAAGGTTTGCGGCCGAAACGGCTTGGGGGATTACTGAGATTACCTTTTCCCGATGCCGGCCTGGAGCAGATGAGGGCGGAGGGCGTGCTGCGCTCGGCGTGCACTACCGGGCTAGCTATCGATGTTGACAGTGGCGAGTTGGCAGTACGCCAGATTTACGCCAAAAAAGACAAAACCCAAGCATAGGCTTGGGTTTTGCGTGATGTCCTGGTGCCGCTGACCGGAATCGAACTGGTGACCTTCGCATTACGAATGCGCTGCTCTACCGACTGAGCTACAGCGGCGTCGGAAACAGCGATTCTAACAGAACTTTTTATCGCTCTGCAAGAACCGCTGGAACAACAGTCTTACGTGGTGTCGTTACGCCGTTTTCTTGGCGTCGAGGTGATATTGCGTGACGCGATCCACCTCGTTTTTCGACCCCAGGACGACGGCCACACGCTGGTGCAGCTGTTCGGGCTGGATGTCCAGAATGCGTTGCTCGCCGTTGGTGGCCGCGCCGCCGGCCTGTTCCACCAGGAAGGCCATCGGGTTGGCTTCGTACATCAGGCGCAGCTTGCCGGCCTTGCCCGGCTCGCGCTTGTCCCACGGGTACATGAAGATGCCGCCGCGCGTGAGGATGCGATGCACATCGGCCACCATCGAGGCGATCCAGCGCATGTTGAAATCCTTGCCGCGCGGGCCTTCGGTGCCGGCCAGGCATTCGTCGATGTAGCGGCGCACGGGCGGGGCCCAGTGGCGCATGTTCGACATGTTGATGGCGAATTCCTTCGTGTCGACCGGAATCTTCACGTCGCGGCTGGTGAGGACGAAGCTGCCGACTTCACGGTCCAGCGTGAACATGTGCACGCCATTACCGACGGTCAGCACCAGCGTGGTCTGCGGGCCGTACACGGCGTAACCGGCAGCGACTTGCTTTGCACCCGGCTGCATGAAATCGGCTTCAGTCACAGCCTGGCCTGCCTGGGGCATGTGCAGCACCGAGAAGATCGTGCCGATCGATACGTTCACGTCGATGTTGGACGAGCCGTCGAGCGGATCGAACAGCAGCAGGTATTCGCCCTTCGGATAGCGGTGCGGAATCTCATAGAACGATTCCATTTCTTCCGAGGCCATGGCGGCCAGGTTGCCGCCGTATTCGTTGGCTTCAAGCAGGACTTCGTTGGCGATCACGTCCAGCTTCTGCTGGGTTTCGCCTTGCACGTTGCCGGTGCCGGCCGAGCCGAGCACGCCGGCAAGGGCCCCCTTGTTGACGCTGTGCGAGATCGCCTTGCAGGCGCGCGCCACGACTTCGAGCAGCAGACGCAGCTCGGCCGGGATGGTGTTGTGCTCGCGCTGCTCTTCGATCAGGTAGCGGGTGAGGTTGATGCGCTTCATGGGTTCTCCTGAGACGGGCGCGATTTTACGATACAAGCGGTGACATTCAGGCCAGCGCCTTGCCGACGATCTCGCGCACATCGCGCGAGAGGCTCGGATGTGCCGCCACGCGCTTGAGCGCGTCCTGCATGGCGTCGCGCAGCGTGGGCACGTACTTGCGCCAGCGGTCCAGCGCGCGTGCCAGGCGGGCGGAAACCTGCGGGTTGATGGCGTCGAGCGCCAGCACTTGCTCGGCCCAGTAGGCGTAACCGGAACCATCGGCGGCGTGGAACTGCGCGGGGTTGCCCGAGCAGAAGCTGAAGATCAGGGAGCGCGCGCGGTTCGGGTTGCGCAGCGTGAAGGCCGGATGGGCCATCAGCGCACGCACGGTGGCCAGCGTCGGTTTACCGGCGGCGCCCGGCTGCATGGCCTGCAGCGAGAACCACTTGTCGATGACGAGGGCATCGTCGGCAAAGCGCGTGTAGAAATCGGCCAGTGCCGCTTCGCGCCCGGGGGCGTAGCTGGTGACCATCGCCGAGAGGGCGCCCATGCGGTCGGTCATGTTGGTGGCGCGGGCATATTGCTGTTCGGCCAGGGCCAGCGCCTCGGGGGCTTCGGTTTCCACCAGGTAGCCGAGGGCGATGTTCTTGAGTGCGCGCTTGCCTGCAGACACGGCGTCAGGCGAGTAGGCGCCTTCGGTCTGGTTGTCTTGATAGGCGCGCAGCAGCTCCGCGTTGAGCTTTTCTGCCAACGTGCGGCGCAGCGTGCGGCGGGCGGCGTGGATGGCAGCCGGGTCGGCCACGTCCATGCGCTCGGCCAGATAGCCTTCGGCCGGCAAGATCAGCATCTGTTCGCGGAAGGCCGGATCAAGCGAGGTGTCGGCGACCACGGCACGCAAGGCTTCAACCAGCGCCGGATCAACCACCGGCGCGCGGCCGTGCTGGATGTCCGTCACCATGCGCAGCAGCGTGTCGGTGGCCAGGCGCTGGCCGGCTTCCCAGCGGTTGAACGGGTCGGAATCGTGCGCGAGCTGGAACGTGAGCTGCTCGATCGTATAGCCGTATTCGACGACCACCGGCGCGGAGAAATTGCGCAGCAGCGAGGGCAACGGCGCTTCGGCCACATCTTCGAAGACGAAGGTCTGCTTGGTTTCAGTGAAGTCCAGTACGCGCGTGGTCACGGGCGAGGGCGATGCGGCCTCGCCACGCAAACGCAGCGGCAAGTCGCAGCCCTGCTTGTCGATCAGGCCGATTGCAAACGGAATGTGGAACGGCTGCTTCTGGATGCCGCTGGTGGTCTCGATGCCGACCGGCTCACAGCGCTGGCGCAGCGTGAGCGTGTAGGTGTGCGTGGCCGCATCGTGGTGACCGTCAACGGCCACGACCGGCGTGCCGGCTTGGCTGTACCAGCGGCCAAATTGCGTGAGGTCGCGGCCGTTGGCATCGGCCATGGCAGCGCGGAAGTCGTCGCAGGTGACAGCCTGGCCATCGTGGCGCTGAAAGTACAGGTCCATGCCCTTGCGGAAGCCGTCGCGGCCGAGCAGGGTCTGGTACATGCGCACAACCTCCGCGCCTTTTTCGTACACCGTGACGGTGTAGAAGTTGTTGATTTCTTCGTAGCTGTCGGGCCGCACCGGGTGCGCCATCGGCCCCGCATCTTCGGGAAATTGCGCCTGGCGCAGCAGGCGCACGTCTTCGATGCGCTTGACGGCCCGGGCGCTGGCAGCGGCGGCTTCGTTGCCGGCAAGCGCGGCCATGTCTGCGGAGAACTCCTGGTCGCGGAACACCGTCAGGCCTTCCTTCAAGCTCAGCTGGAACCAGTCGCGGCAGGTGACGCGGTTGCCTGTCCAATTGTGGAAGTATTCGTGGCCGACCACCGATTCGATGTTGGCGAAGTCCACATCGGTCGCCGTCTCGGCATTGGCCAGCACGTACTTCGTATTGAAGATGTTCAGGCCCTTGTTCTCCATCGCGCCCATGTTGAAGTCGCCCACGGCGACGATCATGAAGCGGTCGAGATCCAGCTCCAGGCCGAAGCGGCGTTCGTCCCAATGGATCGAGTGGATGAGCGAGTCCATCGCGTGGCGCGTCTTGCCGAGGTCTTGCGCTTCCACCCACACCTGCAGCAGCTTCTCTTTGCCCGAAGCTGACTGGATGCGTTCTTCAATGCACTCGAGCTTGCCCGCCACCAGCGCGAACAGGTACGACGGTTTCTTGAACGGGTCGTGCCACACCGCTTCGTGGCGGCCGTCCGGCAGGTCGCGCTCCGACATAAGGTTGCCGTTGGACAGCAGCACCGGGTAGTCCGCTTTCGATGCGCGCAGCGTGACGGTGTAGACCGTCATCACGTCCGGGCGGTCGAGGAAGTAGGTGATCTTGCGGAAGCCCTCCGCCTCGCACTGCGTGAAGAAGTTGCCGTTGGAAACGTACAGACCCATCAGCGATGAGTTGGCGGCGGGATTGCAGTACGTGGTGAGTTCCAGCGTGAAGCTGGCGCCAACATCGGCCGGCACGGCATCGATGGTCAGCGTGTCGCCGGAGGCCTGCAGGCCGGACAGCGCTTTGCCGTCGACGGTTGCGCCCGCCAGCTCCAGCCCTTCACCCGCGAGCACGAGGGGCTTGCCGGCATCCGTGCGCGTCATGCGCATGCGGTTGATGACGCGGGTGCGCTCGGGCACGAGATCGATCTCCAGGGCCACTTCGTCAATGCGGAAAGCGGGCGCGGAGTAGTCTTTGCGGTAAATCGTGACGGCGGTATCGGTGCGCAACATCGGTAACATCCTCGTAGCGGTACGCAAAAGGCCATTGTACTCAGGCCCTTGGCGGGAATCTTCCGCGCGGGGCGTCACTCTGAGTAACAGAGCGCGCGCAGCCCCGCTTCCGGGGCCCGCGACCATCTGTCTGATTGAGAGTAGGGGGGATTTCTATGTGGAAATGGATCAAGACATCGGGCGTCTGGCCGATGGCCGGCGCGCTGATGGCGGCCAGCCTGCTGGCCGGCTGCGCGAGCACGGTTACCAGCCAGGTGACCGCGTTCCGGCAACCCGGCTGGACCGACAACCCGCCGCGCACCTATGCCTTCGAGCACACCGCACCGCAGCAAAATGATCTGGAACGCCAGACCTACGAGGCGTGGACATCTGACCAGCTGGCTTCCCACGGCTTTACCAGCGTGCCGCGTGCCAGCGCACGCTATCTGGTTCGTCTGGACTACTCGACCGCCATGCGCCTCGTGCAGGTGCGCCAGCCCGTGTATCCAGACCCATATTGGGGTCCGGGGCCCTGGGGGCCATGGCGCAGCCCTTGGGGGCCCTGGGGCCCATGGGGGCCGCAATATGTGGATACCAACGTGCAAGTGCCGTTCTATGCCTACCACGTGGAAATTGACGAGGCAGCTACCGGTAAGCGCGTTTACCAAGTGACGGCGCAAACGCAGGGCGGAGACGGATCGCTGACGGCTGTGATGCCGTACCTGGTACGCAGCGCATTTGCCAATTTCCCGGCGCCGAATGCGCAGCCGATCCTCGTGGAACTGCCGGTTGATCCATCGGTGAAACCGGCGGCGAAACCAGCATCCGGGCCGGCACCTAAGTAGTGCGCCCGGGTGGGTTTTGGCGGGCGGTCTACGTTAGAATGCGGGACCTAATCTGTAGGCCGCCAGCCGTACCCCGCTTGAGCGTTGTCACTTCATCCCGTCTTGCGCCGACCGCCACCCCTGGCCGGCGCCGCCTCCGCCCCGTCGCTACCCTCTTGACGGTGCTGCGCAACGCGTGCGGCCTCACCCCCGGTTTCTCTCTGTTCCCACTGTTTTTTGCCACTTCGTCTCAGGGAGTTTCTGCCTGAGCGCATGTGCGCCATCTGCGGAACTCCCCATCAGGATTCATTGCTATGAACGACAAGCTTCACGACGCCTCGCCGGATTCCCAAGACCAAGGCGCCGAGGCCGAACTGCGCCGCGCGGCGTTTGAATATCACCGCGCTCCGACGCGCGGCAAGATTGAAGTGCGCCCGACCAAGGCGCTGATCAACCAGCGCGACCTGTCGCTGGCGTATTCGCCGGGCGTGGCGTATCCGTGTACCGCGATTGAGCAAGACCCGTCGCTGGCGGCGGAATACACCTCGCGCGGCAACCTTGTCGGCGTGATCACCAACGGCACCGCGGTGCTGGGCCTGGGCGACATCGGGCCGCTGGCCAGCAAGCCGGTGATGGAAGGCAAGGGCTGCCTGTTCAAGAAGTTTGCCGGCGTGGATGTGTTCGATATCGAACTGGCCGAGCGCGATCCGGACAAGCTCGTCGACATCATTGCCTCGCTGGAGCCGACGCTGGGCGGGATCAACCTCGAAGACATCAAGGCGCCGGAGTGCTTCTACATCGAGCAGAAGCTGCGTGATCGCCTGAACATTCCCGTTTTCCACGATGACCAGCACGGCACGGCGATCATCTCGTCGGCGGCGCTGCTCAACGGCCTGAAGGTCGTCGGCAAGGACATCGGCAGCGTGAAGGTGGCCGTGTCGGGCGCGGGCGCCGCGGCCATTGCCTGCCTGGACGTGATGGTGGGCCTGGGCGTCAAGCGTGAAAACGTCTACGTGGTCGATTCGAAGGGCGTGATCTATGTTGGCCGCGACGCCAAGATGGAGCCGAACAAGGCACGCTATGCGCAAGACACGTCGGCCCGTACGCTGGCCGACATCGTGCGCGATGCAGACGTGTTCCTCGGTTGCTCGGCCGCCGGCGTGCTGACCGCCGACATGGTCAAGACCATGGCTCCGAAGCCGATCATCCTGGCGCTGGCCAACCCCGAGCCGGAAATCCGCCCGGAAGTCGCCAAGGCCGCGCGCCCGGACTGCATCATTGCCACGGGCCGTTCGGATTACCCGAACCAGGTCAACAACGTGCTGTGCTTCCCGTACATCTTCCGTGGTGCGCTTGATTGCGGCGCCACCAAGATCACGGAAGAGATGAAGCTGGCATGCGTGAAGGCCATCGCGGAACTGACGGAAGCCGAAACGAACGACGCAGTGGCTCAGGCTTATGCCGGCCAGGACTTGACCTTCGGCCCGGATTACATCATCCCGAAGCCGTTTGATTCGCGCCTGATCGAGAAGATCGCGCCGGCTGTCGCCAAGGCCGCGGAAGAGTCCGGCGTGGCCACGCGCCCGATCAAGGATCTGGATGCCTATCGCGCCCAACTGAGCGACTTCGTGTACCACACGGGCCTGACCATGCGCCCGGTGTTCTCCGCCGCCAAGGCCAACCCGAAGCGCGTCGTGTATGCCGAAGGTGAAGAAGAGCGCGTGCTGCGCGCCGTGCAGACGGTGGTGGATGAAGGCTTGGCCAAGCCGATCCTGATCGGCCGTCCGCACGTGATCGAAATGCGTATCCAAAAGGCCGGCCTGCGCCTGAAGCCGGGCGTGCATTTCGAGCTGGTGGATCCGGAAGACGATCGCCGCTATCACCAGTACCACACCGCTTACCACGAGCTGATGGGCCGCAACGGCGTGACGCCGGATATGGCCAAGTCGGCGCTGCGCCGTTCGAACACGCTGATCGGTGCACTGCTGGTGCGCCTGGGTGACGCCGACGCGCTGCTCTGCGGCACGGTTGGCCGCTTCGACGCCCACCTGGAACACGTGCGCGACGTGATCGGTCTGGCCCCGAACGCGAAGGTGTTCGCCGCCATGAACGGCCTGATGCTGGAGAAGCACACGCTGTTCATCACCGATACGTTCGTCAACGAAATGCCGAGCGCAGAAGAGCTGGCCGACATCACCAAGCTGGCGGCGGAAGAAGTGCGCCGTTTCGGCCAGGAGCCGAAGGTGGCGATGCTGTCGCACTCGATGTTCGGCTCGTCGAAGAACGCCTCGGCCCGGCGCATGCGCGCAGCGTATGACCTGCTGAAGGCCGAAGCGCCAGCTCTGCAGGTGGAAGGTGAGATCCAGGGTGACGCAGCGTTGTCGGAAGACATCCGCCACCACTTCCTGCCCAAGAGCGCGTTCTCGGGCAGCGCAAACCTGCTGGTGATGCCGTCGCTTGATGCCGCCAACATCGCGTTCAACCTGCTCAAGATCACGGGCGGGCAGGGTGTGACGGTGGGCCCGATCCTGCTGGGCGCGGCCAAGCCGGTGCACATCCTCAACCCGTCGGCCACATCGCGCCGCATCGTCAATATGACGGCGCTGGCTGTGGCGGATGTGTCGGCTACGCGTTGATCGGTTGATCCGAATGTTGGGCCGCTGAAGGTTGGCGGTCCAAAAGAAGACGGCGCCTGGGGAAAGTCCAGGCGCCGTTTTTCTTTGCTGCCGACTGCTTAGAACTTCGCGCGGATGCCCACGCCGAAGGTGTCTGCCGAGCTCAGGTTCGTCACCTTGTCGCGCATGTACGCGGCGTACACATCGGTGCGCTTGGACAGCGAGTAGTCGTAGCCGACCGCCCACGTGTTGCGCTTCACGTCGGCCGCGCCCGAAGTCTTCGTGTACGCGTACGACGCCAGGATGCTGCCCGGGCCGACCGGCACTGATACGCCCAGTTGGCCGCCGTTGCTCTTTGCATCGCCCGAGTTGATGGCGTTCTTGATGTACTGGTATTGGCCGTACAGCTTGACCACGCCAAAGTCGTACGTGGCGCCCAGTTGCGCGGCCGTCTGGCGCGAGAAGCCTGCCACCAGCGCGTTGAGGTCACCCGGGGCGGAGTCGAAGCGCACTTGCTGGAAAGCCGCCGTGGCCGCGAAGTTGCCGTGGAAGTACAGGAAGTTGCCGCCCCACTTGTTCTGGCCGTTGTGGCCGGCTTGCTCGCCCGCGCCGTAGATGAAGTTGGCGGTCAGACCGTTGAAGTCCGGCGTGGAGTACATGATCGAGTTGTTCCAGCCCGAATCGCCCACCAGACCCGAGATGCCGCCGGGGCCGCTCAGGCCGTTGCCGAGGTAGGTGTGGAACACCATCGGCGAGAACGTGTACGAATCGATGAACGGGTTGAACAGGATCGTCGAGACAAAGTACGGCGGCGTCAGGCGGCCGAGCTTGATCGAACCCCAGGTGCTCGATTGCAGGCCGACGAACGAGTTGCGGGCGAAGAACGTGTCGCCGTCAAAGCGGCCGTACTTGCCGGTGTCGGGGCGGAAGAACGCTTCCAGCGTGAAGATCGCCTTCAGGCCGTTGCCGAGGTCTTCGCTGCCCTTCATGCCCCAGTACGACGTCGACATGCCGCCCGAGTTGACGCCCCAGGCGCGGTCCGATGCGCCCAGGCTCTTGGTGGCGCCGGCCCAGGCATCCACCTGGCCGTACAACGTGACGGACGATTGCGCTTGCGCACCGGCACTTGCTGCCCCCAGTGCCGATGCCACTGCCAGCGCGGCCACGCCACGCTTGAATTTCGACTGCATTGCTACCTCCTTTGTTGTTGAAGATCACTGCGGGTTGCGCCGCATTCTTTGATGCGGTCACAGGCCGGCTGGTCAGGCTCCATGCCGATCGGTGTCCCATGCCCCATGACACCGCGCCCACAGCGTTGTTTTTGCTGATGAACCTGAAAAATCAGTTTGCTGCAATCAAGTCGGTCAAGCGGAAACCCGCGATGCGATGAATCTGTTCGAGCGACGTACGCAGCTCGGTATCTCGGTCGTTCTCAACGCGCTTGCTGAAGTTCTCGATGATGCCGTGGCGGTCATAGCCGCGCACCGCCAGGATGAACGGGAAGCCGAACTTCTCGTTGTACTGGGTGTTGAGCGCCTGCAGGCGCGCAAACTCTTCTGGCGTGCACAGGTTCAAGCCCGCGCCGCTTTGTTCGCGCGTCGACTCGGCAGTCAGTTCACCGCGCACGGCAGCCTTGCCGGCCAGCTCCGGGTGCGCGCGCACCAGCTTGAGCTGAGGCTCAATGCCGGCGGTATCCACGGCATTGCGCATGGCGGCCGCGAGCGCCTCGGCCGAGGCGAACGGGCGCTGCGTGGCGGCCTGTTCGGCAACCCACGGCGAGTGCTCGTAGATGCCGCCAAGGACCTGCACGAACTGCGCTGCGTCCATGCTGTTGAGTTGCGAGAGGTTGTAGGTGGTCTGACTCATGCTGCGGTGCTCAAAACGGGTTGCTTTGCATACGGATGGTTCTGGATCCAGTGCTGCGCGATGTCGATACGGCGGCAGATCCAGACCTTGTCGTGCGATTGCACGTAGTCAAGGAAGCGTTGCAGCGCACGGAAACGTCCCGGACGGCCCAGCAGGCGGCAGTGCATGCCGATCGACAGCATCTTCGGCTGCGCCAGGCCATTGGGATCGCCTTCTTCGTACAGCACGTCGAAGGCGTCCTTCAGGTACTGGTAGAAGTGATCGGCTGTGTTGAAGCCTTGCGGGCTGGCAAAACGCATGTCGTTGGTGTCGAGCGTGTACGGCACCACCAGGTGCGGTTTGGCCTCGCCGGATGAGGTTTGGACTTCGGTCCAGAAGGGCAGGTCGTCGCCGTAGTAGTCCGCGTCATACGCAAAGCCGCCGTGCTCGACCACCAGGCGGCGCGTATTGGGGCTGTCGCGGCCGGTGTACCAGCCAAGCGGCGCATTGCCGGTCAGCTCGCGGATGATCTCGACGCCAATGCGCATGTGCTCGCGCTCGGTGGCTTCGTCGATGTTCTGGTAGTGAATCCAGCGCCAGCCATGGCAGGCGATTTCGTGGCCCAGGTCAACGAAGGCTTGCGTCACGTCCGGATGGCGTTGCAGGGCCATCGACACACCGAAGATCGTCAGCGGCAGGCCGCGCTTTTCAAACTCGCGCAGGATGCGCCACACGCCCGCACGCGATCCGTATTCGTAGATGCCCTCCATGCTCATGTGGCGGTCGGGGTAGGCCGCAGCGCCAATGATTTCGGAGAGGAACTGCTCGGAGCCGGCGTCGCCGTGCAAGACGCAGTTTTCACCGCCTTCCTCGTAGTTGAGGACGAACTGCAGGGCTACGCGCGCACCGCCCGGCCAATTGGCATTCGGCGGGTTCTTGCCGTAACCGATGAGATCGCGCGGATAGTTATTGTTTGTCATGGTTTTTTCATGTCGAGGAGACTTCATACAACACCGGTCAGACAGTGGAATGCGGCTTTCCAAATTCACGACATCACAGCGGCGTCATGAACCAGGCAAGGCGCCATCGCGTCAGGCCGGGACTGCCCGGGCAGCCTGCGCCAGTTCCAGCGCGAGCCTCCGGTGAACCGTGAGATGGGCGTCGAGTTCAAGCGTGGTCAGGCGGCCGTCTTCGACGACCACGCGCCCGTTGATCACGCTGTGCGCCACGTTGGACGGGGCGCAGAACACCAGCGCCGCAACCGGGTCGTGGTCGGCGCCGGCAAAACCGACCTGGTGGCGATCGAAGCTGACAAAGTCGGCCGACATGCCGGGTGCGAGCGCGCCGATGTCGTCGCGGTTAAGCACGCGTGCGCCGCCGAGCGTGGCGATCTCCAGCGCCTCGCGCGCGCTCATCGCCGCGGGGCCAAAGCCGACGCGCGCGAGCAGCATGGCCTGCCGCGTTTCGCCGAGCATGTGGGCGCCATCGTTCGACGCGCTGCCATCCACACCCAGGCCGACCGGCACGCCGGCATCGCGCATGGTGCGGATGGGCGCAATGCCAGAGGCCAGCCGCATGTTCGAGCACGGGCAATGCGCGACGCCGGTGCCGGTGCGCGCAAACACGTCGATGCCGTGGGCGTCGAGCTTCACGCAGTGCGCATGCCAGACGTCGCGGCCGACCCAGCCGAGGTCTTCCGCGTACTCGGCCGGCGTCATGCCGAACTTCTCGCGTGAATACGCGATGTCGTTATCGTTCTCGGCCAGGTGGGTGTGCATCGACACACCGTAGCTGCGCGCGAGCTTGGCCGATTCGCGCATCAGGTCGCGCGAGACGGAGAAGGGCGAGCAAGGCGCCACCACGACGCGCAGCATCGAGTGGCGATCTGCGTTGTGCCAGGTTTCGATCAGGCGTTGCGTTTCCTTCAAGATCGCCTCTTCGCCTTCGACCACGCGGTCCGGCGGCAAACCGCCCTGGCTGCGGCCGACGCTCATGCTGCCGCGCGCCGCGTGAAAGCGCATGCCGATCTGCTGCGCGGCTTCGATGGAATCGTCGAGCCGGCTGCCGTTCGGATAGAGGTACAGGTGATCGCTGGAGGTCGTGCAACCTGAGAGCAGCAGTTCCGCCATCGCCGTGAGCGTGGACACGCGCACCATCTCCGGCGTGAGGCCGGCCCACACCGGATACAGGTTGGTCAGCCAGCCGAACAGTTCGGCGTCTTGCGCTGCGGGCAGGGCGCGCGTCAGGCTCTGATACATGTGATGGTGCGTGTTGACGAAACCCGGCGTGACCACGTGGTCGCGCAGTTCCATCACACGCACGTTGGGTTGCCCGATGGCCTCGCGGTACTGCGACGGCAGATCGGCCGTGGCGCCAACCCATTCGATCACGCCACCGCGCGCAACGAGGGCGCCGTCCGGGATCTCGCGGCGTTGCGCATCCATGGTGACCAGCACGTCGGCATGACGGGCGATCAGAAGCGGGTCGTTGTGCGCGACAGTGGCGTTCATGCAATTACTCCGTGCCGTGGGTGTTGGCAGCAGCGTCGCGCATTGCGTGCTCGGCCGACTGCATGCCGTTGTAGTAAAGGTTCAGGATGACGGCGACCAGCGTGCCCAGCACGATGCCGCTGTGCGTGACCGGCTCCAGCCAATGCGGCAGGTACTGGAAGAAGGTCGGTGCCAGCGTCGGGATCATGCCGAAACCGATCGAGATCGCCACGATGAACAGGTTGTGGCGGTACTTGTTGAAATCGATCGAGCCAAGAATGCGCACACCCGTGGCGGCCACCATGCCGAACATCACGATGCCCGCGCCGCCCAGCACGAAGGAGGGAACCGACGCCACGATGTGCGCCATCTTCGGGAACAGGCCTAGCGCGATCAGGATCAGGCCGCCCATGGCTGCCACGAAGCGCGAACGCACACCCGTGACCGTCACCAGCCCAACGTTTTGCGAGAACGACGTGTACGGGAACGTGTTGAACAGGCCGCCGATCACGGTGCCCAGGCCATCGGCGCGCAGGCCGCGCGTGAGGTCGTCGGTGGAGAGCTTCTTGCCGGTGATTTCTGCCAGCGCCAGGAACATGCCGGTCGATTCCACCAGCGTGATCATCATCACGATGCACATCGAAGCGATGGCGCCGAAGTGGAAGGTCGGCATGCCGAAGTGCAGCGGCGTGATCACGGCCACCCAGTCGGCGTCGGTGATGCCCGCAAAGCTCACCTTGCCGAACGCCATGGCGATGAACGTGCCAATTACGATGCCCAGCAGCACAGCAATGTTGCCGATCAGGCCGCGGCCATACTTCGTCAGCAACAGGATGATGACGAGCACTGCCAGCGCAATGCCCAGGCCGCTCAGATCGCCGTAGGCCGGGTTGGGCACGGTCTTGAGCACTCCGTCCACCATGGTCTTCATGGTCGGCTGGCCGCCCGCTGCCCAGTTGATCCCCACGCCCATCAGTGACATGCCGATCAGCGTGATGACGGTGCCAGTCACGACCGGCGGGAAGAGCCCAAGCACGCGCCCCATGAGCGGCGCGACGATGATGCCGAACAACCCCGCCGCGATCACTGCGCCGTAGATGCCCAGCAGGCCGATGCTCGGGTCGGTGCCGATGGCAATCATCGGGCCCACCGACGCGAAAGTCACACCCATCATGACCGGCATGCGGATGCCGAACTTCCACACACCGAAGGCCTGGATGAGCGTGGCAAGGCCGGCGGCGAAAAGATCTGCGTTGATCAGGAAGGCAAGCTGTTCCTTGGGCAGATGCAGTGCACCGCCCACAATTAGAGGCACTGCCACGGTGCCTGCATACATCACCAATACATGTTGAAGGCCCAATGCGAGCAGGCGTCCGTACGCCACGCGCTCATTGGTCAGGTCCGCCGTGGGGGCGGCGATGGTACTGCTTGCCATAAAGGTCTCCTTTGGGTGGTAAGCCGGACGGCGTCCGGCTTGGAGCCTGCCCACGTTCCCGCTGCGCGCCCCGGTTCTGGCCTTGTGACACGTGCCGTCCTGATGTCGGGCGGTGTATCTCGGGCCAACCTTCGGCGGGTCGCTACGGATCGTGAACAGGTTCTTGGGCGGCCGGCCTCTGTCGTGCCGGCTCGCCCCATACAGCTAAACCGGTCCTAGACTTTGTCCTTTCCGCCGCGCGGGCCCAATACCGAACGCAGATCGAAATCAGCGGGCGCTTCGGGGCGTACGCGATCGGCGCAACATTGCAAGTGCTGGGCCATGTGAGCCTGGGCAGCGCTGGCGTCGCCGCGCTCCAGTGCATTGAGGATGTCGAGGTGTTCGTCGAACGAGCAGGCGTTGTTGCCCGGGGCCTCGACGCTGGCGATCATCAGGGTGGTGCGCGACACCAGCCGGCGCATCATCTCGACCACCAGCGGGTTACCAGACTGCTCGGCCAGCGCCACGTGAAACTCCGCAGACAGGCGAATCCAGCGCGGGCGATCCTGCGTGACAAACGCCTGGCGTTCCTGCTTGACGAGTTCCATCAGGGGCGCAATGGCCGCCTTGGGGTTGCTGCTATGGCCAACCTTGTCGAGCACCGCGCGCTCCAGGATCTGGCGCAGCTCGAACATGGCATGGGCTTCGTCGATGGAGGGTGCCGCGATGAACGCACCGCGGTTCGGCTCCAGGTCAACCAGGCCGTCGGCGGCCAGTTGCGAGAAGACTTTGCGCACCGTATGACGGGCGGTGGCATAGATTTCGCAAAGCGCATGTTCCGTCAGCTTGGTGCGCGGGGGCAGGCGGTGTTCCATGATCGCGTCGTAGATCTCGTGATACATCCGTTCTTCGACCGACATGCGTGTTGCCCCCGATGCCTTGGCGCCCGACTTCGACATCACTTCCGTGGAGACCAGCTTGAGATTCTTGGACATGGCAGACCTGCCTTTCATTAGTGCGCCGCAGCATGGGCCGCCGCGAAAACCTGTTGACAATTATTCATAGCCGCCTTCAATATTGTCAACAAAATGCGTTCTGGAATCCGACAAACTAGGGAAATCCCTGTTTCGAGCCTGGTCTAGGGACACGGCAGAGACACGGCGTCGGACCCAGAACGAGCGACGGCTTTGCCGGTTTGGCATGCCCCTCCCCATATAGAGGGCAGGCGTAAACCGGCTGGACGCGCGCCGGGATGCGTGCACAGCACGTACCGAGCGGGCCCCGACGCCAGCCCTTGTCACACAAGGGTTTGGCGCGAGGTGCAAGTGGAGGCAGCGGCGCTTCTGAAAATTCGAACTACAGAGGAAGACAAATGGGACGCTTGACCACCCATGTGCTCGACACCGCTGCAGGCACGCCGGGCCAAAACCTGGCGATCGCACTGTTCAAAATTGTCGACAATCAACGGCAACCGATCAAATCGGTTCGCACCAATCACGATGGCCGTTGCGATGCGCCGCTGCTGGAAGGCGACGCGCTGCAGGCTGGCGTGTATGAACTGGACTTCGGCGTGGGCGAGTATTACCGCGCCGCCGGCGTCAAACTCCCCGAGCCCGCGTTCCTGGACGTGGTGACGCTGCGCTTTGGCGTGGCCGATACCAGCGCGCACTACCACGTGCCGCTGCTGGTATCGCCGTGGTCGTATTCGACCTATCGCGGCAGCTAACAGGGCAGGGAGTCATCATGGAAGGCTATATCCTCGACTGGGCCAACTTGCTCTTGCGTTGGCTGCACGTGATCGTCGCGATCGCGTGGATCGGTTCGTCGTTCTACTTCGTCTGGCTCGATAACAGCCTGACCAAGCCGAGCGCACCGGACCTGAAGGACAAGGGCGTCGATGGCGAGCTTTGGGCCGTGCACGGCGGCGGGTTCTACAACCCGCAGAAGTACCTGCTGGCACCGAAGCAACTGCCCGACCATCTGCACTGGTTCTACTGGGAGTCGTACTCGACCTGGATGTCGGGCTTTGCCCTGCTGACGGTGGTGTACCTGTTCAACGCCAACGTCTACATGATCGATCGCAGCGTGTTCGACATGACGGCGACGACCGCTGTGCTGCTGGCGCTGGGCTTCCTGGTGGTCGGCTGGCTGGTGTACGACACCATCTGCCGCGTGTTCGGCAAGAACGACCGCGTGGTGGGCATTCTGGTGGCGATCTACGTGGTGATTGCAGCGTTTGCGGCATGCCACCTGTTCTCGGGCCGTGCAGCGTTCCTGCTGATCGGCGCGATGATCGCGACCATCATGAGCGCCAACGTGTTCTTCTGGATCATTCCGGGGCAACGCAAGGTGGTCGCTTCGCTCAAAGCGGGCGAGAAGCCGGACCCGATCCACGGCAAGCGCGGCAAGCAACGCAGCGTGCACAACACGTACTTCACGCTGCCTGTGCTGTTTGCGATGCTGTCGAATCACTACAGCATGACGTACGCCGCCAAGTACAACTGGGTTGTGCTGGTGCTGATCATGCTGGCCGGCGTGCTGATCCGTCAGTTCTTCATCCTGAAGCACAAGGGTGTCGTGAACTGGGGTTATCCGGCAGCAGGCGTGGCAGTGCTGCTGGGGGTTGCGATGTGGCTCGCTCCGGTGTCGCGTTCGGCAGCGCCTGCCGCCGAAAGCACGCCTGCTGCGGCAGCGACGGGTACGGCCGCAGCGGCCACCCCGACAGCCGCTGGCGGCTCGGACTTCGCCAAAGTACAGGCAGTCGTTACCGCACGGTGCTACCAATGTCACTCGGCTCATCCTACCCTGATGCCTTCGCCGGCTAAGGGCGTGTTGCTCGATACGCCGGAAGAATTGGGCAAGCATGCGCAGCTCGTCTATCAGCAGGTCGCGCAGCAGAAGCTGATGCCGCTGGGCAACGTGACGCAGATTACCGACGACGAGCGGACGATCATCGCCAAGTGGTTCGAAGGCGGCGCCAAGACGAACTGAGGCGCACGCTGAGCAACAACGGAAAGGTTTATCGGAGCATGCCATTCGTTCCCTAGCGGGTGGCATGACCGGTGAGGGTTGAACGGGGCTGCGGCCCCGTTTTTTTTTCGTTTCGCCTGAAGCGTCTGCAGCGATGTGTCCTTGGCTGGGCCCGATTCGCCTCTGCCTCACCGGCCGCAAGGGGCGCCGGCAGGGCAGCCCCAGAGCCTCGGATTGACGACTTACTTCCCGACGCCCAGCAACGCCAGTACACCGAGCACCAGGAAGATCAGCGCCGCAATCCGATGCACCAGCGTGATCGGCATGCGTGCGGCGAACTTATTGCCCATTAGCACGGCCGGCACGTTCGCCAGCAGCATGCCGACGGTCGTGCCCGCCACGACAGAAAACACGTCGTTAAAGCGTGCGGCCAGTGCCACGGTCGCGATCTGTGTCTTGTCGCCCATCTCGGCAAAGAAGAACGCGACGATGGTGGTGCCGAGAATGCCCAGACCGCGCTGGGCTGTGGAGGGCGCCTCTTCGTCGTCGAGCTTGTCCGGAATCAGCATCCACCCAGCCATGGCGATAAAGCCCACGCCCAGAATCCACCGCAGCACGTTCTCGCCAAGCATGTGCGTGATCCAACCGCCGACGGCGCCGGCCAGGGCATGGTTGACGAGGGTGGAGATGAAGATGCCGAGGATGATCGGCACTGGTTTGCGGAAACGCGCAGCCAGCAAGATCGACAGCAATTGCGTCTTGTCGCCGATTTCAGCGAGCGCGACGATGCCGGTGGAGACGAGAAAGGCTTCCATGTTGTTGTGGTGTCCGGGCCGTATGCGAACCAATGACGCGCCACTGCCGGCCCTGTCCGCAGTGGGTTGTCATCGGTCTCGCCAGGCGCGTCACCAGGTGCCGGGGTGGCACCCTGAGTGCGGCTGACCACGCCATAACCACCTGTCGTTGCGACGGCGGTCAAGTCTGTTGACGTGGCCCTCGAAGTGACGACTTCGAGCGGCTACTCCCCAATGGAAGCCGCGATTATAAGTGCATCAAGCGTTGGCGCCAACCGCAAATTTCGCGGGTTCGCCCTGCACGTAAGTGGCGGATACAGCACGGTCCTCGCCCAGCAGGGCCAACGAAAACAGCAGCTCTTCCAATGTTTCCGAGCGCGCATTGCGGCGGGCCAGCAGCGGCGTGGCAGCCGGGTCCAGCACGATGAAGTCGGCTTCCGCGCCCGGTGCGAAGCTGCCGATGCGGTCTTCCCAGCCCAGCGCTTCGGCGGCGCCGCGTGTGGCCAGGTAGAACATCCGCAACGCCGTCAGGTGATACCCGCCCATGCGCGCGACCTTATGCGCCGTGCCCATCGTGCGCAGCATCGAGAACGAGCTGCCGCCGCCCACGTCGGTCGCCAACGTAAGCGCCAGGCGGTACGCGTCGTTCTTGTGGAAGTTGTAGAGGCCGCTGCCCAGGAACAGGTTGGAGGTGGGGCAGTGCGCCACGGCTGCGCCGGATTCCGCCATGCGTTGGCGGTCGCTGTCATCCAGCCAGATGGCGTGGCCGTAGAAGGCGCCCTTGCGCAGCAGGCCGTAGCGATCGTAGACGTCCAGGTAGCTGCGCGCATTCGGGAACAGGTCGGCCACCCATTTCACTTCGTCGGGGTTTTCTGCGACGTGCGTCTGGATGAAAATGTCCTTGTATTGCTTGGCGAGTTCTGCGCAGGCTTGCAGTTGCGCTTCGCTCGAGGTGGGCGCAAAGCGCGGTGTGATGGCGTAGGCCAGCCGGTCCTTGCCGTGCCAGCGCGAGATCAGGTCAGCCGTGTCACGCGCCCCCGATTCAGCCGTGTCGCGCAGGTATTCCGGGCAATTGCGATCCATCATCACTTTGCCGGTGATCATGCGCATGCCGCGTTGCTGTGCTTGCGTGAACAGCGTCTCGGCCGAGCCGCGATGCACGGTGCTCCACACCATCGCGCTGGTCGTGCCGTTGCGCAGCAGTTCGTCGAGGAAGAACGAGGCGACGCCGGCGGCGTACTGCTCGCTTTCGAAGCGGCGCTCTTCCGGGAACGTGTACGTCTCCAGCCAGTGCAGCAGGCCCGGCGAGGGCGACGCGATCATGTCCGTCTGCGGGAAATGGATATGCGTGTCGATGAAGCCCGGGACGATCAGCTTGCCGCTGTAGTCGTGCAATTGCGTGCCGGCGGGCAGGTCTTCGCGCAGCGCGGCATAGTCGCCGGCCTGCACGACCTTGCCGCCCGCGACCACGAGCAGGCCGTCTTCCCAGTACTCATAAGCATCGCGCTCGCGATACTGCGGATCGTGCAGGAAATGCAGCACACGGCCGCGGTAAGCGTGAACGGTGTTGGAAGTCGGAGGCATCGTGGTCATGTCGTCTCGTGGATTTTTAGTGTGCGGCTTTCCAGTGGTCGTCAACCTTGGCAAGCCACAGGGCTTTGTCCTGTTCGGGCAGGAAGGACGCCTCGAAGCTGTTGCGTGCGAGCGCATGGGCATCGGCTGCAGACAAGTCAAGGGCGTTGAAGGTGGCGAGCCAGTTGGTGTTCATGTAGCCGCCAAAGTAGGCTGGATCGTCGGAATGCAGCGTCACAGCGCAGCCGGCGTCCAGCAGTTGCTTGAGCGAGTGGTCGCGCAAGTCGGGGTAGACCTTCAGTTTTTCGTTCGACAGCGGGCAGACCGTCAGCGCGATGCGTTCGGCCGCGAGGCGCTTGACGAGCGCGGCATCGTCGATGGCGCGTACGCCGTGATCGATGCGCTCCACCTTCAGGATGTCGAGCGCGTCGATCACGTATTGCGCCGGGCCTTCTTCACCGGCGTGGGCGACAAGGCGCAGGCCGAGTTCCTTGCAGCGTGCGAACACGCGTGCGAATTTTTCGGGCGGGTTGCCACGCTCGGACGAATCCAGCCCCACGCCGATGATGCGGTTGGCCGGGTCCTGAATATAGGGCAGCGCAGCTTCGAGCGTGTCGAATGCGTCTTCCTCGCTCAGATGGCGCAGGAAGCAGAGGATCAGGGCGCTGGAAAAACCATGCTCACGCTCGGCGTCATCCAACGCGCGGACGATGCCGTGAACGACCACATGCATGGGCACGTTGCGCGCGGTATGCGTCTGCGGGTCGAAGAAGATTTCGGCGTGGTGGACGTTGTCGGCAAGTGCGCGTGCCACGTACGCGGCGGTCATGTCGTAGAAGTCCTGCTCAGTCAGCAGCACGCTGGCGCCGGCGTAATACAGATCGAGAAACGACTGCAGATCGTCGAAGGCGTAGGCCGCGCGCACCTCTTCCACCGACGCATACGGCAGCTTCACGCCGTTGCGTTCGGCCAGCGCAAACATCAGTTCGGGTTCGAGCGAGCCTTCGATGTGGATGTGCAGTTCGGCTTTGGGGCTGGTGGCGATGCGTTCTGCAAGCGCGGAAGAGATCGGCATGATTAGACAGGCGTGGGGACTCGGTAAGGGACCGCCGCGCCGCTGCTGGCGCTGGTGAGCGCGTGCTGTTGCAGCTCTCGCACCTGCAGCAGTTGCGCGACGACGGATACCGCAATGATATCCGGCGCCTTGTCCACGATGCCTGCCACGCCAATCGGGCACACCATTTCCGGCAGGCGTGCCGGGTCCACGCCGTGCTCGACCATGCGATGCTCGAAGCGCGCGCGCTTGGTCTTGGAACCGATCAGGCCGAAGTAGGCAAAGTCCGTGCGGCGCATGATGCGTTCGCACAGCATGAGGTCCAACGCGTGGTTGTGCGTCATGACCAGGAAGTAGCTGCCGGCGGGCGCGTGATCGATCACGGCTTCCGGCGTATCGGTGGATTCGATGACGACGTTCGGCGGCACTTCCGTGGGGAACGGGAACATCGCATCGCGCTCATCCACCCACGTGACGCGGCAAGGCAGATTCGCCAGCGCGCGCACGATGGCGTGGCCGACATGGCCCGCGCCGCAGAGCACGATCGACATGTCGGGCGGCAGCATGGTTTGGGTGAATCCGCTGGCGTCGAGTTGCACGCCGGCCGCGGCTGCGTCGCCTACGCTTGCTTCAACCGCCACAGCAGGATCAGCGCAGACGACGCGGCGCAGGCTGCGGCGTTGACGCATGGCGTCGTCGGCCAGCGCGATCCACTCCACATCCCGCGCGTCGAGTCGTTCAAGCGACAGCCGCACCACGCCGCCGCAGCATTGGCCGAGTGCCGGCCCCAGCGGAATGCGCACGAACTGGCGGCGCGCTTCGCCGGTGGCCTCGGGCGCGGCCATCATCGTCTGGGCGATTTCCATCGCGCGCCACTCGAGATGGCCGCCGCCGATGGTGCCGAAGAAGCCGTCCGTGCCCACCAGCATGAGCGTGCCTGGCTCGCGCGGCGCGGAGCCCTGCACGTCCGTCACCGTGACCAGCACGCACGGCTGCCCGGCCTGCACGGTGGCAAGCACGTCGGCGAAGCGGAATGGGCGCAGTTGCGTGTGGTCCATGGTGTCTCCCAACTCAGGCGGTCAGCGGGGCGTTGCGGATGGCATCTACGGCCTTGAGGATTTCTTCGCTGGTGGCCGGCGCATTCAGCGGCGGGTTGGTGCGGCCATCGCCAACCGCAGCCACCGCATCGCGAATGGCGAAGAAGACCGAGAACGGCAGCAGCAGCGGCGGCTCACCCAGCGCCTTGGAACGGTGGATGCTGTCTTCCACGTTGGCGTTGTTGAACAGGTGCACGCGGAAGTCCGTCGGACAATCGTTGACGGTCGGGATCTTGTAGGTGGACGGGGCGTGCGTCATCAGCTTGCCGTTCTTGTTCCACCACAGCTCTTCGGTCGTCAGCCAGCCCATGCCCTGAATGAATGCGCCTTCCACCTGGCCGATGTCGATGGCCGGGTTGATCGAGCGGCCGGCGTCGTGCAGCACATCGGCGCGCAGCAGACGCCATTCGCCGGTGAGTGTGTCGACCACAACTTCCGACACCGCGGCGCCATAGGCGTAGTAGTAGAACGGACGGCCCTTGAGCTTGGATTGATCCCAATGCAGCTTGGGCGTGGCGTAGAAGCCGTCGGACCACAATTGCACCCGGGCAACGTAGGCTTTGCCGATCAGCTCATCGAACGGCACGCGGCGTGCACCGATTTCCAGGTGGTCGCCCAAGATTGCTACCGTCTCGACGGGCACTTCGTAATGCTCTGCGGCAAACGCGATCAGGCGCTGGCGGATCTGGCGTGCGGCGTCTTGCGCAGCCTTGCCGTTCAGGTCGCTGCCTGTGGATGCAGCCGTGGCGGATGTGTTGGCCACCTTGCTGGTATCCGTGGCCGTCACGCGGATGCGCGCGAACGACACGCCCAATTCGTGCGCCACGACCTGCGCGACCTTCGTGTTCAGGCCCTGGCCCATTTCGGTGCCACCGTGGTTTACGAGGATCGAGCCGTCGTTGTACACGTGCACGAGCGCGCCGGCCTGGTTGAAGTGCTTCACGTTGAACGAGATGCCGAACTTCACCGGCGTCAGCGCCAGGCCGCGCTTGAGCACGGGGCTCGTCGCATTGAATGCGCGAATCGCTTCGCGGCGGGCGCGGTAATCGGATGTCGCTTCCAGTTCGTCGAGCAGTTCATGGATGACGTTGTCCTCCACGGTCTGCCCGTACGGCGTGACATTGTTCTTGTCCTTGCCGTAAAGATTGGCGCGGCGCACGTCGAGCGCGTCCTTGCCGACCGAGCGCGCGATGTTGTCCATGATGTACTCGATGGCAAACGCGCCTTGCGGGCCGCCAAAACCGCGGAAAGCGGTGTTCGACTGCGTGTTGGTGCGCGCGCAGAAGCCGTCGATCTCCACCTCGGGCAGCCAGTAGGCGTTGTCGAAGTGGCAAATGGCGCGCGTCATCACGGGGCCCGACAGGTCGGCCGAAAAACCGGCGCGCGACGTCATGTCCACCTTGACGCCCTGGATGCGTCCGTCGTTGTCGTAGCCGGCTTCGTAGGCGAAGCGGAAGTCGTGCCGCTTGCCGGTGATCATCATGTCGTCGTCGCGGTCCGGACGCAGCTTGACCGGGCAGGCGAGTTTCCATGCCGCCAGCGAAGCGCAACAGGCAAACAGGCCAGACTGCGATTCCTTTCCGCCGAAACCACCGCCCATGCGACGGCATTCCACCAGCACTTGGTTGGCGTGCCAGCCCAGCATGTGCGACACCATGTGCTGCATCTCGGTCGGATGCTGCGTCGAGCACCACACGTGCATGCCGTTGTCTTCCTTCGGCACCGCGTACGAGATCTGGCTTTCGAGGTAGAACTGCTCCTGGCCGCCCAGCGACATCTTGCCGGCTTCAGAGTGGGGTGCTGCGGCGATGCGCTCAGCTGGTTCGCCGCGCTTGAGGTGCATCGGCGGCAGCACAGACTTGCCGGCGGCACGCGCTTCTTCAGGCGTCAGCAGCGGGGGCAGGACTTCGTATTCGATATTGCCCAGACGCGCCGCGCGGCGCGCCGCATCGTGCGACGTCGCCACCACGATGAACATCGGCTGGCCGATGAAGTGCACCGTGTCGGTTGCCAGGATCGGATCGTCGTGGATGATCGGGCCGCAATCGTTCGTACCGGGAATGTCGGACGACGTGAACACTGCCACCACGCCGGGCGCGGCCTTCACGCGGTCCAGATCCATGTTGACGATGCGCGCGTGCGCCTGCGTGCTCATCCCGAGCGCTGCGTGCAGCGTGCCGGCCAGCTCAGGAATGTCGTCGGTGTACGTGGCGGTGCCCGCAACATGCAGATGCGCAGATTCGTGCGGGCGCGAAATTCCCACCACAGCACCGCGCTGGCCAGGCATGGCCGCAGCAATATCAGCTTCAGCCAGCAGGAAGGCTTCGGTTTGCTTGTTCATGTTCTTACGCTGCTGTGAGGGTATTCAATTCGACCGCACGCACATTGATCTGTTCGGGCGCGAGCGGCGCATCGGTGCGGGTTTCCAGCCAGAAGCGGTACACCGTGTTGGCAGCCGATATGCGGCGGTAGTTGTCGGTTGCGCGCATGTCGCTCAGCGGGGTGTAGTCGCGCGACATGGCTGCCATGGCAGCACGCACGGTCGCTTCGTTCCATGGCTGGCCGACGATGGCGTTTTCCGTCTCTGTCGCACGCTTGGACGTTGCCGCCATGCCGCCGTAAGCGATGCGTGCGCTGCGGACGCGGGTTTCGCCATCCTGGCCGTCCAGTTCGATGGCCAGCGCCGCGCACACGGCAGAAATGTCTTCGTCAAAGCGCTTGGACAGTTTGTACGTGCGGAAGCGCAAGGCATCGCGGCCCTCACGTGCGGGGATGCGCAGGCCCGCAACGAATTCGCCTTCTTCCATCGCGTTCTTCTGATAAGCGAGGTAGAGGTCTTCAAGCGGCAATTCGCGGCGCACTTCGCCACGCTGCAGCACGACGCGTGTGCCGATGGCGATGAGCGCGGGCGCGGAGTCACCAATCGGCGAGCCGTTCGCGACGTTGCCGCCCAGCGTGCCGGCATTGCGAATCGGCAGCGACGCAAAGCGCTTCCACAATTCGGTGACTTCGGGGTAGTCCGCGGCCAGGAATTCGTAGGCCTTTTCCAGCGAGACGGCAGCGCCGATCTCAATCCAGCCGTCGCGCTTTTCCAATGCGTACAGGTCGGCCACTTGGCCGATGTACAGAATGTCGCCCAGATCGCGGAACTGCTTGGTGACCCACAAGCCAACGTCGGTGCTGCCGGCCAGGATGCGGATGTTCGGATGCGCGGCCTTGATGGCGGCAAAGGCCGATGCGGTGCGCGGTGCGTAGAAGCGCGGTGCGTTCTCGGTGCCGACCGGCGCATAGCTGAAAGTGTCCTTGCGTTGCAGCTTGCGCAGCGTGTCGGCAAGTTGCGTACGGTCGATGCCGGCCGGGGAGGGCAGCTCGAACATGCGTTCGCCGGCGTCGATGATCGGGCGGTAGCCAGTGCAGCGGCAGAGGTTGCCGGTCAGCGAATCGCAGATGGTCTGGCGCGAAGGAATGGGCGCTTGGTTGCCGGTGTTTTCGTACAGCGCGTAGAGCGACATCACGAAGCCCGGCGTGCAGAAGCCGCACTGCGATCCGTGGCACTCCACCATGGCTTCTTGCACCGGGTGTAGCGTGCCATCCTTGCCACGCACGTCTTCCACGGTGAACAGCGCCTTGCCATCGAGCGTGGGCAGGAACTGGATACACGCGTTGACGGCCTTCAGGCCGACGCTGCCGTCTTCCTGCAGTTCACCGAGCACGACGGTACAAGCACCGCAATCGCCCTCGGCACACCCTTCCTTAGTGCCGGTGCAGTGTGCGTCTTCACGCAGGTATTGAAGCACCGTCCGGGTGATCGGGGCGTCCGTGACGGTGCGGACCTGACCGCGGTGGAAGAAGCGGATGGGCTGAGTCTCCATGGGGGTTCTACGCCTGTTTGTGTGTGTAACGGAACCATAGCACCGGGCCAGGAATGCAATATTTGGCCCATGTGATAACCCGCATCGGAAAGCCAAAATCCGGGGTATACCCGCCAGTAGCGGTCTGGCGGCGCGGTGTGCAAGTGACATACACTGACAGCGTCCCCAAGCACGTTTTTTAGAAGGGTCGGCGCAGCCGATACCCGCCTCCAGATGCACGGCAAAGATCACCTCGATACCTACCTCCTGCGCGTTCTCTATACGCTGCTCACCGAGCAGAGCGTCACGCGTACGGCGGTCAAGCTCGGCCAGTCGCAGCCGGCCATCAGCAATACGCTCAAGCGCCTGCGCGAAATCACCGGCGACGCCATCCTGGTGCGCGGCAAGAACGGCATGGTGCCAACCGAGCGCGGCCACGATTTGCTGGCGCTCGCGCAGCAGAGCCTGGAGGCGATGGAGCGCATCGCGCGCCCGTCGCAGGAGTTCGATCCCGGCAACACGACCCGCACGTTTCACCTCGGTGCGCCGGATTATCTCGATGCCTTTTTCCTGCCCAACATCGTTGAGCGTCTGCGCAAGCAGGCGCCGCAGGCCAAACTCGTAGTGCATCCGCTCAATGCCAGCGTCGATTACCTTGCCGCACTGGAGCAGGGCGGCATGGACCTGGTGATCGGCAACTGGCTGTCGCCGCCCGAACATCTACACATTTCGCCGCTGTTCGACGATGAAGTCGTCTGCATGCTGGGGGCACAGCACCCGCTGGCGCGCAAGGGGATCTCGCTCAAGCACTATGTGGAGATGCCGCATCTTGCGCCGGCGCCGTACGCCGTCATGCAGCGCAGCATGATCGATCAGGCACTTGCAGAGCAAGGGTTGAAGCGGCAGATCCAGGTGTCGCTTCCCTATTTTGGACTGGTGCCGTATGTGCTGATGCGCACCGATCTGGTCTTTACCACCGGCCGCCAGTTCGCCGCGCACTGTGCCCAATATTTGCCGATCCGCATCTTGCCGCCGCCCATGGCGTTCCCCAAGATGCGCTTCTACCAGCTCTGGCACGAGCGCAGCCATGCCGCGCCCGATGTGATGTGGCTGCGCCGCATGATCGGCGAGGTGGCGGCTGAGTTGCCGCAGCATTCGCAGTTGGAATCGGCGGTGGCCTGAAGCTGCACCGCCGCTGCGTTGCCATGCGGCCGGGGGGGGGCGTTACTTTCCGCTGGCGACCGCCTTTCCGTAATCAGGGAAAAACACCTGTTCCCCGTTGACCTTGAAGTCGGCAATCACCTGCTGACCAGCGGGTGACGTGATCCATTCGATCAGCTTGGTCGCGTCGGTGTAATTGACGGCCGAATATTTCTTTGGATTGACCGCGATGATGCCGTAGGGATTGAACATGCGCGGGTCACCGGCCAGCACGATGTCGAGGCCCGTCTTGGCCCGGTAGGCGCCGTAGGTTGCGCGGTCCGAAAGCGTATAGGCGTTCATCTGCGCGGCCATGTTCAGCACTTCACCCATTCCAAGCCCTGCGCTGACGTACCACGGCTTGCCCTTCGGGTCGATGTTGGCCGTTTTCCAGTAAGCCTTTTCCATGACGTCCGTGCCGGAGTTGTCGCCGCGCGAGATGAACTTGGCGCCGGCTTTTTCGCCTGCCGCGGCGATGGTCTCCATCCCTTGGATGACGTTCCTCTGGCCGCGTACGCGGGCGGGGTCTGCCTCAGGGCCGACGAGGATGAAATCGTTGTACATCACGTCGCGGCGGTCGATGCCGCCGCCTGAGGCGACGAAGGCGTCCTCCAGCGGGCGCGCGTGAACGAGCACCACGTCCACATCCCCCGATTCCCCCAGCTTGACTGCCTTGCCGGTGCCAACGGCAATCACGTGCACATGGATGCCGGTGGCTGCTTCGAACTTCGGTAGCAGGACTTTCAGCAGGCCTGAATTTTCTGTGCTGGTGGTGGTAGCCATGCGGAGATCGCCAGCATATGCAGCGGTGGCGACCGCGAGTGTCATACAGATGACAGCAGGCAGCCGAAGGGTTCGGGACAATCCGGGCATGTTGTAGGGTCAGCGGGCAGGCGTGGACGCTTTATGTCGGATGCTGCATGATGGCGGCAACGTCGGGGCGGACAGCGGCCACGATGTGCCCGCCCCCCGGGGATGAGCAGGATTGTTCTCCCGGGTCACGGCAGAAGTAAATAGGAAACCATAAACATAATGACATTCCAGTTCGAAGTATTTCCGGTGGTGGGGCCGGACGACAACCCACGTGCCAACGGCAAGGTGTTTCAGTTGCTGCGGGCGGTGCGCGAGACGGGGTCGCTGCATCGCGCGGCCAAACAGGTGGGTTTGTCGTACCGGCATGCCTGGGGGGTGATGCGGTCGTGGGAAGAGATGCTTGGCCGCTCGCTGCTCGACATGGAGCGCGGCCGGGGGGCGTCGCTCACGCTCTTTGGCGAGCGCATGCTGCGCGCCGAGATGCGCCTGCGTGAGCAGCTCGATCCGGCCTTGCACCAAGCCATGGGGCAATTCCTCTCCGAGCTGGAAGATGCGTCCCAATCGCAGGCGCGCATCCGCTTCTCGGGCAGCCATGACCCGGCCGTGGAACTGCTGGCCGAGACGTTTGCGCGGCAAAGCCACGGTGCCCATATCGACACCGTATTCTGCAGCGCCGTCGAGGGGCTGATCTGCCTGCAGGAAAAGCAATGCGAGGTGGCCGGTTTCTACGTGGCGCCGCAGCAAGGTGCGGGATCGATCGCGCACCAGACCCTGCGCAAGTGGCTGCGGCCGACCGCCGTGCGGCTGATCGCCCTGGCCGATCGCGAGCAGGGGCTCATGATGTCGGCGGAATGGGCGGGGCGGGTGCAGTCATTGGGTGATCTTGCGCGCATGCAGGCGCGCTTCATCAACCGCCAGCGGAGTTCGGGCACGCGTTTGCTGTTCGATCAACTGCTGGTGGCTGCGGGTCTGTATCCCGATCAGATCAACGGGTATGACGAGCAGGAATTCTCCAGCGACAAGATCGCCGTGGCCGTCCAGGAAGGGCGCGCGGACGTCGGCTTCGGCCTGCGCCCGGGCGCCGAAGCCCATGGCCTGCACTTTGTGCCGCTGACGCGCGAAACGTATTACCTGGCGGTGCGCCGCAATGACGCGCTGTCGCCCTGGGTGCGCGAGCTGATCGAGCGCATCGGTCAGCCCGCCTTCCGCGAAGGCCTGGGCCACCTCGCAGGCTACCGGCCGACCGAGCACGTTTCGCTGCTCACCGCAGAGCAGGCGCTGCCCTGGCACGCTGACGAGGCCCGCGCGCTGGCCCGCTGAAGTCGTGCGAACATGGCGGGGTTTGCGCCATTGCGCGCCTCGTCCATGTTCTGCCCATGTCACGTTTCTCCGTCTGGACCCAAGCCCTGCGCATGCTGCGCCGCGACTGGCGCGCCGGTGAACTGAACCTCCTGCTCGTCGCGCTGGTGCTGGCCGTGGCCGCGCTGGCGTCCGTCAGTTTCCTGGCCGACCGCATGCATGCCGGCTTGGAGCGCGACGCGCGTCAACTGATCGGTGCGGATGTGCTTGTCGTGTCCGACCAGCCGCTGCCGCCCGACATCGAGACGCGCGCGCGCGCGAGCGGCCTGCAGGTCACGCACACCGCGACCTTCCCCAGCATGGCGAGCACGTTGACCAAGGGCGCGTCCGGCGAACCTGCTTCGCAACTCGCCGCCATCAAGGCCGTCGACGTGGGCTACCCGTTGCGCGGCACCCTCAAGGTGAGCGATGACGGGCGCGATACCGTGGGCGCACCCATCCAGAGCATTCCTGCTGCAGGCACGGTATGGGTGGATGCACCGCTGCTCGAAACGCTCGGCATTCGCGTGGGCGATGTGATGCGTCTGGGCACGCGCACGTTCAAGGTCGCCCATGTCATCACCCAGGAACTTGATCGCGGCGCGGGCTTCATGAATTTCGCCCCCCGGGTGATGCTGCCGATGTCGGACCTGGGTTCGACGGGCCTAGTCACCTACGGCAGCCGGGTCACGTATCGCCTGCTGGTGGCGGGCCCTGACGCCGCTGCCAGCGCGTTCCACACCTGGGCCGAGAACGAAGCGAAGACGCGCCAGTTGCGTGGCGTGCGGGTGGAATCGTTGCAGAACGGCCAGCCGCAGATGCGCGAAACGCTCGATCGCGCGGAGCGCTTCCTCTCGCTCGTCGCCTTGCTGGCCGCGATGATTGCCGCAGTGGCGATCACCATGGCCGCGCGCCGCTACACCGCGCGGCATACGGATGCGGTGGCCGTCATCAAATGCCTGGGCCTCAAGCAGGGACAGATTCTCGGCACGTTCGCGCTGGAGTTCTTGCTGATCGGCGTGCTAGGTTCGGCCGTCGGCGTGGCGCTGGGTTATGGCGCGCACTGGTTATTGCTGGCGTCGCTCGGTGATCTGGTCACGGTGACATTGCCCGCGCCATCTATCTGGCCTGCGGTCGTGGGCGTGACGGCGGGGCTGGTGCTGCTGATCGGCTTTGCCGTGCCGCCGTTGCTGAGCCTCGTGCGCGTGGCGCCGCTGCGCGTGCTGCGGCGCGATGTGGCAGAGCGCGCCGTTGCCGCGTGGATTGGCTATGCGCTAGGGGCGGCAGCGTTCTTTGCGCTGCTTGTCGTGTCCGCGCGCGACGTGAAGCTTGGGGCGCTGACGGCCGCCGGGTTTGCCGGCGCCATCGTTGTGTTTGCGCTCCTGGCTGCCGGCGGATTGCGCGCGCTGGCGGTGTCACTGGGCCGTGGTCGTGCGCTCAGCGTGGGCTGGCGCTTTGCGCTGGCCGTGCTGGAGCGCCGTCGCGGCGTCAGTGTGCTGCAGACCGTAGCGCTTGCGGTTGGCCTGATGGCGCTGCTGCTGCTTGCCATGACGCGCAATGACCTGATCCGCTCATGGCACAACGCCACCCCGGCCGATGCGCCCAACCGTTTCATCATCAATATCCAGCCTGACCAGATGCAGGCGGTGGCGCAGGCGCTCGCCCAAGCTGGCGTGGCGGATCCGAAGCTCTACCCGATGGTGCGGGGGCGCCTGACGCAGGTGAATGGCCAGGTGATCGATCGTCAAACCTATGCTGAATCGCGCGCCCGCAATCTGGTCGAACGCGAATTCAACCTGTCGTACGCGACCGGGCAGCCGCCTGAAAATCGCATCGTCTCCGGCCAATGGTTTAGCGGGCAGAAGCCCGAGGCCTCGGTGGAGGAGGGCATTGCCAAGACGCTCAACCTGCACCTGGGCGACGTGCTGCGTTTCGACGTCGCCGGGCAGACGGTGGATGCGCCCATCACGTCATTGCGCAAGCTCGACTGGAGCTCGATGCGCGTGAACTTCTTCGTGATCCTGCCGCCCGTGGCGCTGCACGACATGCCGCAGACATACGTGACCGCGTTCCGCATTCCTGCCGGCCAGATCGATCTGCCGGCCAAGCTCGTGCGCGAGTTTCCGAACCTCACGGTCGTCGATACCGAACTGATCCTGCAGCAGGTGCAGGGCGTGCTGGATCAGGTCACGGCGGCGGTGGAATTCCTCTTCGTCTTTACGTTGGCGGCGGGCGTGCTGGTGTTGTATGCCGCGCTCTCCGGCTCGCGTGACGAGCGCTTGCGCGATGCCGGCGTGCTGCGCGCGCTTGGCGCGGGCTCCGGCGTGGTACGCCAGACGCAGTATGCAGAAGTGCTGATCGTTGGCGGCCTGGCCGGGCTGATGGCCGGCGTGGGCGCAATCGCCATCGGCTGGGTGCTCTCGGCGCAAGTGTTCGATTTTCCGTATCGTTTCAACCCGGCGATCCTGCCGGTGGGCATCGTGAGCGGCATGGCGTGCGCCTTCATCGGTGGCTGGCTGGGCTTGCGCGACGTGCTGCGTCGCCCGGCCATGGCAACGCTTCGTGACGCATGACGACGCCCGAATTTTTTGATGTGACTGACGCTGTATGACTGACGCAACTTCCGGCCAGGAACCCCTGGCGTTTGACCTCATTGGCGGCGAAGCGCGTGTGCGCGAACTCGTTGACCGTTTCTACGACCTGATGGATCTGGAGCCCGAGTTTGCCGTGCTGCGTTCGCTGCATCCGCAAAGTCTGGATGGATCACGCGACAAGCTGTTCTGGTTCCTGTGCGGCTGGCTGGGTGGCCCGAATCATTTCATCGAGCGCTTTGGCCATCCGCGCTTGCGCGCGCGCCATATGCCGTTCGAGATCGGCACGCAGGAGCGTGATCAGTGGATGCGCTGTATGGCACTCGCCATGCAAGACATCGGCTTGGACGAAGCGCTGCAGATGCGCCTGATGCAGGCGTTCTGGCAGACCGCGGATTGGATGCGCAACGTGCAGCGCTAAGGTGCCAAGCTAAAGCGCACCCTACAAGAACAAATTCAAGGAGACTCCGATGATCGGTTTGCCCACCGCCGACGACGTGCTCGCGTTCTGGTTCGGCAACGCGCCGCTGGTCGACGCACGGCCGGAGTGGTTCACCAAATCCGACGCGTTCGATGCGGAGATCCGCGCGCGCTTCTTGCCGCTGTGGGAAGCGCTTTCCACGGGCGACGCCGACACCTGGATGGATACGCCGCTCGAAGCCATCGCGCGCATCGTCGTGCTCGATCAGTTCTCGCGCAACATGTTTCGCGGCAGTGCGCGCGCTTTTGCAAGCGACGCGGCAGCGTTGCACACCGCGCAGATCGTCGTGGCCGCAGGATGGGATGCGCAATTGCCGACGCGCCATCACCGTGTGTTCTGCTACCTGCCTTTCGAGCACAGCGAGGTGATGTCTGCGCAGAACGAATCGATTCGCCTCTACACACGCCTGCGCGATCAGGAAGGCGATGCGGACCCGCTCTTCTGGGCGGAGAAGCACCGCGAGATCGTGGCACGCTTCGGGCGTTTTCCACATCGCAACGAAGCCCTCGGGCGCGTTTCCACACCCGAGGAAGTTGCGTTCCTGATGCAGCCAGGGTCGTCGTTTTAGGCCAAGGGCGCTTTCCCGTTCAACGGCTCAGCACCGAATACATCAGCGTTCCCGAGAAGGTAAGCAGTACGAGCGCTGCACCGCGCAACAATTTGGGCGTGTGAGAAGCCCATGCGCGTCGAGCCGTGAGGAGCATGCCCAGATACGACCAGCCGATAGCAATGGGCACCAGCACGACCAGGAATGTGGCGATGGTCCGCCCAAAATCGGCTGCAGACTGGAATGCTGCGAGCGGAAAGAGCGTGCTTGCAAACAGCAGCGCCTTCGGGTTCATCAGCGTGGTGACGAACATGTCGCGCAAGCTGACAGGATTTGCCGCAACGTGCTGCAGTGCCCCGCTTTGTCGCCAGATCTTTGCGGCCAAGTAGAGGATGTACACGGAACTCAGCAGCTTGACGACGGCTGCCAGCCACGGGTGACTGACCGACAGCGCGGTCAGAAAGAATCCCCACAGCGAGATTGAAGTGACATAGCCCAGCGCCTCAGCGGCAATGAGCGGGCTCGTCCGCCGCACGCCTATCTTGAGGCCGGACGAGAGCAGCAGCGTGTTCGTCGGCCCCGGCATGATCAGCACCAGGGACGCGTACAGCGCCATCGTAAGCAACGAATCTTGCATGTCGCCCTACGTGCGCTCGCGACGTTCCGACCACTTGTCGACCGTCTCGCGCGGCGCACGCGCCAGCATGTCGATCAACGCGGCAGGGTCGTCGCTCACGTGTAGCAGGTCAGCGTGGTGGCGCTTGAGGAAGCCTTCCTGCACGGCGTGGTCGATGAAGGCGAGGAGCTTGTCGTAGAAGCCCGCCACGTTTAGCAGGCCGATCGGCTTGTTGTGATAACCGAGCTGCAGCCACGTGAAGGTCTCGAACAGCTCTTCGTAGGTGCCGACGCCGCCGGGCATGGCGATGAAGGCATCGGCGCGATCGGCCATCATCTGCTTGCGCTGATGCATGCTGTCGACGATGTGCAGCTCGGTCAGGTCTTTATGCCCGACCTCCTTGCGCACGAGCGATTTCGGGATGATGCCGATCACCGGGGTGCCGCCTTGCAGCACGGCGTCGGCCACTATGCCCATCAAGCCAACGTTGCCGCCGCCGTAGACGAGCGTCAGGTCGCGCTTGACCATCTCGTTGCCAAGCGCGATGGCGTTGGCTTTGTATTCCGGGCGCTCGCCCGGGCTGGAACCGCAATAGACGCAGATCGATTTCATTGAGCAGGAGTGTTGTTGCCGGGCTTGCCGATGGGCGGATCGTTGCTGCGGCTCACCGCCAGCAAATCAAACGCCCGCCGCGGCTTGCCGCGCAGGTAAGGCGCGAGGATCGACAGGATGTGGTAGCTCGCGCCGTGCAGGTGGTCACGGATCGCGTTCTGGTCGTTGTACTGGCGTGGGTGCTGCACAAACTGGAACGACAGCCAGTAAGTGGCGATCACGACGATGTTGGTGCAGATGACATCGACTTGCTCGGCCGTGGCTTCCATCTCGCCGTCTTCGATGAACTGGTGGCAGATGTCCATAGCGAAGTGGCGCTTTTGCTCGACGATGCGCTTGAAGTTCAGTTCAAGCATGCGGTTGCGCGCGAGCAGATCGTTGATGTCGCGGTACAGGAAGCGGTAGTTCCACAGGAACTCCGACATGTACTGCAGGTAGCCCCAGGTCTCGTCCAGTGTGGCCTTGTGGTCGTCCGGCAGCTTCAGGCGACGCGCGATCTCCTGCTCGAACTGCACGAAGATCGAGTTGATGATGTCGTCCTTGTTGCGGAAGTGGTAGTACAGGTTGCCCGGGCTGATCTCCAGCTCTTCGGCGATCGTCGTGGTCGTGACGTTGGGTTCGCCCAGTTCGTTGAACAGGCGCAGCGACACTTCGAGGATGCGATCGCGCGTGCGGCGCGGGCCGGTGGAATGCTGCTTGGTTTCCATTGACTGCCAAGGCCGGTGGCCCTGTCTCCGTGGCGTATTGGTGCCCGGATTATAAGAGATCGTGCTTGTGCAACGACCCCCACATGCTGCGGGGCAGACATTGCCAAACGTTGTCGCCGGCTTTTCGCTGGTGTTCCTAATGCAACAGCGACGCCGCCCACGGCCAGGCGATCGCTACCCACGTCCCCACGCACAGCAGCAGGGCCAGCATGACGGCCGCGCTGCCGAAATCCTTGGCACGCTTGGAAAGCCCGTGCTGCTCGAGCGAGATGCGGTCGACCGCCGCTTCCACGCTCGAATTGAGCAGCTCGACGATGAGCACCAGCACCAGCGTGCCCAGCATCAGAATGCGCTCGACCACCGTGGCGGGAATGACGAACGCGCACGGCAGCAGGATCGCGCACAGCGTCAGCTCCTGGCGGAACGCGCTTTCCTCGTCGATGGCGAAGCGGATGCCGCTGATGGAGTTCTTGAGCGCAAACCACGCCCGCGTGATGCCGCGATTGCCTTTATGCGGATTGTCCGCCGGCGAGTACGCCCCAGCAGCAGCCGGCGGTGCGGGCGGATTTTCCAGTCGCTGATCTGGCGGGGTGGTGGGCTTCATGGAACGCAAGGCTCAGGCACCCGCGGCGGTGGACGGCTCGGCGGCCTTGGTGTTGTCGGCGGAGGCTACGGGCATCGGACGCAGGTGCGCCAGGAATTGCTCCGAGGCGGCGCGCCACGAGAACTTCTCGGCATGCGCACGCGCCGTGGCGCGGTCGATGCGCAGCGCTTCCAGGCAGGCTTCCCGCAGGTCTTCACGTAACGCACCGGCTGGCGAATCGCCCAGCACGTCGATCGGGCCCGTCACCGGATACGCGGCAACCGGCAGGCCGCTGGCCAGGGCCTCCAGCAATACCAAGCCGAACGTGTCGGTGCGGCTCGGGAAGACGAACACATCGGCCGAGGCATACACCTTGGCCAGCTCCGGCTGCTTGAGCACGCCGAGGTAGCTGGCATTCGGGTACTTCGCTTTCAACCCGGCCAGCGCGGGGCCTTCGCCCACCACCCACTTGGAGCCTGGCAGATCCAGCTCCAGGAAAGCTTCGACGTTCTTTTCCACGGCCACACGGCCGACGTACAGGAAGATCGGGTGCGCCGTGTTGAGCACGTTGCTGCGCTGGGCGGTGAAGATGTCCAGATCGACGCCGCGCGTCCACAGCACGCCGTTGGTGATGCCGTAGTCGGCAAGGTCTTTAAGCACCACGGGCGTCGGCGCCATCACGGCCTGCGCAGGGCTGTGGAACCAGCGCAGGAAGCGATACGTCCAGGCCAGCGGAATGCCGAAGCGCGCCTGCACGTACTCCGGAAAGCGGGTGTGGTACGCCGTCGTATAAGGCAGCTTGTGACGCAGCGCGTAGGCGCGTGCGGCCAGGCCCAGCGGGCCTTCGGTGGCGATGTGCAGCGCCTGCGGGGTGAACTTCTCGATGCGCTCGCGCACGCGCTTGGCTGGCAGGATCGACAAGCGGATTTCCGGATACGTCGGGCACGGCACCGTCTTGAATTCCAGCGGCGTGATCATGTCGACGATGTGCCCCATGGCCTCCAGCTCGCGACGCGTCTGGGTGAGGGTGCGGACGACGCCGTTGACCTGTGGTTCCCAGGCATCGGTGACGATCATGACTTTCACGGGCTCTCCTTGGGGGGTAGGTTGGGCTGCAGCGGGCTGCGCGAGGTCGATGCTGGTGTTGGTCATAGGGGCTTCCATCAGGCGGCGGCCGCAGCGGCACGGCGTGCGCGGCGGGAAGTGCGCGGCGCATCGAGCAGATGCGTCCAGTAGACGATCTGCAGTTCGCCTTCCAGGGTTTCGACCAGGGCAGAAAGGCTTTCCACCCAGTCGCCGTCGTTGCAGTAAAGCTGGCCGTCGATCTCGCGGATTTCGGCCTTGTGGATATGCCCGCAGACCACGCCATCGCAGCCGCGGCGGCGCGCTTCGTCCGTCATCACGCGCTCGAACGAATTGATGAAATTGACCGCGTTCTTGACCTGATGCTTGAGGTATTGCGACAGCGACCAGTACGGAAAACCCAGCCGCACGCGGATGCGGTTGAAGTGCCGGTTCATCGCCAGGATGAAGGTGTAGAGCGAGTCGCCGACGTACGCCAGCCAGCGCGCATGCTGCATCACGCCGTCGAATAGATCGCCGTGCACAACCCACAGGCGCTTGCCGGTGGCGGTCACATGCACTGCATCCTCTGCGACTTCGATATCGCCAAAGTTCAGGCCGTGGAACTGGCGCGCCATCTCGTCATGGTTGCCCGGGATGAACACCACGCGCGTGCCTTTGCGCGCGCGGCGCAGCACCTTCTGCACCACATCGTTGTGTGCCTGGGGCCAGTACCAGCCCTTGCGCAATTGCCAGCCGTCAACGATGTCGCCCACCAGGTACAGCGTGTCCGATTCGTGGTGCTTGAGAAAGTCGAGCAGGTAATCGGCCTGGCAGCCCGGCGTGCCGAGATGGATGTCCGACAGCCAGATCGTGCGGTAGCGCTGAACCTTTTCGGGGGGCGGGTCAGTGTCCGAGTCAGCCGAGTGGTCCGGCGCCAACGTGGAAGCCGGCGTGGCGACCGGTGCTTCGTGCTCGCGCACATCGCCGCGGCCCGCCGGCACAGCCGAGCCCAGCGCACCCGCGGCGGCGAGTCCGGCGGCCATTTGCATCAGCGGCGGTGGAGCGTTCCAGTCGGAACCGGTGAGGGGAGCAGCGCGAAAGCGTTGCGCGAGGCGGCGGAGAAATCCAGGGCGCGATGGCAGATTTGGCAGGACCATGTCGGCAACAGAGGCTGCGTTGGACGGATTTCGCCATCGCCGCATGAAGAAGCCGTGTCAGAAACATGACCGTCACATGACGCGGTTGCCGAGAAAGAGAGAGGCGTGCGCCGAAGAACTGCGCCCAGCGCGCGTTTCAGGCAGACGCCGTCGCAGCGATGCCTTCAATGCGTGCGAGTTCTGCCAGCACCGCGTCGCGCACGCGTGCGTCGCATAGCAGCGACACATGACCAACGCCCGCGAACGGAACGTGCCGCGCGCCCTCCAGCCAGGACGCACCAGCTGGGCCGACGATGGAGTCGTGCCACGAAAAAATCGACGTGATGCGCGCTCGCACGGCTGGCGTTTCGGACGCGGCAAGCTGGCGCAGCCAAGGGCTCGCCCAGGCCATCTGGCGCACGTTGTGGCCGCGCCCCGTACGCGCCATTGCCGTGCCCCGATGCGGCGTGCCGAGTGTGATGACGTGGGCAACAAGGCAGGGCTCCGATTGGCGCAGCAGCGCTCGGGCGGCGAGCCCACCCATGCTGTGGCAGAGCAGGACGGGCGCACGGCCATGCATGCGCGTCAGGCGCGCGACGGCGGCCGCAATGTCGCGGGCGTAGTCGTCGATATCGCCCAGCAGCGGCATGAGATCGATGGCGTCGACCGGATGCCCTGCGGCGGCCACGTGCTTCTGCATTGGCAGCCATACCGCACGATTGCAGCCATAACCATGGATCATCAGCACGGGCACGCGCTTGCCATCGCCTGATGGCGAATCGAACGGGGCGCGCGGTCGGAACGGTTGCAGCACGTTGAACATCCCCGCCACGGATACACATTCGCGCAGCCAACACCCGATAAAGCCGGCCACGCCGATGCGATGTTCGCGCGGCACGGGCATTCGGTCCCATACGGGGTCGTCCGGTATCGCGGTGCCCAGGCTCTTCAGCGACACCAGGAACGCCCACCCGATCGAAACGAGATACCCGAGCACCAACGCCACGCCCGCGAGCACACTCGCCGCCGGCCAACTCCATCCGCCCCACCGATGTGCCGCCCAGCCGACCGCCAGCGTCGCCGCACATTGCAGCGCCAAGGCAATGCGGCGCGCTGTGGCCGCGGTCAGGGAGGCGAAGGGAACAGGGGAGGAGGGAAGATCGGCGCGCGTCATGGTGGAGGTCGCCGCCGAGCGTGCAGCCGATCAGTCGCGCACCAGCCGCGTGCCGGCCAGGCGATCGTGCAGGAATTGGCGCTGCGGATCGAGCCACGCCAGCGCGCCCCAGGCCAGCAGGCACGCCAAAGCGACGCCCGCGCCGGCCCAGCGGGACGCCCCGCTCAGGTGGATCACGCCGACTGCCGCGGCCACCCATACCCACGCCAGCAGATAACGCGCGACGGCGCGGCCCAACGAAATACGCGAGCCATCCGCGTTGACCACGCGCATGCGCCAGGTCTGCATTGCCAGCGTCTGGCCGCGTTTGCGCCAGAACCAGACGAAGTACAGACCGAGTGCCTGAAAACCCCACACCTGCAGCCCTACATCGCCTGTGCGCGCCAGCGGCGGCACGATCAGGCGCAGTAGCAGAAAGACAGCCGTGGCGCCAAACATCACGCCAAACAGCAGCAGGCCCTCGTAGAGCATCGCGGCAAGACGGCGGCGCAGCGTGGGCGCTGCAAGCGGATCAGGCGCCGAAACGGGGGAAGGCGAGGAAACGGAGGTGGCCATCGAACAGAGTGTGAGCGCCGTAAGCGCAGTCCATCAGATGCCGGCGCGCAGGGTCGCGCGGCACGTGGTTCGGATTATGCCAAACGGTTTGCCGGCCTCAGCCGCCAAGCACCGTGGAGGGCGGCGGATTGCCCGATTCCCCGCCGGTGGTGGTGGGCGGTGCAACCGGGTGCGCGGGTGTGACTGGCGCGCTTGCAGGTGCAGGTGCGGCAGTGGCGGATTCGGGCGCGGGAGTTGCGGCCGGTGCGGATGCGGTGGCGGTCGGCTTGCTCGTCGGCGTCGATTTGGTCGTGCCGGGCTTGGTGCGCGCACCGTGATGGATCGATTTGGCCGCGTCTTTCGCCAGGCCAGCGCCGCCCGGCAGCGCCGTCACTGCAGACGGATGCTTTTGCGCCTTGGCCGCGGCAGCCAGCGCTTTCTTCTGCTCTTCCGTCAGTTGCTGGTAGCTCTGCCAAGCCTCGCTTTTCTTCTGCACAGGCAATGACTTGGTGGTCTGGAAGTTTTCGCGCGCGCGGTGGCGTTGCTCCGGCGTGAGCTTGACCCAATCCGCCATGCGTGTTTGCAGGCGCTGCTGCTGAGCCGGTGTGTACTTCGGATACGCCTGGGCGATCTGCAGCCACTTTTTGCGGGCCAGTTCCGGCATGCCGTTCCATTCCGGGGCCAGCGGCGCGAAGATGCGCCGCTGCACGATGGTCAATTCGGCCCAGTTCGGGTGGACGGCGGGCCGCGGATTGGTCGCGGGCGGTGTCGGCAGATCAACCGGCGCGTTGACTGTCACGCCTGGTGTCGCCGCAGGTGCCGAAGCGGCTGGTACCTGCGCGATTGCAAGGCTTGTCGCCAGACTGGCGGCACCGATCAACGCAACGAGGCGGGTGCGCAGACGCGAGGTCTTTGCGCCTCGCGGTGATTGGCCGTGGGTGTGCTGGAAGTTGCTCATCGATCAGCCTTTCACTGATCGTGCTTCAGATACTGATGGAAGCCTTGATCGGCGTAAGCGGCCAGTGGCAGATCGTCGAGCAGCATTGCGGCGTCGACCTCGGCGAGTTCGTCCACGCGTTGCTGCTGTTGCCACTGATAGATGCCTGCGAGCCCGGCCACCAGTGCGATGGTCGGCCACAGCAGGCCAAGGCGGCGCAGGACTGCGGCGGCGCGCTGCAGCGGCGACGGTGCTTCGCCTTCCGTGTCGAAGGACACCGAGCCGACGCCCGGCATTGCCAAGGCAGGCGAGCGCACCGTACTCGGCACTTCCGCTTTCTTGTGCGCAAGCGCCGTCCGGCGCGCCGCTGCGAGGCGGTCGCGCACGTCGGGCGGCAACTGTCCTGCCGACTCGTTCAGAGCGGTTCGGACGGCATGCACAAAACGGCGTTCTCGGAGTTCTACCTTGTTCATAGTCGGATCCCTCGCGCCCGCAGCGCTTGGGCCAGGGCGTGTGTTGCCCGCGAGCAGTGCGTTTTTACGCTGCCCTCGGAACAGCCCATCGCCTGGGCTGTCTCGGCAACATCCATGTCCTCCCAGTAACGCATCAGGAAGGCCTCCCGTTGACGCGTGGGCAGCTTCTCAATTTCGCGTTCCAGGATTTCCAGCATCTGCGAGCGCTCGACTTTGTCGGCGCTGCTCTCCGCTGCTGTGGTGCCGGCTTCGCTTTCTATGAGTTCAAGCGGGTCAGTGTCGTCGCCCTCAGCGTCCGTGCGAAAGCTTGAGAACAGGCTCACCCACGTGTTGCGCACCTTGGAGCGGCGAAACCAGTCGTGAATCGTGTTCTGCAGAATGCGCTGAAACAGCAGAGGCAGCTCGGCGCTTGGCTTGTCGCCGTATTTCTCGGCCAGCTTGATCATGGCGTCCTGCACGACGTCGAGCGCGGCATCGTCGTCGCGCACCGCGAAGACCGCCTGCTTGAAGGCGCGTTTCTCGACGCTTAGAAGAAAGGCCGACAATTCCTGTTCAGAGGCCATACAACGGCGGGTGCGAATCCTGTGAGGCGGCCGCGCGAAAATTCACATACTGAAGATGTGATGATCACGCCGCGTGGCGTCAACGGCCTTGGCCGTGAAAAATGTTGCGATGCTAGCAAAAATGCGGCTCTACGGACAGCCCGACTGCCGGGCGGGCCGCCAGGAACCGGGAATCGCGCCGGTGCTGGACCGCCATGCGGCATTGCAGTATTATCCCCGGTTCACAACATCTGTGGTTTGTCTCATCTGGCCGCCCATCAGGCGGACCATCCATGCAGACGCGCACCGCTCAAATCCGCGCCACAAGCCCGGTAGAGAGCATCCAAACAATTTTTTGCCGAAAATTGCAAAGGACTGACATGAATATGCCAAGCGCGGAATTTTCCCACGCCAATAGCGGTTCATCTGCCGACATGATGGGGGCTGACATCCTCGTCAATGCGCTCGCGGCAGAGGGCGTCGAGTTCGTCTGGGGTTACCCCGGCGGCGCGGTGCTCTATATCTACGACGCGTTCTACAAGCAAAACAAGATCGAACACATCCTGGTGCGCCATGAACAGGCGGCAGTCCATGCGGCTGACGGCTATGCGCGTGCCACGGGCAAGGTCGGTGTCGCCCTCGTGACGTCCGGCCCGGGCGTGACCAATGCCGTGACCGGCATCGCCACCGCTTACCTGGATTCGATCCCGATGGTGATCATCACTGGCAACGTGCCAACGCACGCCATCGGCCAGGATGCCTTCCAGGAGTGCGACACCGTCGGCATTACCCGCCCGATCGTCAAGCACAACTTCCTGGTCAAGGACGTGCGCAATCTCGCCTCGACCATCAAGAAGGCGTTCTACATCGCCGCAACGGGCCGTCCGGGTCCGGTGGTGGTGGATATCCCCAAGGATGTCTCGCGTGAACTTTGCAAGTACGAGTATCCGAAGACCATCGAGATGCGCTCGTACAGCCCGGTCAACAAGGGCCATTCCGGCCAGATCCGCAAGGCGGTAAGTCTGCTGCTGCAGGCCGAGCGTCCGTACATCTATTCGGGTGGCGGCGTTGTGCTTGCCGAGGCAAGCGAAGAACTGCGCCAACTGGCTGCGCTGACGGGCTACCCCGTGACGAACACGCTGATGGGTCTGGGCGCTTTCCCAGGTACCAGCAAGCAGTTCGTGGGCATGCTGGGCATGCACGGCACGTACGAAGCCAATATGGCAATGCAGAACTGCGACGTTCTGATTGCCATCGGCGCGCGTTTTGATGATCGCGTGATTGGCAGCCCGGCACACTTCTCGTCGCAGCCGCGCAAGATCATCCACATCGACATCGATCCGTCGTCCATCTCCAAGCGCGTGAAGGTCGACATCCCCATCGTCGGCAACGTCAAGGACGTGCTGCAAGAGATGATCGCCCAGATCCAATCTGGCGAAGCCAAGCCCAACAAGGCGGCGCTGGCCAAGTGGTGGGAGCAGATCGAGCAGTGGCGCAGCGTCGATTGCCTGAAGTACGACCGCACGTCCGAGATCATCAAGCCCCAGTACGTGGTCGAGAAAATCTGGGAACTGACCAATGGCGACGCCTTCGTCTGCTCCGACGTCGGTCAGCACCAGATGTGGGCCGCGCAGTTCTACAAGTTCAACGAGCCGCGCCGCTGGATCAACTCCGGCGGGCTGGGCACGATGGGCGTGGGCTTGCCGTACGCAATGGGCATCAAGAAGGCATTCCCGGACAAGGAAGTCGTCACCATCACCGGTGAGGGCTCGATCCAGATGTGCATCCAGGAGCTGTCGACGTGCCTGCAGTACGACACGCCGGTGAAGATCTGCTCGCTCAACAACGGCTATCTGGGCATGGTGCGCCAGTGGCAGGAAATCGAGTACGACAACCGTTACTCGCATTCCTACATGCAAGCGCTGCCTGACTTCGTGAAGCTGGCCGAATCGTATGGCCACGTTGGCATGCGCATCGAGAAGACGTCCGACGTCGAACCCGCGCTGCGCGAAGCCTTCCGACTCAAGGATCGCACCGTGTTCCTCGACTTCCAGACCGACCCGACAGAAAACGTCTGGCCGATGGTCCAGGCGGGCAAGGGTATTTCTGAAATGCTGCTCGGCGCGGAGGACCTCTAATGCGCCACATCATTTCCGTCCTGCTGGAAAACGAACCGGGCGCGTTGTCGCGCGTGGTCGGCCTATTCTCTGCACGCGGCTACAACATCGAGACGCTGACGGTCGCCCCGACTGAAGACGCTTCGCTGTCGCGCATGACGATCGTCACGACCGGCTCTGACGACATCATCGAGCAGATCACCAAGCACCTGAACCGCCTGGTGGAAGTCGTCAAGGTCGTCGACCTGACCGAGGGTGCGCACATCGAGCGCGAGCTGATGCTCGTGAAGGTGCGCGCAGTCGGCAAGGAACGCGAGGAGATGAAGCGTACCGCGGACATCTTCCGCGGCCGCATCATCGACGTGACCGAGAAGACCTACACGATCGAGCTGACCGGCAACGGCAGCAAGCTCGACGCGTTTCTCGATGCCATCGATCGCACTGCCATTCTTGAGACCGTCCGTACGGGCGGCTCGGGCATCGGCCGCGGCGAGCGCATTCTGAAGGTTTGAACCGGCGCGTGCGTGCTGCCGGACTCCATCGATATTTGAAAATTAGGACATCACCATGAAAGTGTTTTACGACAAGGACGCCGACCTCTCCCTGATCAAGGGCAAGAACGTCACCATCATCGGCTACGGCTCGCAAGGCCACGCCCACGCCCTGAACCTGAACGACTCGGGTGTGAAGGTGACGGTCGGTCTGCGCAAGAACGGCGCGTCGTGGAACAAGGCCGTCAACGCCGGCCTGCAGGTCAAGGAAGTGGCCGAAGCTGTGAAGGAAGCCGACGTTGTCATGATCCTGCTGCCGGACGAGCAGATCGCCGACGTGTACAAGAACGAAGTGCACGGCAACATCAAGCAAGGCGCCGCACTGGCATTCGCCCACGGCTTCAACGTGCACTACGGTGCCGTGATCCCGCGCGCCGACCTGGACGTCATCATGATCGCCCCGAAGGCTCCGGGCCATACCGTGCGTGGCACGTACACGCAAGGCGGCGGCGTGCCGCACCTGATTGCTGTGCATCAGGACAAGTCGGGCGCTGCGCGTGATATCGCCCTGTCGTACGCTACCGCCAACGGCGGCGGCCGTGCCGGCATCATCGAGACGAACTTCCGTGAAGAAACCGAAACCGACCTGTTCGGCGAGCAGGCCGTGCTGTGCGGCGGTACCGTCGAACTGATCAAGGCTGGTTTCGAGACGCTGGTCGAAGCTGGTTACGCTCCGGAAATGGCGTACTTCGAGTGCCTGCACGAGCTGAAGCTGATCGTCGACCTGATCTATGAAGGCGGCATCGCCAACATGAACTACTCGATCTCGAACAATGCCGAATACGGCGAGTACGTCACTGGCCCGCGCGTCGTGACGGAAGAGACCAAGAAGGCCATGAAGCAATGCCTGAAGGACATCCAGACTGGCGAATACGCCAAGAGCTTCCTGCTGGAGTACAAGGCAGGCCAGCCGACGCTGATCTCGCGCCGCCGCCTGACCGAAGAGCACCAGATCGAGCAAGTTGGCGCCAAGCTGCGCGCGATGATGCCCTGGATCGCCAAGAACAAGCTGGTTGACCAGACGAAGAACTGATCGGTTGCATCCTGTGCAAGAAAGCCGGCCTTCGGGCTGGCTTTTTTTATGCTGATTCCAGGGCGCCAAACATTGTTTCAAGTGCTGGCGCGGCCCCGTGTCGGCTAGAATGCCGCATTTCCTTCAAGACGCTGTCGAGGTCTGATTTGAACAACACGTATCCGCATCCCATCATCGCCCGCGAGGGTTGGCCGTACCTGGGCGGGATTTTCATCGTCACGCTCATCGTGCAGGCCGCCGCCGGCTTCGGCTGGGCTTGGCCGTTCTGGGTGCTGACGCTGTTTGTGCTGCAGTTTTTCCGCGATCCGGCCCGCGTCGTGCCCACGCAGGCCAATGCGATTCTGTCGCCGGCTGATGGTCGCATCGTCGCCGTCGAGCAGGTGCGTGACCCGTATGCCGATCGCGACTCGCTGAAGATCAGCGTGTTCATGAATGTGTTCAACGTGCACTCGAACCGTGCGCCGGTCGACGGCACTGTGCAGCAGGTGCAGTACTTCCCGGGCAAGTTCGTCAATGCGGACCTGGACAAGGCGTCGCTTGAGAACGAGCGCAACGCCATTGTGCTGCGCCGCGCTGATGGCCAGCTCGTCACTTCGGTGCAGGTGGCCGGATTGATCGCGAGGCGCATCCTTTGCTATACCAAGGCAGGGGAAGTACTCACGCGTGGCCAGCGTTATGGCTTCATCCGCTTTGGCTCGCGCGTTGACGTGTACCTGCCGCTGACGGCGCGCCCGCGCGTGACCATCGGCGAGAAAGTGTCCGCCACGCTTACGGTGCTTGCAGAGCTGGACTGATCCGGAGGCCGCCATGCCCGCGTTCAACCGACGCAAGAAGCGTTTTACCGCCGGCAACGTGACGCACTTGCGTCCGCTGCGGCACAATCAGCCGCGTTCGGATGACGACGATCTTGAAATCGTGCGTCCGCGCCGTCGCGGCATCTATCTGCTGCCCAACGCGTTCACGACCGCGGCGCTGTTCGCCGGCTTCTTCGCCATCGTGCAGGCGATGAACCTGAACTTTGAGACGGCTGCCATCGCTATCTTCGCGGCGATGGTGCTCGACGGCATGGACGGCCGTGTCGCTCGCATCACCAATACGCAGAGCGCGTTCGGCGAGCAATACGATTCGCTGTCGGACATGGTGTCGTTTGGCGTTGCGCCGGCATTGGTCATGTACGAATGGATTCTGCGCGACCTGGGCAAGTGGGGCTGGCTTGCGGCGTTCGTGTATTGCGCTGGCGCTGCGCTGCGCCTCGCGCGCTTCAATACGAACATCGGGTCGGTCGACAAGCGTTTCTTCCAAGGCATGCCGAGCCCGGCAGCCGCAGCGCTCATCGCGGGTTTTGTCTGGCTGGCGATCGACAACAAGCTGCCGGTCAAAGAACTGTGGATGCCGTGGGTGGCCTTCGGGCTGACGCTATATGCGGGGCTCTCGATGGTGTCGAACGCGCCGTTCTACAGCGGCAAGGCGCTCGACGTTCGTCACCGCGTGCCATTTGGCGTGATGGTGCTCGTCCTGGTGCTGTTCGTTGTGATATCGAGCGATCCGCCAGTCGCGCTTTTCGGCCTGTTTGTTGGTTACGCGGTATCGGGCTATCTGCTCTGGGGCTGGCGTGCTCTGCATGGGCAACAAGGGAGCCCGCGCTTGCCGAAACAGGCATCCGGCGACGCACATGAGTGACCGATGCGCTGCACCAATGTGCGCTTGCGCCGATTTTTGAATTCGTCTATAGTCGTTCGCATGCTTTCGCGCCCGATTTCCATTCTGATTACGCTAGTCTCGATTGATGGCCTACTAGGTCGTCAGGTCGGGACACGCGCATAGGAAATCGCAAGACAAGGCAAGCAGAAACCGCCAAGTTTTCGCGAACCAGAATTCTCAGCGCCCCGGCCTGCAACCATGCATGCCGGGGCGTTTTGCATTCTGCGCCGCAAAAAGCCATTCGAGACACCCACTAAGACCGACGCCAAAAACGTCACCCCACCAAGGAGCCGCCATGAGCGACAAACTCATCATTTTCGATACCACCTTGCGCGACGGCGAGCAGTCCCCTGGGGCGTCGATGACCAAGGAAGAGAAGATCCGCATTGCCAAGCAGCTTGAGCGGCTCAAGGTGGATGTGATCGAAGCCGGCTTCGCGGCCAGCTCCAACGGTGACTTCGAGGCGATCCGCGCGATTGCGCAGTCGGTCAAGGATTCGCGCATTTGCTCGCTGGCCCGTGCGAACGATCGCGATATTTCCCGCGCTGCGGAGGCGCTCAAGCCGGCCGGCCAGTTCCGTATTCATACGTTCATCGCCACGTCTGCGTTGCACATGGAGAAGAAGCTGCGCATGTCGCCGGATCAGGTGTATGAGCAGGCACGCCTGGCGGTACGCTTCGCGCGCCAATTCACCGACGACATCGAATTCTCGCCGGAAGACGGTAGCCGCTCCGACATGGATTTCCTGTGCCGCGTGCTGGAAGGCGTGATCGCCGAGGGTGCCACGACCATCAACCTGCCGGATACGGTGGGCTACGCGGTGCCGGAAGGTTATGCCGCGTTGATCCGCTCGGTGCGCGAGCGTATCCCGAATTCCGACAAGGCGGTCTGGTCGGTGCACTGCCATAACGACCTGGGCATGGCGGTCGCCAACTCCCTGGCCGCTGTCAAACTGGGCGGGGCACGCCAGATCGAATGCACGATCAACGGCCTGGGTGAGCGTGCCGGCAACACCAGCCTCGAAGAGGTGGTGATGGCAGTGAAGACGCGTCGCGACTACTTCAATCTCGACGTTGGTGTCGATACCACGCAGATCGTGCCGGCGTCCAAGCTGGTTTCGCAGATCACCGGTTTCGTCGTGCAGCCGAACAAGGCGGTCGTGGGCGCCAACGCGTTCGCGCACGCTTCTGGCATCCACCAGGATGGCGTGCTCAAGGCGCGCGACACATACGAAATCATGCGTGCCGAAGACGTGGGCTGGACAGCCAACAAGATCGTCCTGGGCAAACTCTCGGGCCGCAATGCGTTCAAGCAGCGTCTGCAGGAACTGGGCATTGAGCTCGATTCGGAAGCCGAGCTGAATGCGGCCTTCACCCGTTTCAAGGAACTGGCTGATCAGAAGGCTGAGATCTTTGACGAGGACATCGTCGCCATCGTTTCGAACGAAGCACAGCACAGCGAGGGTGAACACTTCCGTTTCGTGTCGCTGGCCCAGCGCTCGGAAACCGGCGAGCGTCCGCACGCGCGCATCGTCTTCGTTGCGGACGGCAAGGAAGTGATGGGCGAAGCGGAGGGCAATGGCCCGGTTGACGCCACGCTCAATGCGATTGAGAGCAAGGTCGCCAGCGGCGCCGAGCAGTTGCTGTATTCCGTCAATGCCATCACGACGGGCACGCAGGCGCAGGGCGAAGTGACGGTGCGGCTGTCCAAGTCGGGCCGTATCGTCAACGGTGTAGGTACCGATCCGGACATCGTCGCGGCTTCGGCCAAGGCCTACCTTGCCGCGCTGAACAAGCTGCAGGACAAGAGCAGCGAAAAACTCAACCCGCAGATCTGATCGCGGGTTCTACCAACACACGCAGGAGTCAGCCCAGACCCCACACGATCACCACTGAGCGCGCACCCGGTTATCCACCGGAACGCGAAGCGGGTGCGGCGGCACCGGACACGTCAGGAGCGTGCGCCATGCCAGCCGTCTTTGAGAGCGATGTCTGTGCGATCCACGACATGGCCGACCCGAATGTCCACGCCAGGCGACGCGCCTCGCGTGGATGTTGCCGTTCTGGCGTTGAGCCCTGGCTTACCGGCTGGAATCGTGATCGTGGTCGTACATCGGGTCTGGGCTGATTTGCGTGAGGCGCACGATGCCGTCGCGATCAAAATAGAAGTTCATCAGCGATGGCCACACGCCCTCGTGCCTAAAGCGATACGACCACACCTGCCGATGCATCAGCCGGAAATAGGCGGTCTCCTCCGGCTTGCCGAACGTCTGCAACACATCATTCTGCGTTGCCGTGCCGACGCGGATCTGCGCAAAATCCATCGTGGTCAGAATCTGCCGGAACGAGATGAGCTTGCCGCTCGCATCGAAATCAGCGGCATACGTAAATTGCCCATAGGGCTGTGTCGGATATAGCCAGCGCGTGCCGCCATCCGCACGCGGATACCGCTCGGGTGGTTTGCCAAAGCGGGCTTCCACGGCCGAAGCGGGCTGGCCGAGCAGCGCTTCGCCTATTTGCGCGGGCGCCAGCACGGTACACGCGCACATGGATATGAGCGCTACAGCGAGGAGCGCCGCGCTCCGCCACGTTGATCGAATGCTCACAATGGTTCTCCCGGGGCTTTCAGTGTAGGAGCCCGTGCGAGTGGTGCTGGCTTGTGCCGATATGCAACGGCGCTTTACCATCCGCGCTTCACGGAGATTTGCCATGGTGTTTCGTTGGTTTGTGGCCGCGCTGGCGGCTGTGGGATTGTGTGGCGGGGCAACTGCCCAACCTGAAGCCGCGCCAATCCGGCTGGCGCTGATTGAAGGTCTTTCCGGCCCGTTTGCCAATGCGGGTGAGGCAGTGGATCGCAATCTGCGCATGGCCATTGAGAACGTCAATGCGCGCGGCGGGGTGAAGCTGCCCGACGGCCGCCATCCGCTTGCGCTTGTGCGCTTCGATAGCAAGAACACCGTCGACGAATCTTTGCTGCAATTGCAGGCCGCAACGGATGCGGGTATCCGTTTCGTTCTGCAGGGCAACAGTTCAGCGGCCGCGGCGGCGTTGTCGACGTCGATTTCGCGCTACAACGACCGTCATCCGGACGCGCGGGTGCTGTTTTTGAACTACGCCGCCGTCGATCCGGCGCTGACCAACGAGGCGTGTAGCTTCTGGCATTTCCGCTTCGATGCGTCGGCCGACATGCGTATGCACGCGCTGACCGAAGTGATCCGTGCGGACAAGACCATCAAAAAGGTCTACCTGATTGGGCAGGACTACACGTTCGGTCGCCAAGTGGCGCAATCGGCGCGTCAGCAGTTGGGCGAGAAGCGGCCGGACATAGCGATCGTTGGCGAGGTGCTGCACCCGATCGGTAAGGTGAAAGATTTTGCGCCGTATGTGGCGCGCATCGCCGCATCGGGTGCGGATACGGTCGTCACCGGCAACTGGGGTAACGATCTGACGCTGCTCGTCAAGGCCGCACGGGATGCCGGGCTCAAGGCGCGCTTTTTCACGTTCTACGGCAATTCGCTCGGCGCACCAGGCGCGATGGGCGAAGCCGGCGTCGGTCGTGTGGTGGCTGTGGCGGAGTGGCATCCGAACCTGGGTGGAGTGAAGTCCGATGCGTTCTACAAGGCCTTCCGCGCCCGTTACCCGGCGCCCGCCGACGATTACCCGCTGCTGCGCGACCAGATGATGGTGACCATGCTGGCCGCGGCCATCGAGCGGGCCGGCTCTACGGAAGCTGCGGCCGTGGCACGTGCGCTGGAAGGCGCATCACTCGACAACGGCTTCCACCGCATCACGCTGCGGGCCGAGGATCACCAGGCCATCCAGCCGCTTGTCGTTACGCAGATGGAGCGGGCGGGCACGCCCGGCACACCCTTCGATATTGAGGGCTCAGGCTACGGCTTTCGCACGCTTAAAGTGATTCCAGCCTCGCAAACCGCTTTGCCGACCACCTGCAAAATGGAGCGCCACTGAGTAGCGGTGACACAGAACTGTCGTCACGGCGGGGTTCTGGGCTATAATCGTGGTCTTGCTGTCCAGGCCGCTTTTGGATGGGGGCAAGATCATTGTTCAACACGGCACCAACGGCGACTGTTCAGGCGCTGCAGTGTCCGCAAGTCAAAGGAATCAAAATGTCCGTCGCTGACATCAAGAAGCAAGACATCGTCAAAGATAACGGCCGCAGCGCCAACGACACGGGTAGCCCGGAAGTGCAGGTTGCACTGCTGACCGCCCGCATCAACGAACTGCAGCCGCACTTCAAGGCGCACATGAAGGATCACCACAGCCGTCGCGGCCTGCTCCGCATGGTGAGCCGTCGTCGCCGTCTGCTGGACTACCTCAAGAGCAAGGACGCTGACCGTTACACCGCGCTGGTTGCGAAGCTGGGTCTGCGTAAGTAATGGTGGGTATCACGCACTGCGCGTGATGAAAAGTGCCTGCGTCAGCGTGCTGATGCAGGCATTTTGTTTTTGGCGGCCGTGTTTGTGGCCGCACCGGGCAACCGGTGAGTGATGGCAGCCGGCCACTTCAAGATGAAGCGGCTGCCATGGACCGGAGGCGGCTGGGAGCGGGGCCTTGTGTCATTCCAGCGCGGCGTTGGTGCCAGCGCTGCGCTGGAATGGCATAAAACACACCTCTGCAACCGCACCGTCTTCCGGAACGTGTTTGTCGCGGCGTAATGAAATCGACTTTGAAGCGTCGGTGCCGCGAATACCGAACAGGAGAAAACATGTTCAACAAAATCGTCAAAGAATTCCAGTGGGGCGGCCATAAGGTCCGCATGGAAACGGGTGAGATCGCCCGCCAGGCGAGCGGCGCTGTGCTGCTCGACATGGACGACACCGTCGTGCTCGCTACCGTGGTGGGCGCCAAGAACCCGAAGCCGGGTCAAGACTTCTTCCCGCTTACCGTCGATTACCTCGAGAAGACCTACGCTGCCGGCAAGATTCCGGGTGGCTTCTTCAAGCGTGAAGGCCGTCCGTCAGAAAACGAAACGCTGACCTCGCGCCTGATCGATCGCCCGCTGCGTCCGCTGTTCCCGGAAGGCTTCTACAACGAAGTCCAGGTCGTCATCCACGTGCTGTCGATCAACCCGGAAGTGCCGGCCGATATCCCGGCGCTGGTCGCTGCTTCGGCTGCGCTGGCTGTGTCGGGTCTGCCGTTCAACGGCCCGGTGGGTGCTGCCCGCGTGGGTTACAAGGATGGCCAGTACCTGCTGAACCCGAACCGCGCGCAACTGGCGCACTCGGATCTGGACCTGGTTGTGGCCGGTACCGAGCGTGCCGTGCTGATGGTCGAATCCGAAGCGCAGCAACTGTCGGAAGAAGTCATGCTGGGCGCCGTGGTGTACGGCCACGAGCAGATGCAGATCGCCATCAACGCGATCCACGAGCTGGTGCGCGACGGCGGCAAGCCTGAGTGGGATTGGCAAGCGGCTCCGAAGAACGAAACGCTGACCGCCAAGGTGTCGGAGCTGGGCCTGGCCGATCTGCAAGCCGCTTACCAACTGCGCCAGAAGTCGGCCCGCAGCCAGAAGCTGAAGGAAGTCTACAAGTCGGTTGCCGCCAAGCTGGCCGAAGCCGGTGTGGAAGCCGACGGCGTGGAAGTCGACAACATCCTGTTCGAGCTCGAATCGAAGATCGTGCGCGGCCAGATCCTGAGCGGCGAACCGCGTATCGACGGCCGCGACACCCGCACGGTGCGCCCGATCGAGATCCGTTCGTCGGTGCTGCCGCGTGCGCACGGCTCGGCCCTGTTCACGCGTGGTGAAACGCAAGCGCTGGTGGTGGCCACTCTGGGCACCAAGAGCGACGAGCAGATCATCGACGCGCTGCAAGGCGAGTACCGTGACCGCTTCATGCTTCACTACAACATGCCGCCGTTCGCCACGGGCGAAACGGGTCGCGTGGGCAGCCCGAAGCGCCGCGAAGTCGGCCACGGCCGTCTGGCCAAGCGCGCGCTGATCCCGGTGCTGCCGAAGGATGACGAATTCGCTTACACGATCCGTCTGGTGTCGGAAATCACCGAGTCGAACGGTTCGTCGTCGATGGCTTCGGTGTGCGGCGGCTCGCTGTCGCTGATGGACGCTGGCGTGCCCATCAAGGCGCACGTGGCCGGCGTGGCCATGGGCCTGATCCTGGAAGGCAACAAGTTCGCCGTGCTGACCGATATCCTGGGTGACGAAGATCACCTGGGTGACATGGACTTCAAGGTTGCTGGTACCGATGCTGGTATCACCGCGCTGCAGATGGACATCAAGGTGCAGGGCATCACCAAGGAAATCATGCAGGTGGCACTGGCACAAGCCAAGGAAGGCCGTCTGCACATCCTGGGCAAGATGCAGGCTGCCATGGGCGGCGCACGTACCGAACTGTCGGAACACGCTCCGCGCATGATCACGGTCAAGATCAACCCGGAGAAGATCCGCGACGTGATTGGCAAGGGCGGTTCGACCATCCAAGCACTGACCAAGGAAACCGGCTGCACGATCGACATCCAGGAAGACGGCACGATTACCATCGCGTCGACGTCGTCGGAAGGCATGGCAGAAGCCAAGCGCCGCATCGAGGGCATCACGGCAGAAGCCGAGGTCGGCAAGATCTACAACGGCACCGTGCTCAAGCTGCTGGACTTCGGCGCAATTGTGAACATTCTGCCGGGCAAGGACGGTCTGCTGCACATCTCGGAAATTGCCAACGAGCGCGTGAACCAGGTTTCCGACTATGTGAAGGAAGGCCAAGCTGTGCGCGTGAAGCTGCTGAGCACCGACGAGAAGGGCCGCATGCGTCTATCGATCAAGGCTGCCAAGGCTGAAGAGGGCGACGTGCCGGCCGCTGCACCGCAAGCACCGGGTGCTGGCGACGCTGCCTCGCAACAACAGCAGCAACAACAGCAGTAATAAGCGAGGGGTTTTCGCTATGAAAAACGGCTGGACGATGTCCAGCCGTTTTTTTGTTTACACTGCGTCGCGAGTTCTTCCCACTGCCTCTTCGCGCCCCATCATGAGCCGCCTGTTCGAGCAAAACCGCATCGCCATCGTCTGGGATTTCGACAAGACGCTGATCCCGCGTTACATGCAAGTGCCCCTGTTCGATCGCTTCAACATCTCCGAGCAGGCTTTCTGGGACGAAGTGGCTGCAGGCTCGCGCGAAATCGAATCGCGCGGTCAGAAGGTCAACCACGAAACGTTCTACCTCAATGTGCTGCTGCGCCATGTGCGCGACGGCCGCATGGGGGGGCTCGACAACGCCACGCTGCGCGAGCTGGGCGCCGAACTTGAGTTCTTCCCCGGTGTGACCGATTTCTTCGAGCGCAGCAAGGCGTGGGTGCGCGACAACGCAACCTACCAAGCGTTCGACATCAAGCTTGAGCACTACATCGTCAGCACAGGTCTGACGGAGATGATCAAGGGCTCGCCCATCGCCCCATACATCGATGGCGTGTGGGGCTGCGAATTCCTGGAGGCGCCTGACGCCAACGCGGATGGCCGGGCGGTCGTCTCGGAAATCATCTACGCCATCGACAACACCACCAAGACGCGCGCACTGTTTGAGATCAACAAGGGCGTCAACAAACACCCGGAAGCGGTGAGTGTGAATTCGTCGATTGCCGAGGACGAGCGCCGCGTGCCGTTCGCCAACATGATCTACGTGGCGGATGGGCCGAGCGATATTCCGGCGTTTTCGGTCGCCCGCAAGGGCGGGGGGCGCACCTATGCGGTCTACAACCCGGAGAGCCCTCGCTCGTTCGAGCAGGCCGACAACTTGCGTGCCGATGACCGCGTCGACATGCTCGGCCCGGCCGATTATCGCGCTGGCTCGCCGACGGAGATGTGGCTCAAGTTGCATATCGGCAAGATCGCCGACGGCATCGTCCACGGCAAACAAGAAATCATGCGCGAGACCACGCGCGGCATTCCGCAGCACTTTGTCGAACCGAAGCGTAGCGTCTCGTAACGCGCGCACAGCGTCGTAACCCTCATCGATCCGATTCCCATGAAAGCGATTGAAATCACCCAATACGGCGGCCCCGAAGTCTTGAAGCTTGGCGAGCGCCCGACGCCGGAAGCCAAGGCCGGCGAGGTGCTGATCCGTGTGCGCGCAGCGGGCGTGAACCGGCCCGATGTGTTCCAGCGCACGGGCAACTATCCGGTGCCGCCCGGTGCCTCCGATATTCCGGGGCTTGAGGTTGCTGGCGAGATTGTCGGTGGCGATCTGGCGCACGCCGACAATCGCTTCGGCTTGAAGGTGGGCGATCGCGTCTGCGCGCTGGTGCAAGGCGGTGGCTATGCGGAGTTCTGCACGGCGCCGCTAGGCCAAGTGCTGCCCGTGCCGGCCGGCTTGTCCGATGTCGAGGCCGCAGCATTGCCCGAGAACTATTTCACCGTATGGTCAAACGTGTTCGACCGCGGCTTGCTGGGGCAGGGCGCGCACGGGGCCGACGAAACGCTGCTCGTGCAGGGTGGCTCCAGCGGCATCGGCACGACTGCGATTCAGATCGCGTCTGCATTGGGTCACCGCGTATTCGCCACCGCGGGCAGCGCCGACAAGTGCAAGGCCTGTGTCGACCTCGGGGCCACGCGCGCCATCAACTACAAGACCGAAGATTTCGTCGAGATCGTCAAGGCTGAGTCAGGGCGCGGCGCCGACGTGGTGCTCGACATGGTCGGCGGCAGCTATGTCGCGCGCGAAATTGCCTGCACTGCTGATGACGGCCGCATCGTATTGATTGCGTTGCTGGGCGGTGCCAAGGCCGAGGTGCCCCTGGGCGACATCCTTCGCCGTCGCATTACGCTCACCGGTTCGACGCTGCGTCCGCGGCCGGTCGCGTTCAAGGCGGCCATCGCGGCCAATCTGTATAAAACGGTCTGGCCTTTGTTGGCGTCCGGGCGCATCAAGCCGGTCGTCCACGAGGTCATGCCAGCCGCGCAAGCGGCGCAGGCGCACGCGTTGATGGAATCGAGCGCCCATATCGGCAAGATCATGTTGGTTTGGGATTGATTCCAAGACGTCGAAATTGACCCTGTTTTTGCCACCGCGGTAGAATGCCGGGTTTATTTGACAGTCGACCGGGCAAAACGTGAACGCAAGACCGAAGCTGGTGGTGGGCAACTGGAAGCTACATGGCAGCCTGAGCGCGAACGCTGCGCTGCTTGAGCAGATCAAGGCGGCAGGTAAAACCAACGCCACGCTGGCCGTATGTGCGCCATTCCCATACTTGGCGCAGTGCCAGTCCTTGCTCATGGGTTCTGTGGTGGGCTGGGGTGCGCAGGATGTGTCGGCTGAAACGCGAGGCGCTTTCACTGGCGAAGTCGCGGCGTCGATGCTGTCGGAATTCGGTTGCGGCTACGTGATTGTCGGTCACTCCGAGCGTCGCTCATACCACGGCGAAACTGACGTGCAAGTGGCGACCAAGGCGCTGCGCGCATTGGAACATGGCATCACGCCAATCGTCTGTGTGGGTGAGACGCTCGCACAGCGCGAGGCTGGTGAGACCGAGCAGGTGGTCGGCCGCCAACTGGATGCGGTGCTGGAAGCGCTGTCGGCCGAGCAACTGGGTCGTATCGTCGTGGCGTACGAACCGGTTTGGGCGATCGGCACGGGCAAGACTGCCAGCAGCGAGCAGGCGCAGGCTGTGCACGCATTCCTGCGCGCACGTGTTGCTGCCCGCGACGCTGGCGTGGCGGAGCGTCTGGCGATTTTGTACGGCGGCAGCGTCAAGCCGGACAATGCCGGCGAGTTGTTTGCAATGGCGGACATCGATGGCGGCTTGATTGGCGGCGCATCGCTGAAGGCAGAAGATTTCCTGGCGATCGGTCGCGCATAAGCGACGGATCGAGTTGCCATGTCACCCATGTGCGACTGCAACATATTATTGAGAGAAACGAAATGGCAATTCTGAAGACTCTGCTGCTGGTGGCGCAAATTCTGAGCGCGCTCGGCGTGATCGGCCTGGTGCTTTTGCAGCACGGCAAGGGCGCGGACGTGGGAGCGGCGTTCGGCTCCGGCGCATCGGGCAGCCTGTTTGGCGCCACCGGTTCAGCAAACTTCCTGTCGCGCACGACTGCTGTGCTGGCCACTGTGTTCTTCATTGCCACGCTGGCGTTGACGTTGATCGGCACCAGCAAGGGCAGCGTGTCAGCGGGTGTGATGGGTTCGGTCGCGCCTGTCACGTCTACGGCCTCCGCTCCTGCGGCTTCGGCTCCTGCTGCCGCTTCGGCGCCGGCTGTGCCCAAGTAATTTGATGTAACGATCGCGGCGTGCCGTTGACGTTTTCCGGTGCGTCGCGAGGCATAAGATTTTTGTTTGTGCATTGAACAAAAGCGTTGCTTTGCGGTAGAATGCAAGGCTTGAAACAACACGGGGAACGGCAGGGGCGTTAAGTCTCAACCGGGTTCCTGATAGAGTTTCTTCCCCCAGCCGACGTGGTGAAATTGGTAGACACGCTATCTTGAGGGGGTAGTGGCGAAAGCTGTGCGAGTTCGAGTCTCGCCGTCGGCACCAATCAAATTCGGGGTCTGTTCAACGGGATGTTCCGCGCAGGCCCCTCCGCAAGACGACGCGCAGTTGAAGCGTCGTAAGGCTGCGGACCCGGCGCCTTCGATGGGGCGACAAGGCGCCGCCTGCGGGCTGTGCTGTTGCAACCATTCAAAAAGGCGGGCGTCCCTTGAACCTCGAAGCCTATTTCCCCGTACTGTTGTTCATCGTTGTCGGCGTTGGCCTCGGCCTTGCTCTGATGACCATCGGCCGAGTCCTCGGTCCGAACAATCCCGATCCTGACAAGCTCTCGCCGTACGAGTGCGGCTTCGAAGCATTCGAAGATGCGCGCATGAAGTTCGATGTGCGCTATTACCTCATCGCCATCCTGTTCATCCTGTTCGATCTGGAGACTGCGTTCCTCTTTCCTTGGGGCGTGGCGCTGCGTGAGATTGGTTGGCCGGGGTTCTTTGCGATGGGCGTGTTTCTTCTCGAGTTTCTCGTGGGCTTCGTCTACATCTGGAAAAAAGGCGCGCTCGATTGGGAGTGATGTGAAATGGCGATCGAAGGCGTACTCAACGAAGGCTTTGTCACGACCACCGCTGACAAGCTGATCAACTGGACCCGTACCGGGTCACTCTGGCCGATGACGTTCGGCTTGGCCTGCTGTGCTGTGGAAATGATGCACGCCGGCGCATCGCGTTATGACTTGGACCGTTTCGGCGTGGTGTTTCGCCCGTCGCCGCGTCAGTCTGACGTCATGATCGTGGCCGGCACGCTGTGCAACAAGATGGCGCCAGCGCTGCGCAAGGTGTACGACCAGATGGCCGAACCTCGATGGGTCATCTCGATGGGTTCGTGCGCGAACGGCGGCGGCTATTACCACTACTCGTATTCCGTTGTGCGTGGCTGCGATCGCATCGTGCCGGTTGACGTGTACGTGCCGGGCTGCCCGCCCACGGCTGAAGCACTGATCTACGGCATCATCCAGCTGCAGGCTAAGATCCGCCGCACCAATACCATCGCGCGCAAGGCCTGACATGACCGACAAGCTTGCCACCCTGAAGGCCGCGCTGGAAAAGGCGCTGGGCAGTCGCGTTCAAAGCCTGACCGAATCGGTCGGTGAACTCACCCTCGTGGTGAAGGCTGCCGATTACCACGAGGTCATGCGCACCTTGCGCGATGACGCTTCGCTCAAGTTCGAGCAGCTCATGGACTTGTGTGGCGTCGATTACGCCGACTACGGTGACGGTGCCTGGAACGGCCCGCGTTTTGCCGCTGTGTCCCATCTGCTGTCGATCACGCACAACTGGCGCGTTCGCGTTCGCGTGTTCGCGCCGGACGACGACCTACCGGTGGTGTCGTCTGTGACCACGATCTGGAGTTCCGCTGACTGGTTCGAGCGTGAGGCGTTCGACCTCTATGGTCTGGTCTTCGAAGGCCATCCGGACCTGCGCCGTATCCTGACCGACTATGGCTTCATCGGCCACCCGTTCCGCAAGGACTTCCCCGTGTCGGGTTACGTTGAAATGCGCTACGACCCGGTGCAGCGCCGCGTGGTCTATCAGCCGGTAACCATCGAGCCGCGCGAGATTACGCCGCGTGTGATCCGCGAGGATCAATACGGTGGTCTGAAGCACTGAAGAGCGCCCGATCATGGCAGATATCAAGAACTACACCCTGAACTTCGGTCCGCAACACCCGGCCGCGCACGGCGTGCTGCGCCTTGTACTTGAGCTGGACGGCGAAGTCATTCAACGTGCCGACCCGCACATCGGGCTGCTGCACCGCGCGACTGAAAAGCTCGCCGAGCAAAAGACCTGGATTCAGAGCGTGCCGTACATGGACCGCCTCGACTACGTGTCGATGATGGTCAACGAGCACGCCTATGTGATGGCAATCGAGCGCCTGCTGGGTCTCGAAGTGCCGCTGCGTGCGCAGTACATCCGCGTCATGTTCGACGAAATCACGCGGATCATGAACCACCTGATGTGGATCGGTTCGCACGCGCTGGACGTGGGTGCCATGGCGGTGTTCCTGTACGCCTTCCGCGAACGCGAAGACCTGTTCGATATGTACGAGGCGGTTTCGGGCGCGCGTATGCACGCAGCCTACTACCGCCCGGGCGGTGTCTACCGCGACCTGCCTGACACGATGCCGCAATACAAGGCATCCAAGGTGCGCAACGAGAAGGCTCTGGCCGCCCTGAACGAAACGCGTTCGGGTTCGCTGCTGGACTTCATTGAAGACTTTACCAACCGCTTCCCGAAGTACGTTGATGAGTACGAAACGCTGCTGACCGACAACCGGATTTGGAAGCAACGTCTGGTGGGTATCGGTGTGGTAAGCCCGGAGCGCGCCCTGAACAAGGGTTTCTCCGGTGCGATGCTGCGTGGTTCGGGCATCGAATGGGATGTGCGCAAGAAGCAGCCGTACGAGGTGTACGACCGCATCGATTTCGACATCCCGGTTGGCGTGAACGGCGATTGCTACGACCGTTATCTGGTGCGCGTGGAAGAAATGCGCCAGAGCAATCGCATCATCCGTCAGTGCATCGAGTGGCTGCGCAAGAACCCGGGTCCGGTGATCACCGATAACCACAAGGTGGCGCCGCCGTCGCGCGTGGACATGAAGACCAACATGGAAGAGCTGATTCACCACTTCAAGCTCTTCACCGAAGGTATGCACGTGCCCGAAGGCGAAGCATATGCCGCCGTTGAGCACCCGAAGGGTGAGTTCGGCATCTATGCAATCTCCGACGGCGCCAACAAGCCGTACCGTCTGAAAATTCGCGCACCGGGCTTCGTTCATCTGGCCGCGCTCGACGAAATGGCGAAGGGTCACATGATTGCCGATGCGGTGACGATCATCGGCACGCAGGACATCGTGTTTGGCGAGATTGACCGCTGAACGCCCAGGAAACAACGGTTTGACGCGCTGGCAAGCGCGGCTGTGAAACGAGGACGCACGCCGGGGTGAAAGCCCCGCGTCCCGCACCAATCGCAACGAAAATGCTATCAGCAGAAGCTCTCAAGGAAATCGACCGGGCGGTCGCGAAATATCCCGCCGACCAGAAGCAGTCCGCCGTGATGGCGGCGCTGGCGGTCGCGCAGAGCGAGAAAGGCTGGGTCTCGCCCGAGGTCATGCAGTTCGTGGCCGAGTACCTCGAAATGCCGCCGGTGTGGGTCGAGGAAGTGGCGACGTTCTACAACATGTACGACACCAAGCCGGTGGGCCGCTTCAAGCTGTCGGTGTGCACGAACTTGCCGTGCGCGCTGTCGGGCGGCGAGCGCGCGGCCGATTACCTGAAGAAGAAGCTCGGCATCGGTTTCAACGAAACCACGGCCGACGGCAACTTCACGCTGAAGGAAGGCGAGTGCATGGGCGCGTGCGGTGATGCGCCGGTCATGATCGTCAACAACACCCACATGTGCAGCTTCATGAGCAACGAGAAGCTCGACGCGCTGATCGCCGACCTCCAGTCGAAGGCGCCGACCAACGGAGCAGGCAAGTAAATGACCTCTCTGCACGATCGACATATCCAGCCGTTGATTCTCGCCGGCCTGAACGGCGACAACTGGCACCTCGAAGATTACGTCAAGCGTGGCGGCTATCAGCAGCTCAAGCGCATCCTTACCGAGAAGATCACCCCCGAACAGGTCATTGCTGACGTGAAAGCGTCGGGCCTGCGCGGCCGTGGTGGTGCGGGCTTCCCTACGGGCTTGAAGTGGAGCTTCATGCCGCGCCAGTTCCCGGGCCAGAAGTATCTGGTCTGCAACACGGACGAAGGCGAGCCGGGTACGTTCAAGGATCGCGACATCATCCGCTACAACCCGCACGCGTTGATCGAAGGCATGGCCATCGGCGGTTACGCGATGGGCATCACCGTGGGCTACAACTACATCCACGGCGAAATCTGGAACGAATACAAGATCTTCGAGCAGGCGCTTGAAGAGGCACGTGCGGCGAGCTTCCTGGGTGACAACATCCTGGGCTCCGGTTTCAACTTCCAGCTGCATGCGCACCATGGCTATGGTGCTTACATCTGCGGCGAAGAGACCGCGCTGCTCGAATCCCTGGAAGGCAAGAAGGGCCAGCCGCGTTTCAAACCGCCGTTCCCAGCGAGCTTTGGTCTGTACGGCAAGCCGACCACCATCAACAACACCGAAACCTTTGCCGCAGTGCCGTTCCTGCTGGCCATCGGTCCGGACAACTACTTGAAGATGGGCAAGCCGAACAACGGCGGCTCGAAGATCTTCTCAGTGTCCGGCGACGTGGAACGTCCGGGCAACTACGAGATTCCGCTCGGCACGCCGTTCTCCAAGCTGCTGGAACTGGCCGGTGGCATGCGCGGCGGCAAGAAACTCAAGGCGGTCATCCCGGGTGGTTCGTCGGCGCCGGTAGTGCCGGCCGACCTGATGATGGCCTCCGACATGGACTACGACTCGATCGCCAAGGCTGGCTCGATGCTGGGCTCGGGCGCTGTGATCGTGATGGACGAAACGCGCTGCATGGTGAAGTCGCTGCTGCGCCTGTCGTACTTCTATTTCGAAGAGTCGTGCGGCCAGTGCACGCCGTGCCGCGAGGGCACCGGCTGGCTGTATCGCGTGGTCGACCGCATCGAGCACGGCAAGGGCCGCCAGGAAGACCTGGACCTGCTGAACAACGTGGCCGAAAACATCATGGGCCGGACTATCTGTGCGCTCGGCGATGCCGCTGCGATGCCGGTCCGCGGCATGCTCAAGCACTACTGGGATGAGTTCGCGTATCACGTCGAACACAAGCAGTGCATGGTGCCCACCTACATTTAAGCGTGGCAGAACATGGTTGAAATCGAAATCGATGGCAAGAAAGTCGAGGTTGCCGAAGGCAGCCTGGTGATGGAGGCGGCTCGCCAGACGGGCACCTACATTCCTCACTTCTGCTATCACCGCAAACTGTCGGTCGCGGCCAACTGCCGGATGTGCCTGGTCGAAGTCGAGAAGGCGCCGAAGGCGCTGCCCGCCTGCGCCACGCCCGTCACTGCGGGCATGAAGGTCTTCACAAACTCCGAGAAGGCGGTGAAGGCACAGAAGTCCGTGATGGAATTCCTGCTGATTAACCATCCTCTGGATTGCCCGATCTGTGACCAGGGTGGCGAGTGCCAACTGCAGGATCTGGCCGTGGGCTATGGCAAGTCTGAATCGCGTTACCAGGAAGAGAAGCGTGTGGTGTTCCACAAGAATGTGGGCCCGCTGATCTCCATGGAAGAGATGACGCGGTGCATTCACTGCACGCGTTGCGTCCGCTTTGGTCAGGAAATTGCCGGCGTGATGGAACTGGGCATGCTCAACCGCGGTGAGCATTCCGAGATCACGACGTTCGTTGGGCAGACCGTTGACTCCGAGTTGTCGGGCAACATGATCGACCTGTGCCCCGTCGGCGCGCTGACCAGCAAGCCGTTCCGCTATTCGGCCCGTACGTGGGAACTGGCACGCCGCAAGTCGGTGTCGCCGCACGACGGCCTGGGCGCGAACGTGATCGTCCAGACGAAGAACCAGCGTGTGATGCGCGTTCTGCCGCTGGACAACGAGGCCATCAACGAATGCTGGCTTTCCGACAAGGACCGCTTCGCCTATGAAGGCGTGAACAGCGACGATCGTCTGACTCAGCCGATGCTCAAGCAAGGCGGTCAATGGAAGGCTGTCGACTGGACCACCGCGCTGGAATACGTTGCTAACGGCCTGAACGAAATCAAGCGCGACCACGGCGCTGAGCAGATCGGTGCATTAGCCAGCCCGCACAGCACGCTGGAAGAGCTGTTCTTGCTGCAAAAGCTGGTGCGTGGCATTGGCAGCGACAACGTCGATTTCCGTCTGCGCCAATCCGATTTCTCCGTCAAGCCGACGGGCGCTCCGTGGCTGGGCCTGCCAATCGCCGATGTGTCGTTGCTGCAGCGCACGCTGGTGGTGGGCGCCTTCCTGCGCAAGGATCATCCGCTGCTGGCTGCGCGTTTGCGGCAGGCTGGCAAGAAGGGTGCGCAACTGAACGTGATCGGTGCCGGCGGCGAAGATCTGCTGATGCCCGCCACGCAACTGTTGGGTGCACCGTCGCAATGGCTGTCGCTGCTGTCGCAAGTGGCGGTGGCCGTGGCTGCTGCCAACAACGTTGCCCGTCCGGGCGGCACCGATGGTATCGAAGCCGGTGACGTGGCCAAGCGCATCGCCGCAAGCCTTGCTTCGGGCGAGCGCAAGGCTGTGTTCCTCGGCAACGCTGCTGTGGCGCATCCGCATTTCTCGCAACTGCACGCGCTGGCTCAGTGGGTTGCGCAGCAGACCGGCGCGACGCTCGGCTTCTTGACGGAAGCGGCCAACACCGTTGGCGGCTACATTGCCGGTGCGTTGCCGCAAGGCAACGGCCTCGACGCTGCCGCCATGCTGGTGCAGCCGCGTCGCGCATACGTGCTGCTGGGCGCTGAACCCGAATTCGATACTGCGAATCCCGTGCAGGCTCGTGCGGCACTGGACCAGGCTGACACTGTGATCGTGTTGGCGCCGTTTGCCTCCCGCGCCGCACTCGAGTACGCCGACGTGCTCCTGCCGACTGCACCGTTCACGGAAACTTCGGGCACGTTCGTCAACTGCGAAGGTCTGCCGCAAAGCTTCAATGGCGTTGTGCGTAGCCTGGGCGATTCGCGTCCTGCCTGGAAGGTCCTGCGCGTGTTGGGCAACCTCCTGAACGTGTCGGGCTTTGAATACGACAGCTCGGAAGTGGTGCGCGATGAAGTTCTGGCCAAGCCGGTCGCCGACCGCTTGTCGAATACGGCGATCGCGCAGACCGTTGCTCCGGCTGCCACCACTGCCGGCGTCGAGCGCCTGGCTGATGTGCCGATCTACCATGCCGACCCGATCGTCCGCCGCGCTGGTTCGCTGCAACTGACGGCTGCAGCACGCGCTGCCGTGCGCGCTGGCTTGCCGGCTGATCTTTACGCGCAACTGGGCCTGACGAATGGTGACGCCGTGCGAGTGACGCAAGGGCAGAGCAGTGTGGTGCTGCCGGCCGTGCTGGACAAGTCGCTGACTTCCGGCGTGATCCGGGTGTCCGCTGCCACCGAAGCTTCGGCTCAGCTGGGTGCCATGTTCGGCGCGGTAAGCGTTGAGAAGGTTGAATCGTCCGCGCTGGCGGCTACGGTGTAAGGGTCAACATGATCGAGTCGATTACTTCTTTTGGTACCGCCACCTTCGGTGGATGGTGGCCGCTGATCTGGACGCTGGTCCGCGCGGTCTGCATCATTCTGCCGTTGCTGCTGTGCGTGGCTTACCTGATCCTGTGGGAGCGCAAGCTGATCGGCTGGATGCACGTGCGTCTGGGCCCGAACCGCGTGGGCCCGATGGGCCTGTTGCAGCCGATTGCCGACGTGCTCAAGCTGCTGCTCAAGGAAGTCATGGTGCCGAGCGCGGTCAGCCGTGGCATGTACATCATCGCGCCGCTGATGGTGCTGATGCCCGCTGTGGCGATCTGGGCGGTGATTCCGTTCCAGGCTGAAGCCATGGTGTCGAACATCAACGCCGGCCTGCTGTACGTGATGGCGATCAGCTCGGTGGGTGTGTATGGCGTGATTCTGGCTGGCTGGGCGTCGAACTCGAAGTACGCGTTCCTCGGTGCGATGCGCGCCTCGGCGCAGATGATTTCGTATGAAATCGCCATGGGCTTCGCGCTCGTGACGGTGCTGATGGTAACGGGCAGCCTGAATCTGTCGGACATCGTTAACTCCCAGAACCGCGGTTTCTTTGCAGGACACGGCATCAACATCCTCTCGTGGAACTGGCTGCCGCTGCTGCCGATGTTCGGTGTCTACTTCATCTCGGGCGTGGCCGAAACGAACCGCCACCCGTTTGACGTGGTGGAAGGCGAATCGGAAATCGTGGCCGGCCACATGATCGAATACTCGGGCATGGCGTTCGCGCTGTTCTTCCTGGCCGAGTACATCAACATGATCGTGATCTCGGCGCTGACGGCTACGCTGTTCCTGGGCGGCTGGGCTTCGCCGATCGATGCACCGGTCCTCAACTGGATTCCGGGCTTCTTCTGGCTGCTGATCAAGGTTTTCCTGCTGCTGTCAGTCTTTATCTGGCTGCGTGCATCGTTCCCGCGTTATCGCTATGACCAGATCATGCGTCTGGGCTGGAAGATCTTCATTCCGCTCACTGTGGGCTGGCTTGTCGTCGTCGCCATCTGGTTGGTGTCGCCGTGGAACATCTGGAAGTAACGGGACAATAGGAAGGCACCATGTTGCTTGCCATCAAGGAATTTTTTAACAGCCTGCTCCTGAAGGAACTCTTCAAGGGGCTGGCGCTGACCGGGCGCTACCTGTTTGCGCGCAAGATCACTGTTCTCTTTCCGGAAGAGAAGACGCCGTTGTCGCCGCGTTTCCGCGGTCTGCATGCACTGCGTCGCTATCCGAACGGCGAAGAACGATGCATCGCTTGCAAGCTTTGCGAAGCCGTTTGCCCAGCTCTGGCCATCACGATCGAGTCGGACCAGCGCGACGATGGCACTCGCCGCACCACGCGCTACGACATCGACCTGACCAAATGTATTTTCTGCGGCTTCTGTGAAGAGGCTTGCCCGGTGGACGCCATCGTCGAGACGCACATCCTGGAATACCACGGTGAAAAGCGCGGCGACCTGTATTTCACCAAAGACATGCTGCTGGCCGTGGGTGATCGCTTCGAGCCGGAAATTGCGGCCAACAAGGCGGCCGACGCAAAGTACCGCTGATTCAGAACGCCCGCCATGCGGTTGGCGGGCGGTGCAGTTGACATCCCGGTTGGACAACGGCTCTTCGAGAGCCAACCAGTTGCGGTGGCATCACGCCATCGCGGCTTTGGACAAGCGCGTGCCGCAAAACGGCCCGTGCCAGGATCATGGAAATCACGACGATCATCTTCTACTGTTTCGCGCTCGTGCTGGTGCTCGCAGCGCTGAAGGTCATCACCGCGAAGAACCCGGTGCACGCGGCGCTGTTCCTCGTGCTCTCGTTCTTTACCGCGGCGGCGATCTGGATGCTGCTGAAGGCGGAGTTCCTCGCCATCACGCTGGTGCTGGTCTACGTGGGGGCAGTGATGGTGCTGTTCCTGTTCGTGGTGATGATGATCGATATCGACATCGAGCACCTGCGACGTGATTTCTGGACCTACGTGCCGATGGCAGCCTTCGTGGGCGTGGTCATCATCCTGGAAATGGCCGTCGTGCTGACCAAGACCTTCATGGGTCGCGTACAGCCGGTGCAGGAGCTGCCGAAGGGATTTAACGGCCCGAACACGCAGGTGCTCGGGAAGCTCATCTATACCGATTACATCTATGCCTTTGAAGTGGCCGGCGCAGTGCTGCTGCTGGCCATTGTTGCGGCAGTGGCTCTGACTGCCCGCCGCCGCAAGGACACCAAGGCCCAGAACGTGTCCGATCAAATCCGCGTGAAGCGCAAGGACCGCGTGCGTCTGGTCTCGATGCCGTCTGAGAAGTCGGCTGGCGCAGCTTCGGCTGAATCCAAGAGCTGAGCCCCGGGAGAACTCATATGTCTTCGCTATCCCTTGCCCATTACCTCGTGCTCGGCGCGGTGCTGTTTGCCATCAGCATCGTCGGCATCTTCCTGAACCGCAAGAACGTCATCGTGCTGTTGATGGCGATCGAACTGATGTTGCTGGCGGTTAACCTGAACTTCGTCGCGTTCTCCCATTACTTGGGCGATCTGTCGGGGCAGGTGTTCGTGTTTTTCATCCTGACGGTGGCCGCGGCGGAATCCGCGATTGGTCTCGCCATTCTGGTGGTGCTGTTCCGTAATCTGGACACCATCAACGTCGACGATCTGGACAGCCTGAAGGGCTGACCTCCGCATCCACCTATAAGAAGCGTTCCATGGCTACCACGCTCAATCCCAACCTGCTGCTGGCGATCCCGCTCGCGCCGCTGGCCGGCGCGGCGATCGCCGGGCTGTTCGGCACCAAGTTCTTTGGCGAGAAGATCGGCCGCACGGCATCCCACAGCGTCACCATCCTTGGTGTTGCGATCGCCTTCATTCTGTCGGCGCTGACGCTGTCCGACGTTATCAATGGCGCTGGTTACAACGGCACCGTCTATGAATGGATGACGGTGGGCTCGCTGAAGATGGAAGTCGGCTTCCTCATCGATTCGCTCACGGCGATGATGATGTGCGTGGTGACCTTCGTCTCGCTGATGGTGCACATCTACACCATCGGCTACATGGCAGAAGACGACGGCTACAACCGTTTCTTCGCGTACATCTCTCTGTTCACCTTCTCGATGTTGATGCTCGTGATGAGCAACAACTTCCTGCAGCTGTTCTTTGGTTGGGAGGCGGTGGGTCTGGTGTCGTACCTGCTGATCGGCTTCTGGTTCAAGCGCCCGACGGCCATCTACGCCAACATGAAGGCGTTCCTAGTCAACCGCGTGGGCGACTTCGGCTTCGTGCTCGGCATCGGCTTGCTGCTTGCCTACAGCGGTAGCCTGAGCTACGCCGACGTGTTCGCCGTCCGAGACAACCTAGCTACGATTGGCTTCCCCGGCACCGATTGGCACATGCTGACGGTCGCCTGTATCTGCCTGTTCATTGGCGCGATGGGTAAATCGGCGCAGTTCCCGCTGCACGTGTGGCTGCCGGACTCGATGGAAGGTCCGACTCCGATTTCCGCACTGATTCACGCGGCCACCATGGTGACCGCCGGTATTTTCATGGTCGCGCGCATGTCGCCGCTGTTCGAGTTGTCGGACACCGCGCTGTCATTCGTGCTGATCATCGGCGCCATCACTGCGCTGTTCATGGGTTTCCTGGGCATCATCCAGACCGACATCAAGCGGGTGGTGGCGTACTCCACGCTGTCCCAGCTGGGCTACATGACCGTCGCGCTGGGCGCGTCGGCTTATCAAGTGGCCGTGTTTCACCTGATGACGCACGCCTTTTTCAAGGCGCTGCTGTTCCTCGGCGCGGGCTCCGTGATCATCGGCATGCACCACGATCAGGACATGCGCAACATGGGCGGCCTGCGCAAGTACATGCCGATCACATGGCTGACGTCGTTGGTGGGGTCGCTGGCGTTGATCGGCACGCCGTTCTTTGCAGGTTTCTATTCGAAGGACTCGATCATCGAAGCGGTGCGTGAATCGCATCTGCCGGGCGCCGGTTTCGCTTACTGGGCGGTACTGGCCGGCGTGTTCGTGACCGCGTTCTATTCATTCCGCATGTACTTCCTCGTGTTCCACGGCGAAGAGCGTTTCGGCAAGGCCCACGCTCATCACGACGATCACCATGAAGAGGAAGAGGGCGACCACGATCACCACGATGGTCTGGCTCCGGGCCAGAAGCCGCACGAGTCGCCTTGGGTTGTGACGGTGCCGCTGGTACTGCTGGCAATTCCGTCGGTCATCATCGGTGCAATGGCAATCCAGCCGATGCTGTTCGGCGAGTTCTTCAAGCACGGTGTGGTGTTCTCGGAAGTCATCTTCAATGCTGACAACCACGAAGCAATGAAGGTGTTGGCCGAAGACTTCCACGGCTGGGTCGAGATGGCGCTGCACGGCTTCACGTCGGCACCGTTCATCCTGCTGCTGGCCGGTGTCGTGTTGTCGTGGTTCTTCTACCTCAAGCGTCCGGATATTCCGGCAGCAATTGCCAAGCGCTTCTCCGGCGTCTACAAGCTGCTGGACAACAAGTACTACGTGGACAAGATCAACGAGATCGTCTTCGCCAACGGTGCGGTCAAGTTTGGCCGTGGCCTGTGGAAGGGCGGCGATCAGGGTGTGATCGACGGTGTTGTCGTCAACGGCAGCGCGCGTCTGGTGGGCTGGTTCGCGACTGTCGTGCGCCTGCTCCAGTCCGGCTTCATCTATGACTATGCGTTCGCGATGATCATCGGCACGGTTGGGCTGCTGACGTATTTCGTGTTCCTGGCAGGCAAATAAGGGATTACAAAAATGGTTCTGTCTTTTGCGATCTGGCTGCCGATCTTCTTCGGCGTGCTGGTGCTGGCCTCGGGCTCAGACCGCAATCCCGGTTATGTCCGCTGGATGTCGCTGATCGGCTCGCTGATCAGCTTTGTGATGACGCTGCCGCTGATCACGCGTTTCGATAAGACGACGGCTGCAATGCAGTTCGTCGAGAAATCGTCGTGGATCGAGCGCTTCCACATCAGCTACTACCTGGGTGTCGACGGCATCTCGATGTGGTTCGTGGTGCTGACCGCATTCATCACCGTCATCGTGGTGATTGCCGCATGGGAAGTGATCACCGAGCGCGTGGCGCAGTACATGGCCGCGTTCCTGATCCTGTCGGGCCTGATGATCGGCGTGTTTGCGTCGCTCGACGGTCTGCTGTTCTACGTGTTCTTCGAAGCCACGCTGATCCCGATGTACATCATCATCGGCGTGTGGGGCGGTCCGAACCGCGTCTATGCGGCATTCAAGTTCTTCCTGTACACGCTGCTTGGCTCGTTGTTGACGCTGGTTGCGCTGCTGTATCTGTACTTCCACAGTGGCACGTTCGAGATCCTGCAGTGGCATCAGGTCAAGCTGTCGATGAACGAGCAGATCCTGATCTTCCTCGCGTTCTTCATGGCCTTCGCCGTGAAGGTGCCGATGTGGCCGGTGCACACTTGGCTGCCGGACGCTCACGTGGAAGCACCGACCGGTGGTTCCGTGGTGCTGGCCGCCATCATGCTGAAGCTGGGCGCCTACGGTTTCCTGCGGTTCTCCCTGCCAATCGCCCCAGATGCCAGCCATAGCCTGTCTGCATTCATCATTGCGATTTCGCTGGTCGCCGTGATCTACATCGGTCTGGTGGCGCTGGTGCAGGCCGACATGAAGAAGCTGGTCGCATATTCGTCGATCGCGCACATGGGCTTCGTCACGCTGGGCTTCTTCATCTTCAACGAGATCGGTGTTGAAGGCGGTATCGTTCAGATGATCTCGCACGGCTTCATCTCCGGTGCGATGTTCCTGTGCATTGGCGTGCTGTATGACCGCGTGCACTCGCGCCAGATTGCAGATTACGGCGGTGTTGTGAACACGATGCCGAAGTTTGCGGCGCTGTCGGTGTTCTTTGCGATGGCCAACTGCGGCCTGCCGGCAACCTCGGGTTTCGTCGGCGAGTTCATGGTGATCCTGGGTTCGGTCAAGTTCAATTTCTGGATTGGTTTGCTGGCCGCCACGGCACTGATCTTTGGTGCAGCGTATTCGCTGTGGATGGTCAAGCGCGTGATTTTCGGTGATGTGACCCACAAGCACGTGGCCGAGTTGAAGGACCTGAATTGCCGCGAGTTCTTCATGCTGGGCGTGCTGGCAATCGCCACCCTGTACATGGGCCTGTATCCGAAGCCCTTCACCGATGTCATGCATGCGTCCGTGGTCAACCTGCTGACCCACGTGGCTCAGTCGAAGCTGTAAGCAGCGAGAAGAAACTATGCAATCGTCCTCCTCTATTGCGGCTTTTGCCCCAATCGTTTTTCTCGCGCTGGGCATTGGTGCCGTCAACTGGATTGACTTGGCACGCGGCCAGAAACGAAGCAGCGTGGCGTATCCGGTTTCGTTGGTGATTACGCTGGTGCTGGCCGTTTGGTTCGCGTTGAACGCTGCGAACGGTGAGACGCACTACGTCTTCGGCAACATGGCCGTGATCGATCCGATGGCCAACGTGCTGGCGTCGTTCTGTGCGCTGACGCTGTTTGCCACACTGGTGTACACCCGCCGCTATCTCGCCGACCGTGACATGTACGCGGGCGAGTTCTACATGTTCGCCCTGTTCACACTGGGCGGCCAGGTGGTGATGATCACCGGCAACAACTTCCTCGTGCTCTATCTGGGCCTGGAACTGCTGTCGCTGGCGTCGTACACGCTGGTAGCGCTGCGTCGCCGTTCGAACGTGTCGTCCGAATCGGCCATGAAGTACTTCATCCTGGGCGCGCTGGCATCGGGTCTGCTGTTGTACGGCATGTCGATGCTGTACGGCGCAACCGGCTCGCTGGAGCTGGGCAAGGTGTTTGACGCGATCAAGAACGGCGAGATCAACAAGACGATCCTCGTGTTCGGCGTGGTGTTTATCGTCGCTGGTCTGGGGTTCAAGCTGGGTGTTGCGCCGTTCCACATGTGGGTGCCCGACGTGTACCAAGGCTCGCCGACGGCCGTGACGCTGCTGATTGCCGGCGCACCGAAGGTCGCAGCGTTTGCGATGACGTTTCGCATTCTGGTGGAAGGCTTGCTGCCGCTGGCATTCGACTGGCAGAACATGCTGATCGTGCTGGCCGTCGTGTCGCTGGCTATCGGCAATATCACCGGCGTTGTTCAGACCAACTTCAAGCGTCTGCTGGGCTATTCGACCGTCTCGCACATGGGCTTTCTGCTGCTGGGCTTGGTGTCGGGCGTCAGCTCCGGCAAGCCGGATTTGACGGCCCAGGCCTACAGCGCGTCGATGTTCTATGCGATCACCTACGTGCTGACCGCATTGGGTGGCTTCGGCATGATCCTGCTGCTTGCACGCAAGGGCTATGAGGCAGAAGAGATTGCCGACCTCAAAGGCTTGTCGAAAAAGAGTCCGTGGTTTGCGCTGCTGATGCTGTTCATCATGATGTCGCTGGCCGGCTTGCCCCCGACGGTTGGCTTCTACGCCAAGCTGTCGGTCCTGGGTGCGGTGGTCGACGCCGGCATGCCGTGGCTGGCCATCGTGGCGGTGCTGTTCTCGCTGGTGGGTGCGTTCTACTACCTGCGCGTCATCAAGGTCATGTACTTCGATGCCCCGGCTGACGAAGGTCCGGTTGAAGCGTCGTTCGGCCTGCGTTCGCTGCTGTCGGTCAATGGCTTGCTGGTGCTGCTGCTGGGTATCTTCCCGGCGGGCCTGATGGCCATGTGCTATCAGGCGATCCGCCTGACGCTGGCCTCGTAGTAAGCCGAGCGCCATGAGCACCTCGACGGGCGGTCTATTTGTCATCGTGTTGGCACTCATCTGTGCCAACCTGCCGTTCGTCAATCAACGCGTGCTGGCGCTGGTGCCGGCACGCTGGCCGCGCAAGCCGTTCTGGCTACGCGGCACCGAGCTGATTGCCATGTACGTTGTGGTTGGGCTGATCGGCTTTGGTATCGAATCGAGCCAGGGCAATGCGTTTCCGCAGGGCTGGCAGTTTTATGCGATCACTGCTTGCCTGATGCTGGTGTTCGCGTTTCCCGGCTTTACTTGGCAATACCTGGTTCGCCATCCCCGCGATTCCCGTTAAATCCCGCCGGGCAGGTCCTCGCTGTCTCGGCATGAGAGAGCGCCATGTCCGATCACACCCCGCTGAACGCCACCCCTGATGCGACGCAGGACCCGGATGCCGGTCTGCGCGAGACGCAGGTCGCCTCTGCGTTGATGCACCAGGGCAAATTTCTCACGCTTAAGCAAGACATCGTTCGTCTGCCGGACGGTCGCAATGCCAGCCGCGAATACCTCATCCATCCGGGCGCGGTAATGATGATTCCGCTGTTCGATGACGGGACCGTGCTGATGGAACGTCAGTTCCGTTACCCGGTCGGTAAGGTGATGATTGAATTCCCGGCCGGCAAGCTCGATCCGCAGGAAGGCGCACTCACATGCGGCAAGCGCGAACTGCGCGAGGAAACCGGCTACACGGCCGAACGCTGGGACTACCTCACGCGCATTCACCCGGTCATTTCGTATTCCACCGAGTTCATCGACATCTATCTCGCCCGCGATCTCAAGCAGGGTGTGGCAATGTTGGATGAGGGCGAATTTCTCGAGACCTTTGTCACGCCGGCCGGCCAATTGATCGATTGGGTGCGCGAAGGCAAGATTTCCGACGTGAAGACCATTATCGGCACGTTCTGGCTTGAGAAGATTTTGTCAGGTGCCTGGGCGCCGGGTGCCGTCTGATGCGCTTATAGCCGTCGCTTGAACGCACCGTTTTCCTGCTGTTGTTACCATAGTGAACGGTCGTGCGAAAAAATTAGCACGACCGTTCACAAATTTTCGAATCGGGGATACACTCATCCCCATGCGCTGGACCGATCATGAAAGTGCTGGACCTCCGCTGTGCCAATGACCACCGTTTCGAAGGCTGGTTCGGCTCCGATGCCGACCTGCAATCGCAGCGGGAGCGCGGGCTATTGACGTGCCCAGTTTGCGGCCATAACGAGGTTGAGCGCTTGCCGAGTGCGCCGCGCCTGAATCTGTCGTCGTCTCGTGCGGAGACCGCCCAGAAGAGCGGTGCCGGCAAGACGGGCGAAAGCGATGGCGGAGCGCCCGCGGCCCTGCAACAGCTCTACCTGAAGGCTGTGCGCCATGTCCTTGCCAATACCGAGGACGTCGGCGAGCGGTTTGCAGAAGAGGCGCGCCGCATGCATTACAACGAGGCGCCGGAGCGGGGCATTCGCGGGACGACGTCTCGGGAGGAAGCGCAGGAACTGGCGGAGGAAGGCATCGACGTGATGCCGCTGTTGGTGCCCGACGCGCTCAAGCAGCCCGTGCACTAGCAGCCTCGATTCAGGTCCGCGCCGGTCCGACAGAACGTTCTCCACCGATTTGCCACGGTGGGGAGCCAACCACAGGAGACAGGCATGGATCTGAACTACTCGGCGGCCGATGAAGCATTCCGCCAGGAAGTCCGCGGCTGGCTGGAAGCCAATCTGCCCAAGGACATCCAAGACAAGGTGTTGAACCACCGCCGCCTGAACCGCGACGATTTCGTTCGCTGGCACAAGGCGCTCGCGGCCAAGGGCTGGTCGGTGCCTCACTGGCCGGTCGAGTGGGGCGGCACCGGCTGGTCTCCCATCCAAAAACACATCTGGGACGAAGAATGCGCGCAGGTCGGCGCGCCTGGCGTGCTGCCGTTCGGCGTCAGCATGGTCGCGCCCGTGATCATGAAGTACGGCAATGAAGCGCAGAAGCGTTACTTCCTGCCGCGCATCGTTGATTGCACCGACTGGTGGTGCCAGGGCTATTCGGAGCCGGGTTCCGGTTCCGATCTGGCCTCGGTGAAGACCCGCGCCGTGCGCGAAGGCGATCACTACATCGTCAACGGTCAGAAGACCTGGACCACCCTTGGCCAACACGCCGACATGATCTTCTGCCTGGTTCGCACCGACCCCGATGCGAAGAAGCAAGAGGGCATCTCGTTCCTGCTGATCGACATGAAGACGCCGGGTATCACCGTGCGCCCGATCATCATGCTGGACGAAGAGCACGAGGTGAACGAGGTCTTCTTCGACAACGTCAAGGTGCCCGTCCAGAACCTGATCGGTGATGAAAACCGCGGTTGGACGTACGCCAAATACCTGCTCGGCCACGAGCGCACGGGCATTGCACGTGTGGGCAATTCCAAGCGCGAACTGGCATTCCTCAAGCGCGTCGCGCTGCAACACCAGAAGAACGGCAAGCCGCTGCTGCAGGATCCGGTATTCGGCGCCAAGGTGGCCTCGCTGGAAATCGAGCTGCTGGCACTGGAGATGACGGTGTTGCGCGTGGTGTCGAGCGAGAACGCCGGCAAGGGCCCCGGCCCCGAGGCGTCGCTGCTCAAGATCAAGGGCACGCAGATCCAACAAATGTTGACCGAGCTGATGGTCGAGGCCGTGGGGCCGTATGCCCAGCCGTTCGATCCGAGCTACCTGGAAGGCGACACCTTGCAGGCCGTGACGGGCGACAACGATGCCGCGCCGCTTGCGCCGTACTACTTCAACTATCGTAAGACCTCGATCTACGGCGGGTCGAACGAGATCCAGCGCAACATCATCTCGCAGATGATCCTTGGCGTCTGAGCAGAACGGCGACAGAACACATAGCGGAGACAAACATGGATTTCTCGTTCACTGACGAACAGAAGCAACTGGCTGATGCAGTGCGCCGCTTCATCGACAAGGACTACGGCTTTGAGGCGCGCAACAAGGTGGTGTACTCGCCGGAGGGCGTGTCACAGGGTCATTGGGATGCGCTGGCCGAACTGGGCCTCACCGCGTTGCCGGTGCCGGAAGCACAAGGCGGTTTTGACGGCCGCGCAATGGACTTGCTGGTGGTGATGCAGGAACTCGGCCGGGGCCTGGTCGTGGAGCCGTACCAGGCGACCGTGCTTGGCGCGCAGGCGCTCAAGCTCGCAGGCGGGCAGGATGCCTTGCTTGAAGAAGTCGCAGGCGGCGCTGTGAAGCTGGCCATTGCATTCGGCGAGCCCCAATCGCGTTACGAACTTTTCAATGTCACCACGCGTGCCGCGCAGCAGGGCAGTGGCTGGACGCTTACCGGCGAGAAGGCGGTTGTCGTACATGGTGCGCAGGCAGACAAGCTGATCGTCTCGGCGCGCACCGGTGGTGAAGCGCGTGATACGTCGGGCCTGTCGCTCTTCGTGGTCGACCGCGATTCCGCTGGCGTGACGGTCAAGGACTACCGCACGATCGACAACCTGCACGCTGCGGACATCCGCTTCGACAACGCACCGGCAACGCTGTTGGGCAAGGCTGGTGAAGCATGGGAGACGATCGACGCCGTGGCCGATCTTGGCTGCGTGCTGTTGTGCGCTGAAGCCATCGGCCTCATCGATGCACTGAACGCAGCAACGCTGGAGTACACCAAGACCCGCCAGCAGTTTGGCGTGCCCATCGCGCGCTTCCAAGCGCTGCAGCATCGCATGGTCGACATGTTCATCCATGGCGAGCAGGCGCGTTCGATCACGTACTTGGCCGCTGCGCACTTTGAAGATGGCGATGTCGAGGCACGCCGCCGCTACGTGTCGGCGGCCAAGGCACGTGTCGGCCAGGCTGCGCGTGAAGTTGGTCAGGAAGCCGTGCAACTGCACGGGGGTATGGGCGTGACGAACGAACTGCCCGCTGCACACATGTTCAAGCGGCTGACAATGATCAACACGACGCTGGGTGATGTGGATCATCACCTGGCACGCTTCGCATCGCTGCCCGGCTTCCAGCAGGCGGCGTAACGGCAAACCTGAACGCCCCGCATTCGTGCGGGGCGTTGTCATTTGGAGGAGACGACATGGCGGAGAACGAAAAGGCAGCAGCACCACGATCGTACGAGTTCTACTTCGACGATTTCGAGGTCGGGCGCACGCTGCAGATGGGTACCTACACCGTCACCGAAGAAGAGATCCTGACCTTCGCGCGGCAGTACGATCCGCAGCCGTTCCACATCGATGCGGAAGCCGCCAAGCACAGCATCTACGGCGGCATCATCTCGAGCGGCTGGATGACCTGCTCGATCATGATGCGGCTGATGGTGACCGGCTTCCTCGGCAAGGCGGCCAGCATGGGTTCCCCAGGCGTGGATGAAATCCGCTGGATGAAGCCGGTGTATCCGGGCGACACGCTGTCAGTGTCGAGCACGTGCATGGAAGTACGTCCGTCGCAGTCGAAGCCGGACCGCGGCGTGGCCGTCAACCGCTGGGAGGCACACAATCAGCGCGGCGAACTCGTCTGCACGGTAACGGGCATGGGCCTGTTTGGCCGGCGCCCGAAGGCTTGATTCCACGTCATCGCATCACAACAAGGAGACAACCCAGATGCGCATCATCGAATCGCTCGACGAGCTGAAAGGTTTGATCGGCCAGGAAGTTGCCGTGAGCGACTGGACAGAGATCACGCAGCAGCAGGTGAACCTCTTTGCCGAGGCTACGGGCGATCACCAGTGGATTCACGTGGACGTTGAGCGCGCCAAGCGTGAGTCGCCGTTCGGAGCGCCGGTGGCGCACGGCTTCCTGACGCTGTCGCTGCTGCCGATGCTGATGGCCAACGCGATCAAGATGTCCGACGTGAAGATGGGCGTGAACTACGGCCTGAACAAGGTCCGTTTCACCGCGCCTGTGCCGGTGGGCAGCCGTGTGCGCGCCCGCGTGAAGCTGGTGGAAATGGAAGCGCTGCCGCCGTTGCCCAATGCTCCCACCTTGACCGGCGCGCAAATGACGTGGGCTGTGACCATCGAACGCGAAGGGCAGGAGCGCCCGGTTTGCGTGGCCGAATCGATTTCGCGCCGCTATTCCTGAGTCCCGCTTTTTCGTACGTTCACCAGGCCGGCGCAATGCCGGCCTTTCTTTTTGCCTTGGCTTTCTCTTGCGTTCAGCTTGTTTTGTGCTTGTCTGCACGCGCCCCAAGCGGGCGCATCCTGCGGACCAAATGCGCGTTCTTGGCGCGGCTTTGGCACCGTTTTGGCGCGGATTTCCCTTCGAATGAGCCAAATGCGATGGCACGGTAGTTGCACTTTTGGGCCCCGGGGAGTCGTTCTCGCCACCAATAAACCCAAGGAGCCGCAATGAAACGTCGTGAGCTGTTGAAGCTGTCTGCCGTCGCCGCCGCAACGCTGTTGTCTGTGTCGAACTTCGCGTTTGCTCAGGCAAAGGACCCGATCAAGGTCGGTATCCTGCATTCGCTGTCGGGCACCATGGCCATCTCCGAAACGTCGCTGAAAGACGTGGCGCTGATGACGATCGACGAGATCAACAAGAGTGGTGGCGTGCTGGGCCGCAAGCTGGAACCGGTGGTGGTGGACCCGGCTTCGAACTGGCCGCTGTTTGCCGAGAAGGCACGCGGGCTGCTGACGCAGGACAAGGTGGCCGTCACGTTCGGCTGCTGGACGTCGGTGTCGCGCAAGTCGGTGCTGCCGGTCTACGAAGAGTTGAACGGCCTGCTGTTCTACCCGGTGCAGTACGAAGGCGAAGAGATGTCGAAGAACGTCTTCTACACGGGCGCGGCGCCCAACCAGCAGGCCATTCCGGCGGTGGAATACCTGATGAGCAAGGAAGGCGGCGGCGCCAAGCGCTTCTTCCTGCTCGGTACGGACTATGTGTACCCGCGCACGACCAACAAAATCCTGCGCGCCTTCCTGCACAGCAAGGGCGTGAAGGACAGCGACATCGAAGAGGTCTACACCCCGTTCGGTCACTCCGACTATCAGACCATCGTCGCCAACATCAAGAAGTTCTCGCAGGGCGGCAAAACCGCCGTCATTTCCACCATCAACGGCGATTCGAACGTGCCGTTCTACAAGGAACTCGGCAACGCTGGCTTGAAGGCCAAGGATGTACCGGTGGTGGCCTTCTCGGTGGGTGAAGAAGAACTGCGCGGCATCGACACCAAGCCGCTGGCCGGCCAATTGGCAGCGTGGAACTACTTCATGTCGGTCAAGAACCCTGTCAATGACGACTTCAAGAAGAAGTGGGCTGCGTGGGTCAAGTCCAACAACCTGCCGGGTGGTGACAAGCGCGTTACCAACGACCCGATGGAAGCCACTTACGTCGGCATCATGATGTGGAAGCAGGCCGTGGAAAAGGCCGGTTCCACCGACGTGGACAAGGTCCGCAAGGCGATGTACGGCCAGCAGTTCAAGGCGCCGTCCGGCTTCACGCTGGTGATGAACAACAACCACCACCTCAGCAAGCCCGTGATGATCGGCGAAGTGCGCGGCGATGGTCAGTTCAACGTCGTGTGGAAAACGCCGACGGTGATCCGCGCCAAGCCGTGGAGCCCGTACATCCCCGGCAACGAGGGCAAGCCTGACATGGTTGCAAGCAAGTGATGTGGTCATGCGGGCCGGCCATGTGTCTAACGTAGCCGGTCCTTCGAACGACGCTGTACGACGTGGCGGACCGGTTTCGACATCGGCCGCCACGTATCGGATTGCCATGATGCGCTTGTCCCGATTCTTTGCCGCGCTGCTGTGCGCGGTCTGTCTGGCTGCGATGCCCGCGGTATCTGCGTGGGCGGCCGGACAACCTTTGACCCAGGCGGATCTCAAGCCCCTGGCCGAAGACGATTTCGACGCCAAGGTAAAGACGCTCAACGCGCTCACCGCAGCGCCTGCCGAACAGGCCGGCCCGATTCTGCAAGCGTTGCAGAACGACGCGCTGTTCTTTGCGCCTGCCGCCGGCATGGTGCGCCAGGACGGCGAGCGCTACCTCGATGCGATCACTGGCCAGCCCGTGACCGTCAAGGCCGACGATCTGCAGTCCCTGACTTTGAATAACGCCCTGCGTGCCCAGGTGGACAGCGCGGCGAGCGGCTTCGTGCTGCAATCGCCCGATCGCGCCGTGCGCGCGCAGGCCGTCGATACGCTGCTCGCACATCCGGAGACGGCATCGCGCCCCATTGTCGACGCCGCACGCAAGCATGAAACCGATCCCGAGTTGCGCAGCAAGCTGCATCTGCTGTGGGCCAATCTCGCACTCGACGACGGCACACATGCCGAGAAGCTCGAGGCGCTGAAGCTGCTCGCGGGCGACACCAACCCGCAGACCCGGCAACGCATTGCACCGCTGCTCGCGAAAGACAGTGGGGCGGATGGCGAGCTGCGTGCCGCCGCACAGCAAGCGCTCGATAGTCTGGCCGCACAGGAGCGCAAATCTGAACTGATCGGCAACCTGTTTGCCGGCCTGAGCCTGGGCTCCGTGCTGCTGCTCGCGGCCCTCGGGCTGGCCATCACGTATGGGCTGATCGGCGTCATCAACATGGCGCATGGCGAGTTCCTGATGATCGGCGCGTATGCCACGTATGTGGTGCAAACGATCTTCCGCAATTACTTTCCGAACGCCTTCGACTGGTACCTCCCGGCAGCGCTGCCTGCGGCCTTCCTGGCGGCCGCCGTCGTCGGCTTTGCGCTGGAGCGCTTGGTGCTGCGCCATCTGTATGGCCGCCCGCTTGAGACGCTGCTCGCCACGTTCGGGATCAGCCTGCTGCTGATGCAGGCAGTGCGCTCCATCTTCGGCGCACAGAACGTAGAGGTAGCCAACCCGAGCTGGATGAGCGGTGGCGTTGCGCTTACGCCGGGCCTTGTGCTGCCGTATAACCGGCTCGTCATCCTGCTGTTTGCGTTGGCCGTGGTCGCGATTGCATGGGCGGTGCTCAACCGTACGCGCCTGGGCCTGTTCGTGCGCGCCACCACGCAGAACCGCACGATGGCCGCCTGCGTTGGCGTGCGCACGTGGAAGGTCGACAGCTACGCGTTTGCGTTCGGTGCCGGTATTGCCGGCCTGGGCGGATGCGCGCTTTCGCAGATCGGCAACGTCGGGCCGGACCTTGGCCAGAGCTACATCATCGATTCGTTCATGGCCGTGGTGCTGGGCGGGGTGGGTCAGCTGGCCGGCACGATCATCGGCGCGTTCGGGCTGGGCCTCATCAACAAGTTCATCGAGCCGTTCTATGGCGCGGTGCTGGCGAAGATCATCGTGCTGGTGCTGATCGTGCTGTTCATCCAGAAGCGTCCGCAGGGCCTGTTCGCCCTCAAGGGCCGCAGCGCCGAGGCCTGATATGACGACGACCAAGTTCTCTCTCGATATTCCGGCGCGCATGCCGTTGCTGTCGCGGCGCGGGTGGTCTGCGCTCGTTCTCGTGTCGCTCATTGTGTGCATTGGCGCGCCGGTGTGCGCGCTGCTCGTGCCGGAGGGCAGCCCGCTGCATCTGTCGGCGTATGCGCTCACGCTCGTCGGCAAGATCATGTGCTACGCGCTGGCGGCGCTGGCGCTCGATCTGGTGTGGGGCTATTGCGGCATCCTGAGCCTCGGTCACGGCCTGTTCTTCGCATTGGGTGGGTACGGGATGGGCATGTACCTGATGCGCTCCATTGGCCGCGAAGGGGTGTACAAGAGCGATCTGCCGGACTTCATGGTCTTCCTCGACTGGAAGGAACTGCCCTGGTTCTGGCACGGCACCGAACACTTTGCCTGGGCCGCGTTGCTGGTGGTGCTGGTGCCCGGCGTGCTCGCGTGGCTGTTCGGCTTCTTCGCCTTCCGCTCACGCGTCAAGGGCGTGTACCTGTCGATCATCACGCAGGCCATGACGTACGCGGCCATGCTGTTGTTCTTCCGTAACGAGACGGGCTTCGGTGGCAACAACGGCTTTACGGATTTCAAGCGCATTCTCGGCTTCCAAATCTCTGCGTTGCCAACCCGCACGGTGCTGTTTGTCGCCACGTTCGTTGCGCTGGTGCTGGCGTTCATCGCCTGCCGCGCCATCGTCACGTCCAAGTTCGGCCGCGTGGTCACGGCCATCCGCGATGCCGAAGCACGCGTGATGTTCTCCGGCTACAACCCGCTCGGCTACAAGCTGTTCGTGTGGACGTTCTCGGCCGTGCTGTGCGGCATCGCTGGCGCGCTGTACGTGCCGCAGGTCGGCATCATCAACCCGGGCGAGATGTCGCCGGGCAACTCGATCGAGATGGCGGTGTGGGTGGCTGTGGGCGGACGCGGTACGTTGATCGGCCCGATCATCGGTGCGTTCCTCGTCAACGGGGCCAAGACGTTGCTGACGGCATGGGTGCCGGAATACTGGTTGTTCGTGCTCGGGGCGATCTTCGTGCTGGTGACGCTGTATCTGCCGAACGGTGTGCTGGGCCTGATGAGCAAGCTGCGCATGAAGAAGCGTGCGCCCACGCAAGCCAAGGCACCCGAAGCCGCGACCGTCACCGGAGACCACGCATGAGCACGTTCACTGAACTCCCCGACCGGGCGGAGACCGGCACTGCCACCGGCATGGGCCACCTGGTCGAGCCGGACACGATCGACGTCTCGCACGGCGCCATCCTGTATCTCGAAGACGTGACGGTGCGCTTCGGCGGCTTTCGTGCATTGAACGCGCTCACGCTGTCGATCGACCACGGCGAACTGCGCTGCATCATCGGTCCCAACGGCGCGGGCAAGACCACGATGATGGATGTGATTACGGGCAAGACGGGGCCACGCAATGCCGACGTGACCGGCCGTGTCTTCCTCGGCCAGACCATCGACCTCCTGCGCTTGACCGAACCGCGTATCGCGCAGATCGGCATTGGCCGCAAGTTCCAGAAGCCGACCGTGTTCGAGCAGCACACCGTGTGGGAGAACCTGGAACTGGCGATGAAGGCCGACAAGCGCTGGTGGGTATCGCTGCGTGCGCGCCTGTTGAACGACGGCCGCCAGCGCATCGAAGAAACGCTCGGCCGCATCCACCTGGAAGCGGAAGCCTATCGGCCCGCGGGGCTGCTCTCGCACGGGCAAAAGCAGCGGCTGGAGATCGGCATGCTGCTGATGCAGCAGCCGCAACTGCTGCTGCTCGACGAACCCGTCGCCGGCATGACCGATGAAGAAACGATGCAGCTCGCTGCGTTGCTCAACGGCCTGCGCGGCACGTGCTCGATCATGGTCGTGGAACACGACATGGAGTTCGTCGCCGCACTGGCAGGGGCAGAAGGGCGCGTGACCGTGCTGGCCGAAGGCAGCGTCCTGGCCGAAGGCACGCTCGACGCCGTCAAGCGCGATGAGCGGGTGATCGAATCCTATCTGGGGCGTTGATATGTTGCAGGTCCAACAACTGAACCAGTACTACGGCGGCAGCCACATCCTGCGCAACGTCAGCTTTGACGTTCCCACGGGCAAGCTCACCACGCTGCTTGGCCGTAACGGCGTCGGCAAGACAACGCTGCTCAAATGCCTGATGGGCGTGGTGCCCACCGCCAGCGGTGCGATCGATTGGGAAGGGCGCACCATCCAGAAGCTGCCCGCGTATGAGCGTGTCTCGCAGGGGCTGGCCTATGTGCCGCAGGGGCGCGAGATCTTCCCGCGCCTGACGGTGGAAGAGAACCTGCTGATTGGTGCGGCTGCCAAGCGGGCGCCGTCCAAGGTGCCCGATTCCATCTACGAGCTGTTTCCGGTGCTCAAGGAGATGAAGGGCCGACGCGGCGGCGACCTGTCCGGCGGCCAGCAGCAGCAACTTGCCATCGGCCGCGCGCTGATGAGCGAGCCGCGCCTGCTGATCCTGGATGAGCCGACCGAAGGTATCCAGCCGTCGATCATCCAGGAGATCGGCCGCACGCTGCGCCGCCTTGTCGATGAGTTCGGCATGTCGGTCCTGCTGGTCGAGCAGTACTACGACTTTGCCCGCAGCATTGCTGACCGCTACGTCGTCATGAGCCGCGGCGAAGTCATCGCGCAGGGTGACGGCGCCAATATGGAAGCCGATGGCGTGCGTGATCTCGTGGCCGTTTGATGCCCCGGCGTTCCGGGGAAAAAGTCGAATGCCAAATCTGTGGCATCTGGCTATGATGAGAAAATTCCTAGCCGCCGTGCTGCCTTCCTGATGCGCCATCCCGATTTTCCTGTCCCGCCGCAGACCGATTCGTTCGCGTCCTGGGAAGCCTCGCTGCGCCTGGCATTTGCGCGGCGCGGTGAGCGCACCGTGCTGGCCACGTGCCGGCATCAGGGGCCGCTGCGGGTGCAGAAGGCGCTATATCCGGAAGGCGAGGGCATCTGCCACGCCGTCATGCTGCATCCGCCCGCAGGCATTGCTGGCGGTGATGTGCTCGATATCGACATCGAACTCGATGCCGATGCGCATGCCGTGCTGACCACGCCCGGCGCCACCAAGTGGTACAAGTCGCTCGGCCGCACGGCCACACAGTGTGTTGCCATCCGCATGGATGCCGGCGCGCGGCTCGACTGGTTGCCCCAAGAGAACATCGTCTTCAACCAGGCCTGCCCGATCATCGACCTGACGCTGGACCTGGTACCCGGCGCGACGGCCATCGGCTGGGACACCACCATGCTCGGCCGCCACGCCGCCGGTGAATCATGGGCCGAAGGCCGCATCGCCATGCGCACCGCCTTGCGCTGCAACGGCCAACCGCTGTGGATTGAATCGGCGGCGTTCGATGCGCAATCGCCTGTGCTGAATGCGACGACGGGCATGGCCGGCTTCCACGTTGTCGGCACGCTCTGGGCCGTGGGCGAGGGCGCGACCGATGCCCTGGCCGAATCGATGGCCGAGCACCTGCCGTACAACGACGACCTGCGCGCGGGCGTCACCTGCCTCACGCAAGATGCGCCCGGCCTGCCAAACGTTTTGCTGCTGCGCGTGCTTGCACGCCGGCCCGAAGATGCACGCGCCCTGTTGTCGCAGACATGGCTCGCGCTGCGCGAACCGATGCATGGCGTAGCGGGCCGTCCGCTGCGCCTCTGGTCTACATGATGGCCACATGATGGCGACCCGACCTCGCATCGTCCGATCTGAACTGAACTGAATTGACCCTCACCGAAGAGAGCCCCTCGTGGAACTGACCCCGCGCGAAAAAGACAAGCTGCTGATCTTCACCGCCGCCTTGCTGGCCGAGCGCCGCAAGGGCCGCGGCCTCAAGCTCAACTACCCGGAAGCCGTCGCCTTCATCAGCGCCGCCATCATGGAAGGCGCACGCGACGGCAAGACCGTCGCCGAGCTGATGCACTACGGCACCACGCTCCTCACGCGCAATGACGTGATGGACGGCGTGGCCGAGATGATTCCCGACATCCAGGTCGAAGCCACGTTTCCGGACGGCACGAAGCTCGTCACCGTCCACCACCCGATTGTTTGAAGTTTGAAGTCCGCACGCCACTCACCACTACGAGTCCTGCCATGACGCCTACCCTGTCTCGCTTCGTCCGGCCCGCTGCGGCCATTGCGCTCACGTTTGGCGCCTCCATTGCGTTTGCCCACCCTGGGCACCCGGGCCATACCGCCGAGGGCAGCCTGCTCGCCGGGTTCCTGCATCCGCTCACGGGTGCAGACCACTTGCTGGCGATGGTGGCCGTGGGCGTGTGGAGCGCACTGGCCTCGCGTTCGGTGCGCGATGCGCTGTGGGCGCCCGTCGCCTTTGTGGCGTTGATGATCCTGGGCGCGCTGCTCGGCGCAGGCGGCGTGGCGATGCCGATGGCCGAGCCGATGATCGCCGCATCGCTGCTGGTGTTCGGCCTGCTGATTGCCGCACGCGCCCAGCTGCCGACCTGGGGCGGTGCACTGCTGTGCGGCGCGTTCGCGCTGTTCCACGGCTATGCGCACGGCACGGAATTCCCCGCAGGCGCGCAAGCCATGTTCCCGTACTTCGTTGGCGGCTTTGCCGTGGCGACGGCACTGCTGCATACCGCTGGTATCGGCGCGGGCTTTGCACTGAAGCCGCGTCTGGCATGGCTGGCGCGTCTGTCGGGTGTGGGCGTGGCGCTGTACGGTGCCGGCCTGCTGGCGGCGGCTGTCTGAAGGGGCGCGACATGATCCCCGGTGAACTCCTGCCGCAAGACGGCGATCTGGAACTCAACGCAGGCCGACCCACGGTGACGGTCACGGTGGCCAACACGGGCGACCGCCCGGTGCAGATTGGCTCGCACTACCACTTCTATGAAGTGAACGACGCGCTGCGCTTTGACCGCGAAGCTGCGCGCGGCTTTCGGCTGAACATCGCCGCCGGCACCGCCGTGCGCTTTGAGCCGGGGCAGGAGCGCACGGTCGAACTCGTGGCGCTGGCCGGTGACCGCGTGGTCTACGGCTTTGCCGGCCGCGTGATGGGCAAGCTTTGAACGAGGCACGGACATGACATTGAAGATTGATCGCCGCGCCTATGCGGAAATGTTTGGGCCCACAACCGGCGACCGCGTCCGCCTGGCCGATACCGACCTCATCGTCGAAGTCGAACGCGACTTCACCATCTACGGCGAGGAAGTGAAATTCGGCGGTGGCAAGGTCATCCGCGACGGCATGGGCCAGAGCCAGCGCGAATCGAAAGACTGCGCCGACACCGTCATCACCAACGCGCTGATCATCGACCACTGGGGCATCGTCAAGGCTGACATTGGCCTGAAGCACGGCCGCATCTCAGCGATCGGCAAGGCGGGCAATCCGGACATCCAGCCCGGCGTGACGATCGTCATCGGCCCCGGCACCGAGATCATCGCGGGCGAGGGCATGATCGTCACCGCGGGCGGCGTCGACACGCACATCCACTTCATCTGCCCGCAGCAGATCGACGAAGCGCTCAACAGCGGCGTGACGACGATGATCGGCGGTGGCACCGGCCCGGCCACCGGCACCTACGCCACCACCTGCACGCCGGGCCCGTGGTACATGCAGCGCATGCTGCAGGCCGCTGATGCGTATCCGATGAACATTGGCTTTCTGGGCAAGGGCAACGGCAGCCTGCCGGGCGCGCTGCGCGAGCAGATCGACGCGGGCGCCATCGGTCTGAAGCTGCACGAAGACTGGGGCTCCACGCCCGCCGCCATCGACTGCTGCCTGGGCGTGGCCGATGACACCGACACGCAGGTCGCCATCCACACCGATACGTTGAACGAATCGGGCTTTGTCGAGGCCACCGTCGCTGCGTTCAAAGGCCGCACGATCCACACGTATCACACCGAAGGCGCGGGCGGCGGGCACGCGCCCGACATCATCCGCGTGTGCGGTGAATCGAACGTGCTGCCGTCGTCCACCAACCCGACTCGGCCGTTCACCGTCAACACGCTGGACGAGCATCTGGACATGCTGATGGTGTGCCATCACCTCGATGCGTCCATCGCCGAAGACATCGCCTTTGCCGAAAGCCGCATCCGCCGCGAGACGATCGCCGCCGAAGACATCCTGCACGACCTGGGCGCCTTCTCGATGATCTCCAGCGATTCGCAGGCCATGGGTCGCGTGGGCGAAGTCGTGCTGCGCACGTGGCAGACCGCGCACAAGATGAAGGTGCAGCGCGGCAAGCTCGCCGGAGACCCGAACGACGCGCGCGGCGGGCATGACAACTTCCGCGTGAAGCGCTACGTGGCCAAGTACACGATCAACCCCGCGCTCACGCACGGCATTGCGCACGAAGTCGGTTCGGTTGAGGTTGGCAAGTGGGCCGACCTCGTGTTGTGGAAGCCGGCGTTCTTTGGCGTGAAGCCGAGCCTGATCCTGAAGGGCGGGATGATTGCTTCTGCGGCGATGGGCGATGCGAATGCGTCGATCCCGACACCGCAGCCGGTGCACTATCGGCCGATGTTTGGGTCGGCGGGTGGGGCGCTGGGGCGGACGTCGCTGAGCTTTTTGTCGCAGTCAGCGGCTGCTGCTGGGGTGGCGGAGCAGTATGGGCTGGCTAAGACCACGGCGGTGGTCAAGGGCACGCGTACAGTGACCAAGGCGCACATGATCCATAACGACTGGCAGCCTGACATTACTGTTGATCCGGAGACGTATCAGGTGGTGGCGGATGGGACGGTGCTGACTTGTGAGCCGGCGGAGGTGTTGCCTATGGCGCAGCGGTATTTTTTGTTTTGAGTTTTTTTGGGGTTGGGGCTTGGTGGTTCATCCCTTGTTTCATCCCCTGCCGGGGCTGACCTACTTTTCTTTGTCTTGCCAAAGAAAAGTAGGCAAAAGAAAGGCGCGCCCGAGATGGCGACTTCCCCTTGAATTTATGTAACCGGGCGGGGAAGGAGGCAAACTCGCTTCGCTCAGACAGGCCTCCTTCCTTTGTCCGCCCGCTTACAGAAATTCAAGGCGCCATCTAGGGCAGGTAAGTCAAAGGCCACACCGACGGGGAACTTAGGTGGGTGCCGGGGCTCGTTGAGTGCGAGTGCGAGTGCGAGTGCGAGTGCGAGTGCGAGTGCGAGTGCGAGTGCGAGTGCGAGTGCGAGTGCGAGTGCGAGTGCAAGTGCAAGTGCACGCGATGGTTCGGAACGTACAACGGAGTAGCGCGCAGGCAGAAGATTGTGTGCTTTACCTCTGCCCTAGATGGCGCCTTGAATTTCTGTAAGCGGGCGGAAAAAAGACGGGAAACTGTCTGAGCGAAGCGAGTTTTTCCCGTCTCCGCCCGGTTATGGAAATTCAAGGAATCTTTCGCCATCTCGGGCGCGCCTTTCTTTGCTTACTTTCTTTGGCAAGACAAAGAAAGTGAGTCGCCCCCGGCAGGGGGTGAAACAACAGCAAGCAACCCAACAAGCCCCGCCCCGGCAGAAAAAGAGGAGAACGAGCCTCGAACCTCGAAGTCCCGGCCTCAGACCCCCTACCACGACCCTCTGACCCTCAAATTCGATACTCCAGATATCGAATAAGAGCCAACGAAGCAAAGCAATTCGGCCACAGGCCCCAATCTGGACAAAAAGAGACGCAACCGAAGCAAAAATGGTGATTTTTTCGAGCCTCCGAGGGCCACGCTTGATGCAAAAAGCCTCGTGCTCCAACCTCCAAGCCCGACGTTCGACCCTCAAAGCTCGAGATTCGAAACCAAAAGTGTGAAAGTCGGAGTTCAGAGCCCCACTGTTGAGTGTCAGAGCTTGGCAATTGAGGCTCAGAGCCTGACGATTGAGCCTCTGAACCTGACGATTGAGGCTCAGAGCCTGACGATTGAGGCTCAGAGCTCGACCTTCGAGGCTCGGACCCTGGTATTTGACAGACTCAGCTCCAAGCTGGGCCGTCATGAGATTGTGAATAGGCCCCAACGATGCTTTCCATCACTAAACATCTCCCCGCACCGCATGGCTTGGCCTCCGTGCTGGTCAAGCGCGCGCCCAAGCTGGTGCTGCCATTCCTGGAGCGCAGCCGCAGCCGCCTGCGCGCCACCCTCGACGATGGCCGTGACGTGGCCGTCGTACTGCCGCGCGGCACCGTCATGCGTGGCGGTGACGTGCTGGTCGCTGAAGATGGCACGCTGGTCGAAGTGCAGGCCGCGCCTGAGCAGGTCCTGCGCGTGACGAGCGACAACCGTCTTGCGCTGATGCGCGCTGCCTACCATCTCGGCAATCGCCACACACCCGTGCAGGTCAGTGCAGATGCACTGCAGCTCGAAGCCGATCCGGTGCTCGAAGACATGCTGGTCCGCCTGGGCGTGACCGTCGCGCATGTGGAGGCGCCATTTGAGCCCGAGGCAGGCGCCTATGGCGGCGGCCATCGTCACGGCCACGATGCGACGTTCGAAGAGGACTACGCAGCCGCGCAGGCGCTGTACCACGAGCATCACGGGCACGATCACGGGCACTCGCATGATCATGACCACGGCCACGCGCATAGCCACGATCACCCGCACGACCACGCGCATGGGCACGACCACGGTCACGACGACGGCCATGTCCACGGGCCCGGCTGCAGCCATCATCACCATCACCATCACCATGACTAACGCGGCGCAGCTCACCGCCTTGCTGCATCTCGCGTCCCCCGCGCTGCCGGTGGGCGCGTTCAGCTATTCGCAGGGGCTGGAAGCGGCGGTGGACGTCCGGCACGTGGCCGATGAAGCGTCGGCGGCGGCGTGGATTGCCGAGGGCCTCGACGTGCTGGCCGCCTGCGAGGCACCGTTGTGGCTGCTGCAGTTCGCTGACTGGCAGGCGGGTCGCTTCGATGCCGTGGCCGAGCGGGATGCTTGGTTCCTCGCGACCCGCGAGACGCGCGAGCTGCGGCTCGAAACGTCTCAGATGGGCTGGTCGCTCAATCGCCTCATCCAGCAGATGGAATGGGGCGATGCCGCACCGCGCAGCGCATTGGCCGCGCGTGCCTCCGTGACCTTTCCGACGGCCTTTGCCGCCGCCGCTGCCGCGCTGAATGTCGACCCGCACGACGGCGTGACGGCGTACTGCTTTGCTTGGGTGGAAAACCAGATGGCGGCGGCGGTGAAGGCCGTGCCGCTCGGGCAGGCTGCGGGGCAGCGCATTCTCTTCGGTCTGCACACTGCGGTGGCGCGTGCGGTGGAAGAGGCCACGCGCCGTGCGGCATGTCATCCGCCTGAACTGTCTACGTTTTCACCGGGGCTGGGCGTGTTGTCCGCCCGGCATGAAACGCAATACTCACGACTCTTTCGATCCTGAACCTGATCATCATGCGAACCAAGAAACTTCCAGCCCTGCGTGTTGGCGTGGGCGGCCCGGTGGGCTCCGGCAAGACCACGCTGCTCGAAATGCTCTGCAAGGCCATGCGCGAGCGCTACGACCTGGTGGCCATCACCAACGACATCTATACGAAGGAAGATCAGCGGCTGCTGACCATCTCCGGCGCGCTGCCCGCCGAACGCATCATGGGCGTCGAAACGGGCGGCTGTCCGCACACGGCCATCCGCGAAGACGCGTCGATCAACCTGGAAGCGGTGGATCGCATGCTGTCCAAGTTTCCAGATGCGGATGTGGTGTTCATTGAGTCGGGCGGCGACAACCTCGCGGCGACGTTCAGCCCCGAGCTGTCGGACCTGACGATCTACGTGATCGATGTGGCGGGTGGGGAGAAGATTCCGCGCAAGGGCGGCCCCGGCATCACCAAGTCAGACCTGCTCATCATCAACAAGACCGACCTGGCGCCGTACGTCGGGGCGTCGCTGGAAGTGATGGAAAGCGATACACGCAAGATGCGCGGCGATCGGCCGTTCGTGATGTGCAATCTGCGGGCGCAGGGCGGGTTGGATGAAGTGATTCGCTTTATTGAGAAGCAGGGGATGTTGACGGCGGCTGCCTGATGTTGCGGCACTTGCAGAGACTGCGCTGAGTCAAAAACGCTGACGCGCGCGTTGCGGAGGTGAGTGATGAAGACGCTGCATGCTGCGGTGCTGATGACGGTGGTCTTGGGCGCAGCCGCCTGCGCGCCGACCATCGTCGGGCCGTATTACACGATGGATGTGCGGCTGGCGGACGGGAAACCCGTGCGGTGTGCGGTCAATCAACCGGTGCGCTTGCCGAGCCCGCCGCCGGAGCCGCTGACAGTGCGAGAGCGTAACGAGGCCGAAGTGCTGGCGACGCAGCCGCTGCGGTTGCAGACGGGGCCGCGGTCGCCGTATCCGACGGTCTACACCGCGCCGGACGTGCAGTGCTTTGCGTTGCCCCGGTAATGCGATCAGGCGTCTTCCGTGAGGTAGTGCCAGAGCGCCTGCGCCACCGGACCAACCGGGCGTGAACGCAATCGCGCGGCAACGATGTCGAGCCTGGAGCGCTTGAAGTGGCGGCCCTCCAATGACACCAGCTTGCGGCTGCGCAGCTCCTTTTCGATCAGATGCAGCGGCATGTGACCCCAACCCATGCCCTGCACGATTAATTCCTTCTTGGTGTGCTGGTCAGCGACCGTCCAGTTGGGCGCGTCCTTGATGACGAAGTAATCGCGCTGCGGCTGCTGCGCTGTATCGCGAATCACCACTTGAACATATGCCCGCATCTGCTCGGGCGTGAGGTTGCGCATGGAAGGCGCCGTCACGTAGCCGGGTGCGGCCACTGGCACCAGCGCCACCTTCGTCAGGTCCGTCCATTCGAAACGTGTGTCGCTTTTGTCCACATGGTGGATGATCAGGTCCGCCTCTTCGGCGAGCAGCCGCTCCCACGGGCCGCCGATCACCTCGAAATGCAGGTGCAGCCGCGTTTGCGGCCACGCATTGAAGAAGCGCTTGAGACGCCGGAGCGTCTCGGCGGTCGGGGTGAGGTCCCCTACGATCACGCGCAGGTCGGTCTCTTCGCCCTGGTTCAGTTGCCGGCACAGCGTATCCAGCGCCGCGGCCTGGCGCAACACGGCCGCCGATTGACGGCGAAAGGCTTCGCCCGCTGATGTGAGCCTGACGCGGTATTCACTACGGTCAAGCAGGGTCACGCCCAGTCGTTGCTCCAACTGCTTGATGGCTGCATGCACCGCTGAATGCGTGCGGTGCAGCTTGTCCGCAGCCCCCTGAAAGCTTCCTTCGGCAACCACAGCTTCAAGACAGGCGAGTTCGTGCAGGGAAAAATCCATTGTCAGTTCGATTGACGAAGAATGGCGAAATTATTCAATTTCTTTCGATCGCGTGGAAACCTAGCCTAGCACCTCCCAGTACAAATAGGAGCAGGGCATGAAAGCAATCGTGCGGAAGCAATACGGTGGGCCGGAGCAACTGTGCGTGACGGAGGTGCCAGACCCCGTTGCCGGCAAAGACGAGGTGCTGGTGCGTGTAAGGGCGTTCGGCATCAACCGTGCGGAGCAGTATTTCCGGCAAGGCCACTGGGGCGACGTGGCTGCGATTTCCGGCATCGAATGCGCAGGTGAAGTGGTGCGCGACCCGAGCGGCAAACTGCAGCCCGGGCAGCGCGTGTTTGCCCTGATGGGCGGCATGGGGCGTTCACGCAGCGGGAGCTATGCGGAGTTGGTGGCCGTGCCCGAGCCCAATGTCGTGCCCATTCGCAGCGCGCTTGGCTGGAGTGAGTTGGCGGCCATTCCCGAGTCGTACGCCACCGCGTGGAGCTGCCTGTTCGACAACCTTGCGTTGCGGCGTGGCGATACCGTTCTGGTGCGGGGTGCGACCTCGGCGCTGGGCTTGGCGGCCCTCAATCTGGCGGCATACACACAGGCTCGTGTGGTGGCGACCCTGCGCCACGCGGGCCGGGCATCCGTTGCGAAGGAGAACGGTGCGGACGTCGTTCTGGTCGAGGGCGAAGGCGTGGGCGACGCACTGCGCGATCTCGCGCCGGCCGGCGTCGATGCCGTGCTGGACCTGATCGGCACCGGCACTGTGCTGGAGTCGCTGCGGCTAACCCGGCGCGGCGGGCGCGTCTGCGTGGCCGGCTTTCTCGGTGGGCATGCGCCGATCGAGCAGTTTGATCCGTTGCAGCATCTGCCCAGCGGGCGGCACCTGAGTTTTTTTGGCAGCGCCTTCGTCTATGGCACGACGGAGTACCCGCTCACCGAGGTTCCGTTCCAGCGCATCGTCGATCTGGTCGGGGCCGGCGTGCTGCGCGCGAGGCCAGCACAGGTGTTCGCCTTTGACGACATCCAGAGCGCGCATCGCATGCTCGATGCCGGTACTGCCGGCGGAAAGATGGTGGTGAAAGGCGTCTGCTGATGCGCCACGCCTGGCCTGAGGCCGAGTGTTTGCACTTGTCGGGCCGGGCGGGGCGTCAATAGAGCCCGGGAATGAGGCGCCACGTCCGGGCGCGGTACGCGTCGTACTCCGCGCCGAACTGCGATTGCAGCAGGGCTTCTTCGGCACGCATGCGCGCCACCAGTGGCGGAATCAGCAGAAGCGTCAGCACCACACCGGCCAGTGCCCGGAACGTCAGCCCCCAGCCCAGCGTGCCGATCAGCAACCCCAGGTAGCTCGGGTTGCGCACGTATTGGTAGATGCCGCCGGTTACGAGCGTATGGCCGGGCTGGATCGCGACCAGTCCGCTGAATCGATTGCCCAGCACATACACCGGCCACACACGCAACGCACCGCCCGCGGCGTAGAGCATGACGCCCAGCCAACGTACGGCATCGCCATCGATGCACCAGAGGTTGAGCCGGTCCGTGTACGCCGGCAGCCATGCACTGGCGAAGCCGATCACGCCAAACACCGGCAGCACCCAGCGGTTGGATCGATCTTCGCGTTCTCCGGGGCTGAGGTTGCCGCCGGCAAGCAGTGCGGCGATGGCCAGCAACACCGTGATGACCACCAGCACGACGCGTGCGGGGTGGGCCAGGAACGCGCCCACGCCACCCCAACCGAGCGCGGCAAGGCCGAGATAAACCACGATGGACACCGCAGCCGCGAGGCCCATTTTGAGTGAGGCTGCCATAGCGTTTGTGCACGAACGCGTGAGTGAGGTGAAGCCAGTGTAGGCCGCTCGCCAGCGCCCCGCATTGACGACTTCCAAAAGAAAAAGGCCGCATCACGCGGCCTGTTTTTCGATGCGAAGAAGCGGAATCAGCGCCGCTCGTACTGCGTCGCGCCGAAGAGGATTTCCTTCGCCTTGTCGTCCTGCACGGCCGGCCGCTCCTTGGCCAGCACCTTCACCGCGCGCTGCACGGCAGGGCGTTCTTCAATGGCTTCGAACCAGCGCTGCAGCTTCGGGAAATCCGACAGCTCGATCCCCTGGTTCTTCCAGCTGCGCAGCCAAGGCCACGTCGCCATATCGGCGATGGAGTAATCCGCGCCACCCAGGAACTTCGATTCGCTCAGGCGCTTGTCGATCACGCCGTACAGGCGCTTGGCTTCGTTCGTGTAGCGGTTGATCGCGTACTCGATCTTCTCGGGCGCATAGATGCGGAAGTGGTGCGCCTGGCCGAGCATCGGGCCGACACCGCCCATCTGGAACATCACCCATTGCAGCACTTCGTATTTGCCGCGCACATCCTCGGGCATGAACTTGCCCGTCTTGCCCGCGAGGTACAGCAGGATCGCGCCCGATTCGAACAGCGAGATCGGTTTGCCGTCCGGGCCGTCCTGATCGACGATCGCCGGGATCTTGTTGTTGGGGCTGATCTTGAGGAAGTCGGGCTTGAACTGGTCGCCGGCGCCGATGTTGATGCCGTGAACGCGGTAAGGCAGCCCGCATTCTTCCAGCATGATGTGCACTTTGTGGCCGTTGGGTGTGGCCCAGCTATAGACGTCGATCATCGAGGTGGCTCCTTGGCTTCTGGCCGGGAAGAGAGGTGCAGGCCACCAGCAGCCTGCAAAGTGTTCCATTCCAGCACAGAACCGAAAAACGCGCAGACGCCGCGCCGAGGCAAAAAAAATCCCCGCTCAAGGCGGGGTTAAGGAGTGAACGGTACAGCCGTGCCGCAGCTCAGGAGCCGCGTGTGACCGGCATGTCGACAACGTCTTTCAGGTGCAGATGCTTGGCCAGTTCAAGCTTGGCGATGGCTGCGCGGTGAACTTCGTCCGGGCCGTCAGCCAGGCGCAGCGTGCGCTGGTGCGCGTAGGCCGAAGCCAGCGGGAAATCGCCCGACACGCCGCCGCCGCCGTGTGCCTGGATCGCCCAGTCGACGATCTGGCAGGCGATGTTCGGAGCCACGACCTTGATCATCGCGATCTCGGCCTTGGCGACCTTGTTGCCGACGGTATCCATCATGTACGCGGCCTTGAGCGTCAGCAGACGGGCCTGCTCGATCATGCAGCGCGCTTCGGCAATGCGTTCGTGCCAGATGCTGTGCTGTGCGATGGCCTTGCCGAATGCGATGCGCGACGACAGGCGCTTGCACATCAGTTCCAGCGCGCGCTCGGCCACGCCGATGCTGCGCATGCAGTGGTGGATACGGCCCGGGCCCAGGCGGCCCTGTGCGATCTCGAAGCCGCGGCCTTCGCCCAGCAGGATGTTGCCCACCGGCACGCGTACGTCTTTCAGGTCGACTTCCATGTGGCCGTGCGGCGCATCGTCGTAACCGAACACCGACAGCGGACGCATGACGGTGATGCCCGGCGCATTGGCCGGTACCACGATCATCGATTGCTGCTCGTGGCGGCCGGCATCGGGGTTGGTCTTGCCCATGACGATGTAGACGGCGCAGCGCGGGTCGCCTGCGCCCGACGACCACCACTTGCGGCCGTTGATGACGTATTCGTCGCCCTGACGCTCGATGCGGCATTCGATGTTGGTGGCGTCCGACGAGGCCACGGCCGGCTCGGTCATCAGGAAGGCAGAGCGGATCTCGCCGCGCAGCAGCGGTTCGAGCCAGCGGTCTTTCAGTTCTTCCGAGGCGTAGCGCTCCAGCGTTTCCATGTTGCCGGTGTCGGGCGCGGAGCAGTTGAACACTTCCGGTGCCCAGGGCACGCGGCCCATGATCTCGCACAGCGGCGCGTATTCGAGGTTCGACAGCCCTTCGGGCGCGCGCGGCGAACGCGGCAGGAACAGGTTCCACAGCCCGGCCTTGCGCGCCAGCGGTTTGAGTTCTTCGATGACCTTGGTGGGAATCCACGCGTTGCCGGCACGGCGGTTGGCTTCAATTTCCTCGTGGAAGCGGTGCTCGTTCGGGTAGATGTGCTGGTCGAAGAATTCGAGCAGGCGTGCCTGCATTTCCTTGACCTTGGGCGTGTAATCGAAATTCATGGTGTCTCCTCAGTACATCGAACAAGCGCCTCGAACGGGCAACCATCAACTCAGTTCAGGCCGGCTCGGCCATCCGTCAAATACGTCCGCCGAGCACGGCAAATACGGCACTCGCGCGCGCAATCAACCGGTCGCCGCGATGGAAGAGTGCCTGCGCAAAGGCCAGCTTGCTGCCCGTGCGCAATCCTTCCGGGGTGATCTCGATCCAGTCGCCTTCTCCGGCAGAGGCGATGAAATCCACCGTCAGGCTGGCGGTCGACATGGCCAGCGCGCCGCCGGTGCCTTCGTCGGGTTCGGCCAGGCAATAACCGAGCGCCGCATCGGCCAGCGATGCCACCACGCCGCCATGCAGAATGCCGCGCCGGTTCAGGTGGTGGTGGCCGACATGAAAACCCATCACCATCGACGTGCCCATCCCCTTGGCATACACCGGCCCCAGCATCGTCAGGAAAGGGCTCGGCTTGTTCAGCAGAACAAAGCCCGGGGGAACGGCGAGATCGGGGGATGTGGTCATGGCGCGTGGCGCAACTCCCAAGTGGTGTCCGCAGAATAAGCCTTCGCCTACAATAAGAGAAATGAATTTAGTAGATTACGGTCCATCAATACCATGCATATCTCCCGGGTCGACCTGAACCTGTTTGTCGTCTTCGATGCGATCTACACGGAGGGCGGCATCACGGCGGCCGCGCGCACGCTCAACCTGACGCAGCCCGCCGTGAGCCACGCGCTGGGGCGATTGCGCGAGCTGTTTGACGACCCGCTGTTCGAGCGCCGTGGGCAAGGCATGGTGCCGACGCCGCTGGCGCGCACGCTCATCGCCGAGGTGCGCAGCGCACTGCAGGGCTTCGAGCGCACGTTGCGCGAAGGCACGCGCTTCGACCCCGCCACGAGCGAGCGCCGCTTCACGTTGTCGATGCGCGATGCGCTGGAAGCCACGCTGCTGCCGCCGCTCATGGCCGCCATTGCCAAGGAGGCGCCGCGCATCGACGTGACGACCGTGCGCGGAGACCGCCGCCAGCTCGAAACCGAGTTGCTGGCAGGCACCATTGATGCGGCTGCGGACATTCTGCTGCCGGCATCTCCGGCCATTCGGCATGCGCCGCTGCTGACCGACCCGATGGTGGTGCTGGCGCGCCCGGGCCACCCCATCGCAAATGCGCCGTTGACGCTCGAGCGCTATCTGGCGTGCGAGCACGTGCATGTGTCGTCCCGGCGTCGCGGGGCGGGGCTGGAAGATGTGGAACTGCGCCGGCTCGGCCATGAGCGGCGCGTGCGACTGCGTTGCCAGCATTACCCGGCCGCCTGCCGCGTGGTGAGCTGCACGGACCTGCTCGCCACGTTGCCGATCCGCTATGCACGCATCGCCAATGAACCGTATGGCAACGTGATGTTGCCGCTGCCGTTCAACGTGCAGCCGCTTGAGCTGTACCTGTACTGGCACACCAACAGCGACCAGGATGCCGCCAGCCGCTGGCTGCGCGATCACGTATTCGCCGCGATGGCGGAGGTGGCGCTGGATGACGCGGTGGCCGCATTCGCCGATGGGCGTTGACGAACGCAGACGCGGACGCAATCAGCGCCGCCGCAACAACCAATAAGAACGCCTACGTATTTGCCGTGACGGCCGACTTGGCTTTGGTGGCCTTGACCGGTTTGGGCGATGTCGTTGCCGCCGTTGCCGACGGGAACGGGTAACGCGCGCTGAACTCCGCAAAGCGCGTGGCCAGAAAGTCGGCACACGCCGTCAGCCGTGCTGGCCGATGGCGGCGCGCAAGAGCCACGAGCTGCAGCGGCGTGGGCGCATGGCTCCACGCCGGCAGTGCCACCTCCAGCCGGCCTGCGCTTACGTCTTGCGCGACATCCAGCCACGACTTGAAGGCCAGGCCGCGCCCGGCGATCGCCCAGTCGCGCACCACGGCGCCGTCGTCGCACTGGAAATCGCCGCGTACGTCGATCGGGGCGGGGCCGCTGGCGTGCGTGAGTTGCCAGCGGGTGACGGGCTCGCCGTTGCGCAGGAGGATCAGGCAGCGGTGGTCGGCAAGGTCGCTCGGGTGTGCGGGCCGGCCATGCTGCTTGAAGTACGACGGCGCACCCACGATCACGCGTGGATGCGACGCCAACGGCCGCCGCACGAGTGCCGAATCCTGCAGATGCCCGTAGCGCAGCGCGAAGTCGAGGTCTTCGCGCATCAGATCGGCCAGCCGGTCACCGAGCACCAGCGTGACTCGCACGCCGGGGTGCTCATCGCAGAACGCGTCGAGCCATGGGCGCAGGATGTGTCGCCCCAGGTCTGATGTGGCTGCAATGCGGATGGGGCCAGACAGCTCGGTGCGATCCTGCCCCAGGCTTTCTGCACCTTCGTCCAGCGCCTCAAGCGCCTGTCTTGCATAGCCTAGATAGCGCTGACCGGCTTCGGTCGGCCGCATGCTCCGTGTGGTGCGCTCGAACAGGCGTGCGCCGAGTTCGGTCTCCACGCGCTTGAGCGCCGCGCTGGCGGTGGCGGGCAGCCAGCCGAGCTGACGCGCGGCGGCGGAAAGGTTGCCGGCGTCGGCAATGCGCACCAGCAGGCGGAGGTCGTCGAGGGCGATCATTGTCAAAGCAGATTTGGAGAATCATCAAAGCATAGCCAGATTATCTTGCTTTTGTTTGATGAAAGAATGGCCCCAATCGATTGACGGTTTTTTCTTTCCTCTTCTCAAAGGAGCATTGGCATGACTTCAAAAACTCTGCAGGACAAGTCGGTGGTGGTGTTGGGCGGCACGGCCGGTATTGGCCAGGCGGTGGCACGCGCGGCGGCAGCCGAAGGGGCGCGCGTGACGGTGCTGGGGCGCTCGGCCAAAGCGGCGGACGGTGTGCATGGCATTGCCATTGATGCGAACGACACGGCATCGCTGGCGGGCGCGCTGGCGCAGGCAGCCCAGTTGTCGCCCAGCGGCAAGATCGATCACCTTGTCATCACCATCGGTTCGCGCACGAGCCCGCCGCCGTTTGCTTCGCTGCAGCGTGCCGACCTTGAGCAGGCTTTTGGCACCAAGTTGTTTGCCGCCTTGATGGCGGTGCAGGCCGCATTGCCGCACCTGGCCGAACGCGCATCCATTACGCTCACCTCTGGCCTGCTTTCTCGCAAGGCGACGGCGACCGGCTTGCTGCGTGGCTCGATCAATGCTGCAGTGGAAGCCGCCGCCAAGAATCTGGCGAAGGAACTCGCACCGCGCCGCGTCAACGTGATCAGCCCTGGCGTGGTCGATACGGAAGTGTGGGGCGCGCCGGCCGACCGGCAGGCCATGCTCGCGCGCATCGGCAGCGGCTTGCCGGTCGGCCGTGTCGGCACGCCGGAAGACCTCGCCCAAGGCTACCTGCTGGCCATGACCAACGGTTTCATGACCGGCGCCATCATCGACATTGAAGGAGGCGGTTTGCTATGACACCTGACAGCGATTGGACCTTCGACCACGTGAACTTTCACGTGGCAGGAGATGCGCCCATCCTGAAATTCTTTGCCGATGTGCTCGGCTGGAAACCGGGGCCGCGTCCGGCGTTTCCGTTTCCCGGCACGTGGCTGTACCAGAACAACGATGCGCTGGTGCACCTCGTGACGCAGGAGGGCGACACGCCGGAACTGGTGTTCTCGCACATCGCGTTTCGCACCCGGAAGGACGCGGCCGATGTGCTGGCCGCCGTGCGCGAAAGCGGCGTGCCGCACCAGGTAAGAAAACACCCCGCGCGGCCTGCCGCACAGATCTTCGTGCAGTTGCCGGGCGGGGTGGTGCTGGAGCTGGAGGCGCCAATGTCCGGTCCGCTGGACGCAGTGCGCGAGTACGAGTAAAGCCGCAGCGTCAGGCGCCTGCCTGCTGGGCGTATTTCCAGCCCAGTTCGGCCATCGGGCGGGCGCGTTTGCCTGCCTCCAGCGCCTGCGCCGAAGACGCCGTGCCATCCACCACGCGCTTCATGATCCCCTGCAGGATGCCGGCAATGCGGAACATGTTGTAGGCAAGGTAGAAGTTCCAGTCGCCCGTGATGCGGCGGCCGGTGCGTTCTTCGTATTGGCGGATGTACTCGGCTTCGGTGGGAATGCCGAGTGCGGCGAAGTCCAGACCCGCCACACCGCGGAACTGCCCCGGCTCGATGTGCCAGCTCATGCAGTGGTAGCTAAAGTCAGCCAGCGGGTGGCCCAGCGTCGACAGCTCCCAGTCGAGGATGGCCAGCACGCGCGGCTCGGTCGGGTGGAAGATCAGGTTGTCGAGCCGGTAGTCGCCGTGAACGATGCTGGTGATTTCGTCGGCTTCCTGCGGCACGTGCTTGGGCAACCATTCGATCAGGTTGTCCATGGCCGGAATCGATTCGGTTTCCGACAGCTTGTACTGCTTGCTCCAACGCTCGATCTGGCGTGCGAAATAGTTGCCGGGTTTGCCGTAATCGGCCAGGCCGATGGCGGCGTAGTCGACGGTGTGCAGTGCGGAGATGACGCGGTTCATCTCGTCATAGATGGCGGTGCGCTCGGCGGGCTCCATGCCGGGCAGGGCCTGATCCCACAGCACGCGGCCCTGCACGAACTCCATGATGTAGAAGGCGCGGCCGATCACGGCTTCGTCTTCGCAGAGTGCATACATCTTCGCGACGGGCACGTCGGTCTTGGCGAGCGCATCCATCACCCGGTACTCGCGTTCGATCGCGTGTGCGGACGGCAGCAGCTTTGCCTTCGGCCCGGGCTTCGCGCGCATCACGTACGTGCGCGACGGCGTGATCAGCTTGAACGTCGGGTTCGACTGACCGCCCTTGAACTGCTCAACCGTGAGCGGGCCGGCAAAGCCTTCAACGTGTTCGCGCATCCACGCTTCCATCGCGCCGATGTCGAACTTCTGCTGATCCGCTACCGGGCGCGTGCCCTCGAAGGCCGAGAAATCCTGCTGGTCCGTTTGTGCCATGGGTGTGTCTCCGAATCTTGTTGGGTATCTGGAAAGTTCAGGCAGCCGGCTGGCGATGCTGGAGGTATTGCTGCAGCAGCACCTCCATCGTCGTCAGCCGCGAGCCGAGATGCGTCGGCGAGGGCGCCGAGAAATTGCTCATGCGCAGCACCCAGTCGGTCGGGGCATCGCCAACATCGAGCACGTTGATGCAGCCGGCGGTCTGCGCGAGACTACCGAAGAACACGCGCTCGCCGCCGGTGATGGCGTGCGAGAGGATCGCGCGGTTGGTGCCGCCATGCAGCACCAGCAGCACGGTGTCCCAGTCGGTTTGCGCGCGCAACTGGGCGATTGGCGGAATCACCCGGTCAAGAAATTCGCCGATGCTCTCGCCGTTGAGGAAGCGCCGGTCTTCCGACACCGTGCCTTCAAACGCGCCGATGAACGCTTGCGCGAGTTCATGCTCGGGAATTTCCGCCAGCTTGCCGCCGCGGATCTCCTGCAGCTCGGGCCAGTGTTCAAGCGCGATGCCGCGTTCCTGCATCGCGGGCATCTCGGCCAGCACACGCTGGGCGGTCTCGACCGTGCGCGGCAGGCCGCTGACGATCACGCGGTCGAAGACGATGTTTTCAGCGGCGAAGATCTTGCCGGCAGCGGTGGCTTGGCTGCGGCCAAGTTCGTTGAGCGGTACGGCTTCGGGGGACGGAACGGGGCGGCCGGTTTCGTCGAAGTACGTCACCGCGCCATGACGCATCAGATAGACGCGTCGGCGGTTGGGTGTCGGGAAGGGGACCATGCGAGCCGGAAATTAGCGGTATTGAGGTTTGCGCTTTTGCAGGAACGCCGAGATGCCTTCGTTGCCGTCGGCGTGGTGCAGCGCTTCGACAAAGCTGAGCTGCTCGGCCTTGAGGTGATCGTGCAGCGAGGCGTCTTCAGCGTGGGTGATCAGGCCCTTGATCCGGCCTACGGCATGCGGTGATTGCGCTGCGAGTTTTTCCGCCAGCGCCAACGCCTGGTCCAGCGCCTCGCCGGGTTTGACCACTTCGTTGATGAGGCCGAAGTGCGCCAGCCGCTCCGCGCCAACAGGCTTGCCGAGCATGATGATTTCGCTCGCCAGCGGGCGCGGCAGGAAGCGCGCGATGTGCCACGAGCCGCCGCCGTCCGGCGTGAGCGCCACGTTCACGTACGCCATCACGAACTTTGCATCCGACGCGGCAATCGCAAAGTCGCACGCCAGCACCAGCGAGAAACCCGCGCCGGCTGCTGGGCCTTCCACTGCGGCAATCACCGGCTTGGGAAACGTGCGGATCGTCTCGATCCAGTGGTTGAGCGCGTCGATGCCTTCTTCCTGAACGTTTCGCGGCTTGCTCCGGTTTTCCAGCAGGCGGTTCAGGTTGCCGCCCGCGCAGAAGGCATTGCCGTCGCCCGTGAAGATGACGGCGCGGATCTCGTTGTCGGTGACGGCGCGGTCTAGCGCTTCCATCGACGCGGTGTACATCACCGGGTCCAGCGCGTTGCGCGCGTCAGGGTTGGACAGCGTAAGCACCAGCGTCGAACCGATGCGTTTGGAGAGCAATTGCGCGGTCATGGCAGCCTCGTCAGAGTAAGCGGCAATCAGGCATCAAGCGTGAGCAGCGACATGCCCAGACGGGCACGGCGCAGCAGCCACGGGCTCGGGCGATAACGCGGGTCGCCATAGAGCGTGTAGAGGTTTTGCAAGACTTCCAGGATGGCGTTCGCGCCTAGCGTATCGCCGAGTGCCAATGGCCCTTGCGGATAGCCGAGCCCCAGCGTGACGGCGAGGTCGATGTCGGTAGGCGTGGCAATGCGCTGCTGAGCGATGTCGCACGCGATGTTGACGATGCAGGCCACGATGCGCTGCGCGACAAAGCCACCCGAATCGCGGATCACCGTGACGGGTACGCCGTCGGACGCGAGCAGGCCGTGTGCGGCATTGCGGTAGGCCGCATCTGTGACGGGTGTGGTCATCAGCGTGCGGCGCTTGGTGGCGGCAAACGGATAGAGCGTGTCGAGCGCCACGGTGCGGCGCGCGTCGAGCCCCTCGGCGGCCACGCAAGCCGTGGCATCCAGCCCGCGCGGCGTGACGATGATCAGTGCATCGGCGGATGGTTTGGAACCGGCTTCGGGCGTGATGCCCAGATCAAGCAACAAGCGCTGCGCTGCGGCGTGGCCGGCGTCATGCGCGCGGCTGATCCACACCGAAGATGGGCGCGCAGACGGTGCAGGCGCCTCAGCGGGAACCTGCTTCTGTCCTTCCGGATAGCGGTAGAACCCTTCGCCCGTCTTGCGGCCCAGGATGCCGCCCGCAAAGCGCACCGCCGTGATCTGCGATGGACGATAGCGCGGCTCGTCGTAGAACTGACGGTAGACCGATTCCATCACCGGATGCGAAACATCCAGCCCTGTCAGGTCCATCAACTCGAACGGCCCCATGCGGAAGCCGGCCTGCTCGCGCATGATGGCGTCGATGTCCGCATACGTCGCCACACTTTCCTGGGCCACGCGCAGGCCTTCGGTATTCATGCCGCGCCCGGCGTGATTGACGATGAAGCCCGGCATGTCGATGCAGCGAACGGCGGTGTGGCCCATGCGCTTGGCCAGTGCGGCCAGGGCGTCACCGGTAGCGGGCGCGCTGCGCAGGCCGTCGATGACTTCAACCACCTTCATCAGCGGCACCGGGTTGAAGAAGTGGAAACCTGCGACGCGTTCGGGGTGCTTGCATGTCGCGGCAATCGCGGTGATCGACAGCGACGAGGTATTCGACGCCAGGATCGCATCCGCGCGGACGATGTCTTCGAGCTGACGGAAGAGGTCGCGTTTGACGTCCAGCTTCTCGACGATGGCTTCGACCACAAGATCGCAGTCGGCCAGGTCGGTCAGGGCGCCTGCCGGAATCAGTCGAGCGATTGTGGCGTCGGCGTCATCCGGTGTGAGCTTGCCCTTGGCGGCCAGCTTGGCCAGCGTGTCGGCCAGTGCCGTGCGTGCCGCTTCCACGGCTTGCGGATTGGCGTCGAACAGTTTGACGCGCAAACCGACCTGGGCCGCGATCTGCGCAATACCACGCCCCATGGCGCCCGTGCCCACAATCCCGATAGTCTGCATATGAAATCCGCTGCGATCGAAAGAAGTCTGGCTAAAATAGCACGAGCGTGCGATTTCTGGCATCCGCACCGACCATAACGGACGGCCAAATTACCAAGGAGACGGCTTCATGCTGACGCTATACGGTTTTTCTGCGAGCAACTACTACAACAAGGTCAAGCTCGCGCTGATGGAGAAGGGGATTGCGTTTGAGGAATCGCTGCGCTGGCCGGACCAGACCGACGGCGAGGTTTCGCCGCTGCATAAGGTGCCGTATCTGGTAGGCGAGGATGGTGGGATGTGCGAATCGCAGGTCATCATCGATTATCTGGAAGCGCGCTACCCGCAACATCCGCTGATTCCAGCCGATCCGTTCAAGGCGGCCAAGGTGCGGGAGATCGTGACGTTTCTGGAGCTGCACCTGGAACTGGTCGCGCGCCAGCTGTTTCCCGAAGCGTTCTTCGGCGGCAAGATCAGCGACAACCAGAAGGTGAAGGTGCGCGAACAACTGCAGAAGAACATCCCGGCGGCGGCCAAGCTGTTCAAGTTCGCGCCTTACCTGGCGGGTGACACGTTCACCATTGCGGACTGCGCGGCCATCGTGCATTTCCCGCTGGTCAGCCAGGCCACCAAGATCATCTACGGTGAAGACCTGCTGGCGCAGGTCGAGGGCGTCAAGCCCTACCTGGCCCAGATGGCGGAAAACCCCAACGTGCAGAAAGTGCGGGCAGACAGCAAGGCCAATCTGGAGCAGATGCTGGCGCACTACGCCAGCAAGCGCTGATCGGCTCCTGCCTTACTTTCTTACACCTTCGACAAACGCTCCAGGGCAACTTGGAGCGTTTCGTCTTTCTTGGCGAAGCAAAAGCGCACCACGCCCGATTCGTGCGGCTGCGAGTAGAACGCTGACACGGGAATCGCCGCCACGCCAATCTCGCTGGTGAGCCACTTGGCGAACTCGGCTTCGGGCAGATCGGAGATGGCGCTGTAGTCGACGCACTGGAAGTACGTGCCCTGGCAGGGCAGCGGCTTGAAGCGCGTCTTCTCCAGCCCCGCGCGGAACAGGTCGCGCTTGTGCTGGTAGAACGCCGGCAGCTCCAGGTACGGGCGCGGATCCGCCATGTAGTTCGCCAGGCCGTGCTGCATTGGCGTGTTGACGGTGAACACGTTGAACTGGTGCACCTTGCGGAACTCCGCCATGAGTGCGGCGGGCGCGGCCACGTAGCCGACCTTCCAGCCCGTTACGTGATACGTCTTGCCGAAGCTCGACACCACGAAGGCGCGCCGCGCCAGCTCCGGAATGCGCGCGACGGACGCATGCTGCACGCCGTCGTACACCATGTGCTCGTACACCTCGTCTGAGAGCAGCAGCACGTTGGTGGGTGCCAGGATCTCGGCCAGCTTCTGCATGTCGTCCGCATGCCAGACCGTGCCGGTCGGGTTATGCGGTGTGTTGAGCATGATCAGGCGCGTGCGCGGCGTGATGGCCGCGGCGAGCGTGTCGAACGGGATGCGGAAATCCGGCGCGTTCAGCGTGATCGGCACGACCTTGCCGCCCGCCAGTTCAATCGACGGGATGTAGCTGTCGTACGTCGGCTCGAAGACGATGACTTCATCGCCCGGATGCACGCAGCACAGCACCGTCGTCAGCAGCGCCTGCGTGGCGCCGGCGGTGACGGTGATCTCGCGATCGGCGTCGTAAGCGTGGCCGTACAGATTGGCGACCTTCGCGGCAATGGCCTGGCGCAGTGCGGGTACGCCCGTCATCGGCGGGTATTGGTTCAGGCCCGCGCGCATGGCGTCGGACACCGCATCGACGATGCGCGGGTCGCAATCGAAATCCGGGAAGCCCTGGCCCAGGTTGACGGCCTGCTTTTCCAGGGCCAGCGCCGACATCACGGTGAAGATGGTGGTGCCGACATTCGGCAGCCGCGACGGCGGCGGTGCGATGGGCGCGAGTGATTCAACAGTGGTCATGGCAATACGGCTTCAGGCTTGATTTTGGGCTTCAGCGAGGGGAGCGCTTTCCAACTGGACGGCTGCGACGAACTGCTTGGGCGGCAGCACCGCCACGTCGCAATACTTGGCCATGCGGCGCTTGAGCTTGAGCACGGCGCGGTCCTTGGAAACGAGATAGGCAACGTCGGCGGCATCGGCCAGCGCGAGGAACTTCTGGTCGTCGCGATCCTTGCAGCGCGGAACGAACGCTTCGCCTTGCACGCGGGTCGCATCTTCAGGATCGGCGACGGAGCGTGTCACGCGATCGACCCACGCCAGAGCGGCTTGCGCGTCGACGGCGTAATGCGCGAATTGCGGGTAATCCAGCACGCGGCGAAGCTCTTCGCGACATGCCGGGCTGATGATGGCGTCCAGCCGGCCAGCTTCCAGCGCAGCGCGGATCGGACGCGCAACCGCATCGTCGAAGATCAGGATGTCGACCCAGATGTTGGAGTCCAGCACCACGCGCGGGGCCGGAGCCTGGGTGGAGTGGGTGAGGGCGGCAGCGTCTGCCATTCGATACAATTCCAGACTTGTGAACCGCGATTCTGACATGATCATCGTCCTCTCGCCGGCCAAGTCGCTCGACTACGACACGCCGCCGCGCACCAAGACCCACACGCTGCCCGATTTCATCGCGCGCTCAGCAGAACTCATTGAAGTGCTTCGCAAGCTGTCGCCGGCCCAGATCGGCACGCTCATGCACATCTCCGACCCGCTGGCGGCGCTTAATGCCACGCGCTATGCCGATTGGTCGCCCGAATTCAGTGCCGAGAACAGCAAGCAGGCCGCGCTGGCCTTCGACGGTGATGTCTACGGCGGGCTCGACGCCAATTCGCTGGCGGCCGACGATCTGCAGTTCGCGCAGAAGCATCTGCGGATTTTGTCGGGGCTGTACGGCGTGTTGCGCCCGCTCGACTGGATGCAGCCGTATCGCCTCGAAATGGGCACGCGTCTGGCCAATCCGCGTGGCAAAGACCTCTACGCATTCTGGGGCGACGACGTGACGCTCGCGCTCAACAAGCTCTTCAAGCAGGAAGATGACCCCGTGCTCGTCAATCTTGCCTCGGAAGAGTATTTCAAGGTGGTGCGGCCCAAAGTGCTCAAGGCGCGCATCGTCACGCCGGTGTTTGAAGACTGGAAGAACGGCCAGTACAAGATCATCTCGTTCTACGCAAAGCGTGCGCGTGGTCTGATGGCGCGTTATGCGATCGAGCACCGCATCACCGATCCGCGCAAGCTCAAGGCGTTCGATGTCGACGGCTATGCCTTTGCTGCTGCCGATTCCGACGACGAGCGCTGGGTCTTCCGCCGCAAGCTCACCTGATGACAGGATCCGACATGACAGCCACTCAACCGCACATCTCCAGCGCATTCGACAGCGGCGCCATCGAAATTGTCGATGCCGCACGGGCCGATGCCATTCGCCTGCGCATTCGCCGCGATTCGCATGCAGACTTCACGCAGTGGTTCCACTTCCGGCTGCAAGGCGTGCAGGGCCAAGCCTGCAGGCTCGCGCTGGAAAACGCCGGTGAATGCACCTACGCCGCCGGCTGGAAAGACTACCGCGCCGTCGCCTCGTACGACCGCGAGCACTGGTTTCGCGTGCCGACACGCTATGACGGCAAGACGATGACCATCGAGGTGACGCCGGAGCATGACAGCATCTGGTTTGCATACTTCGAGCCGTACTCGGATGAGCGCCACCTCTCGCTCGTGGCCGCTGCGCAAACGCAGCCGGGCGTGCGCACGCAGCGCTTGGGGCAAACGGTCCAGGGCCGCGACATGACCAGCATCACCGTCGGCGAACCGGGCCGCGGCAAGAAGAACGTGTGGATCATCGCGCGGCAGCACCCGGGCGAGACGATGGCTGAGTGGTTCGTTGAAGGCCTGCTCGCACGTCTGACGCGCCAAGGTGTCTGGAGCGGCGATCCCATCGGCCGGGTGCTTGCCGAGCGCGCCGTCTTCCATATCGTGCCGAACATGAACCCGGACGGCTCGTCGCTCGGCAACCTGCGCACCAACGCGGCCGGCGCCAACCTGAACCGCGAGTGGATGGAGCCTGACGCCCAGCGCAGTCCCGAAGTCCTGGCGGTGCGTCAGGCTATCGAGCAGACCGGCGTCGACCTGTTCTTCGACATCCACGGCGACGAGGCGCTGCCCTATGTGTTCGTGGCGGGCAGTGAAATGCTGCCGGGTTTTACCGATGCGCAGCGTGCTGATCAGGACCGCTTTGTCGCGGCCTTCCTGCGTGCATCACCGGATTTTCAGACGCGGTACGGCTACGAGGCTAGCAAGTACAACGAAGACGCGCTGAAGCTCGCTTCCAAGTACATCGGCCATACCTACGGGTGTTTGTCGCTGACGCTGGAAATGCCGTTCAAGGACAACGCCAACCTGCCCGACGCACGCGTGGGCTGGGATGGCGCCCGCAGCGCCGCGTTGGGCGCGGCCATGCTGCAGGCGATCCTGGAGTATCTCGGCTGAAGATAAGCGCCGCGCCGCCTGTGTGGGCGGCGCGTTGCGCTTAGTTGGAGGACGACTTCTTCGTCGTCTTCTTTGCCGTCGACTTGGCGGTGGATTTGCTTGCCGTGGTCGACTTTGTCTTGGCCGTGCCGCTGCTCTTGGCAGACTTGGCCGTCGCTTTTGTCGAGGCCTTGCCCTTGGCAGTGCTCTTGCCGTGTGCAGCCGCACTGGTCGTACAGCGATGGCCGCGGCGGCAGTGCGTGCGCGCTGTCGACAACGAGGGCGCAGCGGCCGGTGCAGCGAACGGCTGGCCATTGGCGTCGAGCAACTCATACGCCAGCATCATCCCTTCGTCATACCCGCAGCGCACCCGCACGGGTTCCCACTGGTCATTGCCCGTGCCGCGCTTGTGCACGGCGGCATTGAAGCTGACCACGCTCGACACCTTGATCGCGCCTTGCTTGCTGGACGAGAAGCGGGAGTCCCACGGCTCAACCTTGGCTTGGTCGCTGGAAAGCGCGCCCGTCGGCAGGCGGAACTGGTCGAAATTGGTCGAGCGCGGGATGATCCAACTCGCATGCGCGGCGCAGTCCGCCACGTCGGGGCGGGCACCTTCCGATTGAATCAGGCGGTCACGGGTTTGTGCGCGGTATTCGGACAAGCTCATCTTGTCCTTGGAGGGCAGATTGACCGTCGTTGTGCCGCTGCTGTCGGTCGAGTCGAAGACGATGGGCGGCGTGGTCGGGACGGGCTGAGTGGCCGGCTTGGCTGGCGCGGCCGGGGTACTCGGCGTGGCTTTGGTGGCCTGGGCCGACGCATCGGTCGGTTCAGTCTGCAGATTGGAGCAGGCGGCCAGCAAAGCGACGACGCCGAGACAGAGTAGTTTGGGTCGCAACATCACGAGTGTTACAGGGTGTCGGCGTGGAAATCGCCATGATAGAGGAAAGCCAAGGATGAAAGTTCCTGCTAGTTACCCCAATGCGTCCCCAACGCGGCACTTCCGGCGGATTTGCTGTAACAGCGCGTTACGGCAAGGTGTTGGTTACCAAGTGATCATCATTGCTTGGTGAACAACCACGCGAGCGACCATTCGTCGGTGCGGGCCTCGTAGCGGATGCCCTTGCGCATGGCCCACGTGGCCAGTTGGTGATGCGACGGGATGATCGCGTAATCGGTCTGTGCAAAGCGCGCCGCAGTCTTGGCGGCCTGCTCGTGTGCTTGTTCGCTCGAGACCGTCGACAGCGACGTCTGCACCAGTTTGTCCAGCTCCGGGTTGCTGTAGCGGCCCCAGTTCCACGAGCCGTACCCGGTTTGCGCGTTGGGCGAGCCCAGAATGCTGCGCAGCGCCACATCGGCGGCCACCGAGCCCCAGCCGAGCATCATGAACGAGAACTCGCCCTGACGCGCGCGCGAGAAATACGCCGCCACCGGCAGCGTTTCCACCTTCGTCTGAATGCCGATGCGCGTGAGCAGCTGTGCGGTGGTTTGCGCGACCTGCGCATCATTCAGATAGCGGTTGTTGGTGGCGTGCAGCGTGAGTCCGAAGCCGTCCGGGTAGCCCGCCTCGGCAAGCAGTTTCTTCGCGCGGGCCGGGTCATAGGCAATCGGCTTGCCGCCCGGATGCCCGAAGATCTGCGGCGACACGATGCTCGATGCCACCACGCCCTGGCCCTCAAGCACGCGGCTGACGATGGCGTCACGGTTGATGGCCAGCGCGATGGCCTCACGCACGCGATGGTCCTTGAGCGGGTTCTTGGCCAGCGGCTTGCCAGACTTGTCGGTCACGAACGGCGACACATCGCGGCTCTGGTCCATCTGCCAGAAAATCGTGCGCCACGACACCTGCTGTTCGAGGTGGAACTTCGGGTCCTGCTTGATGCGCAGCACGTCCGCGGCTGGCACGGCCTCGACGACATCCACATCGCCCGAGAGCAGAGCGGCTGTGCGCGCCGCATTGTCGGTGATGATCTTGAACGTCACCTTGTCCCACTGCGGCACGCGGCCCCAATAGTGCGGGTTCTTCTTCAACACGATTTCCTGCCCGCGCGTGAAATGGTCGAACAGGAACGGCCCCGTGCCGATCATTGCGCGGCCCGCGTCAAAGTCCGCCTGCGCCGCGTTGGCCACTTTCTTCGGGATGATGGGAAGGCTGTTCAGATCGTTCGGGATGCTCGCGTAATTGGGCGTCGACAACTTCAGTCGCACCGTGAGCGGATCGACGATCTGTACGTCAGTAATCGACTTGGTGTAGCTCGTGAAGGGGCCAGGGCTGTTGGTCAGGCGTGCCGGACGCTCGATCGATGCCTTCACGTCTTCGCCGGTGAATGGCGTGCCATCACTCCATTTCACGTTGGGGCGGAGCTTGATCTCCCACGTGTTGGCGTCGACAGGTTTCCACGAGGTTGCCAAGCCGGGTGTGTAGCGGCCGTTCTTGTCGAGAAAGACCAGCGATTCGAAGATGTGCAACGCCATGGCGTTGTTGGGGCCGGAGTTGTTCCATTGCGGGTCCATCGACGTGACATCAGCAGACAGGCCGATACGCAGGTCGTCGGCTTGCGCGGCGAACGGCACTACGGCAGCCGCAGCCAGCGCGCATGCGGCGAGGTTGCGGATCAAGGCGCGGATGGGAACACACAAGAGGGGACGGGTTGTCATCGGGGGGCTCCTGGGGTTCGGGCGGTGATGCCATGTGGCGGAAGACCGTCATTGTGCCGCAGCCCGGTCGGGCACGTGCGACGCAAACCAACAATCCATATGAACGCTTGTTGTAGGCGATTGTGGAGCAATAAAAAAGCCACCCGAAGGTGGCTTTGATGCTGCGCAGCGTGCATTAGTGGAACAGCGGCTGCTGTGTCGGCGCGTCTTCCGGCATTTCTGCGTGGACGATTTCTGCCGCGCGGTCTGCATAGAGCGGGGCGCCGCAGTCTTCGCAGTACTCCGGTTCGAAGAGCTGGCCGTGGCGGAAGATGTCTTCGATGCCGCAGGCGCGCAACTCGTCGCAGATCTGCTCCAGCGGGCTGCCCGGTTCGCCTTCTGCAGCGACATCCGTGGCGCCGCCGTCGCGGCCGTAGACAGGCCAGACGATGCCGTAAATGAGGTCTTTTTCGCCGCGCACCGTGAAGGCCACGCGGTATTCCTCGATCTGCTCTTCGCCGAATGCGCCGATGATGGCGCCGAAGCGGTTGGCCGGCATATCGAGCGCGCCCTGCAAGTAGTTGACGGCAGCGCGGACGGTCAGCGGGCGGATCTGCTTGTCGGACTCGCGGCAGGACAGGAAGAAGGCGTCCGGCAGCAGCAGATCGAACTCGCAGCCGGGCATCAGCGTTGAGATGGTCGGCGTGACTTGCTCGCGCCATTGCTCCAGGCAGGCGGAGCGCTCTGCGTGGTGCTCCTTGGCGTCTTCTTGCCAGCGGAACAGCGCCTGGCCGTGCTGCGCAACGACGATTGCTACGAGGTAGCGAGGGTCGGCCAGAATCGGCGCCGTTTCCGGCATGTCGCGCAATTCGACCTTGGCAGGCTGACCCGACAGCGCATAGGCCGCCAGCTTGTGCGTGAGCGCAAAGGTGTCGGAATGGGTGCGCGGCAGCTGGTCGATGCTGTACAGATACGGCGCGAGCGCCACGCGAGCGTTTGAAGCCATCACGTGGGCCTGCAGGTGCACCTGTAGCGTCTGCGCCATCTCGGGCTTGATCGTGCCCGACGGGATCATGTAGCGCGTGTGTGCCAGGATCGGCGCTGCGATCAGCAACGCGTCATATTCGACGCCGCCCGAGCTGAGGATGGCCGATTCGGCCAGTGTCTCGGCCTGTTCGGCCAGCACGTCGGAAGCTTCCTCGTTGTGTTTGAAAAGATGGTCTAGCGCGGCGTCGAGTGCGGTCTGGCTGCCGTTCTTGAGCAGCCGGGAAAGACGTTCGGACAGCCTTTGTTCCCAATAGACGTCTTCGATGCGACTGCCCGACGCGTCGAGCGCCAGCGCATCGGCCACCAGCCGTTCTGCATCGGGGGAAAGACGTTGGGGAGCCTTGGAGCGGAATCCTGCCATGCTGTGCCGTACCGTTCGTTGGAAGAATGAAGGGGCGTTATTTTACCCTTGTACGCTGCTGCGCGACGCCCATAGCGAAGCCAATAGGGCGAAAACGTTAAGGCTTGGCTACGGGTATCGATGCTCCCGAGGCCACGCTGCTTGCGGCCGCAGGTACGGAAGCCGCTGTGGGTTCTGATGCGGCCGGCGTGCTCGCTGGTGCCACCTGAGCCTCGGCAACGGGCGCGGAGGCAGCCAGCGGTGGAGGCGGGGGCACGGGCGCAGCCGCCACAGCGGGCGCGGCCGAGGCCGGCGTCTGGGCGTCGGTCTGGGGTGCCTTGACCAGGATGTAGAACACGGCAGCCGCCACGACGATGAAGGCTAGTACCACTTGGGCCATGGGTGCGGGACTCCAGCAATGAAACGGTCAGGCGAGGGCGGATGGCAATTTCGCCGCCGGGGGGGGCGAGCACATCACGCGGCCGATTCGGCACACTGTATCAAAGCCTGCGCGCGGATTGGAGCATCGTCACCTTGTTTGATTCGGCAGGCAATAAAAAAACCGGCTCCGAAGAGCCGGTTTCCGTCCTGCAACAATGCAGCGTAATGGCGTGAAGCTTAAGCCGCCAGCAGCTGACGCAGCACGAACGGCAGGATGCCGCCGTGCTTGTAGTAGTCCACTTCGATCGGGGTGTCGATGCGCAGCAGCACTTGCGCACGCGTGGTCTCGCCGTTGGCGCGATGGATGACCAGTGTGACGTCCTGTTGCGGCTTGATTTCGCCGTCCAAGCCTTCGATGTCGAAGGTCTCGTTGCCCACGATGCCCAGCGATTGTGTCGAGTCGCTGCCCTTGAACTGCAGCGGCAACACGCCCATGCCGACCAGGTTCGAGCGGTGGATACGCTCGAAGCTGCGTGCGATCACGGCCTTCACGCCCAGGAGCTGCGTGCCCTTGGCGGCCCAGTCGCGCGAGCTGCCCGTGCCGTACTCTTCGCCACCGAACACGACCGTCGGCGTGCCTTCGGCGATGTACTTCATGGCAGCGTCGTAGATCGACATTTGTTCGCCGCTTGGCTGGAACAGCGTTTCGCCGCCTTCCACGCGCGAACCGTCAGCCTTGGCCGGGATCATCAGGTTCTTGATGCGCACGTTGGCGAACGTGCCGCGCATCATCACCTCATGGTTGCCGCGGCGGGAGCCGTAGCTGTTGAAATCGGCCTTGAGCACGCCATTGGCTAGCAGGTACTTGCCGGCCGGCGACGTTTCCTTGATCGAACCGGCCGGGGAGATGTGGTCGGTCGTCACGGAGTCGCCGAACACACCCAGCGCGCGCGCGCCCGAGACCGATGCCGAGGCAGCAGCCGGCGTCATGCCAAAGCCTTCGAAGAACGGCGGCTCGGCGATGTACGTCGACTTCGGCCAGTCGTAGACCTGGCCCTTCGTGCCCTTGACGTTGGCCCACAGCTTGGACGGCTTCTTGACCTGTTCATAGTTCGTGCGGAACGTGTCGGCGTTCATCGCGAACTTCATCAGCTTGGCGATCTCGTCCGAGGTCGGCCAAATGTCGCCCAGATACACGTCCTTGCCGTTCTTGCCCTTGCCGACCGGCTCGGTCATCAGGTCGCGCGTCACGTTGCCCGCGATGGCGTAAGCAACGACCAGCGGCGGCGAGGCCAGGAAGTTGGCACGGATGTTCGGGTGGATACGCGCTTCAAAGTTGCGGTTGCCCGACAGCACGGCGGCAGCAACGATGTCGTTCTTCACGATGGCCTCGTTGAGTTCCGGCGTCAGGTCGCCAGCGTTGCCGATACAGGTTGTGCAGCCGTATGCGGTCACGCCAAAGCCCAGCTTCTCAAGGTACGGCAGCAGGCCCGCGGCTTCCAGATACTTCGTCACCACGCGGCTTCCCGGGGCGAGCGACGTCTTGATGTGCGGAGCCACTTCCAAGCCGGCTTCGACGGCCTTCTTGGCCAGCAGGCCCGCCGCCAGCAGCACGCTCGGGTTGGACGTGTTCGTGCACGAGGTGATGGCCGCGATCAGCACGTCGCCGCTCTTCACGTCGACGCCGTTCGTGGTCGTGAAGGTCTTGTCGAGGTCTTCCGACTTCTTGTTGAAACCGTTCTCCGCAACCGGCTTCGAGAACAGCGACGAGAACGTCGACTTCACGTTACCGATTTCGATGCGGTCCTGCGGACGCTTCGGACCAGCCAGCGACGGGGCCACCGTGCCCAGGTCCAGCGTCAGCGTCTTGGTGTAGTCGATTTCGCCGGCCTTCGGCACGCCGAATAGCTTCTGCGCCTTGAAGTAGCCTTCAAACGCAGCGATTTCTTCCTTCGTGCGGCCCGTGCCCTTGAAGTAGTCGATGGTCTTTTCGTCAACCGGGAAGAAGCCCATCGTTGCGCCGTATTCCGGAGCCATGTTGCCGATGGTCGCGCGGTCCGGCAGCGACAGGCTGGCCGTGCCTTCGCCGAAGAACTCGACGAACTTGCCGACGACCTTTTCCTTGCGCAGCATTTCCGTGATCGTGAGCACCAGGTCGGTCGCGGTGCAGCCTTCACGCAGGCGGCCCTTCAGCTCAACGCCGACGACGTCCGGCGTCAGGAAGTACACCGGCTGGCCCAGCATGCCGGCTTCCGCTTCGATGCCGCCCACGCCCCAGCCCACCACGCCGATACCGTTGATCATGGTGGTGTGGCTGTCGGTGCCGACCAGCGTATCCGGGTAGTACACGCCGTCTTTCTTATGGACGCCGCGTGCCAGGTATTCCAGGTTCACCTGGTGGACGATGCCGAAGCCAGGCTGCACCACGCCAAACGTGTCGAATGCCTGCATGCCCCACTTCATGAACTGGTAGCGCTCGTTGTTACGCGAGAATTCCAGTTGCATGTTCAGGTCCAGCGCCTTCTTCTCGCGGAAGTGATCGACCTGTACCGAGTGATCCACCACCAGGTCAACCGGCACCAGCGGCTCGATCTTCTTGGGGTTCTTGCCCATGCGCTCGGCCACGTTGCGCATGGCGGCCAGATCGGCCAGCAGCGGCACACCGGTAAAGTCCTGCAGCACCACACGAGCAACCACGAAGGGGATTTCGTCGACGCGCTCGGCGTTCGGCTTCCAGTTGGCCAGTTGCGCAACGTGCTCTTCGGTCACCTTCTTGCCATCGCAGTTGCGCAGCACGGATTCCAGCACGATGCGGATCGACACCGGCAGGCGCTCGATCGCCACGCCCAGTTCCTTGCCCAGTTGCGGCAGGGAGTGGAACTTGCCGGTCTGGCCGCCGTTGATCTTAAATTCCTTGAGTGTTTTTTTCAGATTGTGGGGCATGGCATGACTCCAAGGCTTGAGGATTGCGCGGGGTGCCGGGGCACCCCTTGCGGATACATCAAATCGACAAAATCAAATCAGGTACAAACCGACAAACGCGTTGACCGGCCTGGCTTCTGACCGGTCTGGTACTTCGCCACGACCCCGCTGAACGTCTTGCCGCCGTTGATGCGGACGGTGATGCCATGGGCGATCGGACGCTTCTTGGCGTCGTGGTCATTCGTGGTGAAACGCTGGTCTTCCACGCGGCAATGTTCGTGCGCGGGCCGCGGGCGATGGCATCTTGGTGATCTTCAATTGCCTGGCGGCTGAAGAGGGGCGTGCCTGGAACCGTCGTTGTGCCATCTGGCAGGACGGTCCCAGGCACAAAAGGCCCGAGGAGCCCGGCGCATCCAGACAAGGTCACATCGTCGACGATGATCTTGTCCAGATTCGTGCGGAAGTTCGCAACCGGTGCGGACATGGGCTGTTCCTGTGGGCCTCTTGCGCTATCGCGTTACTGCTGGGCCGGTTGGGCTGCGCCCGGAGCGGGGGCCGGAGCTGGAGCCGGGCTGTCCGGCGTCATCAGCGGCAGGCCGGCCGGAGCGCGCAGGGCGCCGGCTTGCGTCGGAGCCGGTGCGCCCGCAGCCATTTCTGCGGTCTGGCACTCATCGGCCAGTCGGTGGCCTTCGTTGCGGTCGAACAGCATGGCCTTGGCCGGGATCACCACCAGATCCATACCGGTCTTCTGGTCGAAGTAACGGTCGGCGCCGGTGCGGGTCATCTGGCGCGGCAGCTGGTAGTTCTTGCCTTTCCAGTGCATCGTAATGATCTGGTCGCGCGCCATGTCGCCCTTGATGTACAGGTCGTTGCCAAGCTCGCACTTCCATTCGACGCCTTCCGGCTTGACGGCGGCAACAGGCGCAGCTTTCTTGGCGGCACGCTTCTTGGCCGGAGCCTTCTTTGCAGCCGGCTTGGCTGGGGCCTGGGCGGTTGCATATTGCGATGCAGCCAGCGAAAGAACGCCAGCACAGGCGCCCACGATGAATTTGTTCATAGGGTTTCCTTCGGTAAGACAGAGTGGGGGAGGCGGCTGCCAGGCCACGGAATGCCACGGCATTTCGCACACCGGCCGGTATTTTGACCGATTTGCCCGCCGTGCCCAACGTTCTGTTACATGCTTGCCCGACATCTCCGCCAAACGGGGGTATCGCGCTAGCATCAGCGTCGTTTTTCGGGGCGTTTCCGGGCAACTTACCCCCGCAGTTTTGCCTTCCGTTCTCCTTGTTTGCGTTGGTGTGGATCTTGGCCCGGCTCAACTGCGATTCTGTGCGAACAGCGCGTCCAGCTTGGCCTCGTAGTCGTGGTAACCGATGCTGTCGTACAACTCCATGCGAGTCTGCATGGTGTCGACCACATTTTGTTGCGTGCCATCGCGACGAATGGCGGCGTAAACGTTCTCTGCGGCCTTGTTCATCGCGCGGAATGCCGACAGCGGATACAGGATCATCGACACGCCTGCGGAGGCCAGCTCATCGCGCGTGAAAAGCGGCGTCTGGCCAAATTCGGTGATGTTGGCCAGCACCGGCACCTTCACCGCGTCGACAAACTTGCGGTACATCGACAGTTCCGTCATCGCCTCGGGAAAGATCGCGTCCGCGCCCGCTTCCACGCAGGCCACGGCACGTTCGAGGGCGCGGTCGAACCCTTCGACAGCCAGCGCATCGGTGCGGGCCATGACGACAAAGCTGGCGTCGGTGCGCGCGTCGACGGCCGCCTTGATGCGATCGACCATCTCGTCCTTCGAGACGATCTCTTTGTTGGGTCGATGGCCGCAGCGCTTGGCGCCGACCTGGTCTTCGATGTGCATGGCCGCGGCGCCAAACTTGATGAGCGACTTGGTCGTGCGCGCCACGTTGAAGGCGGAAGCGCCGAAACCCGTGTCGACGTCCACCAGTAGCGGCACGTCACACACATCGGTGATGCGGCGGACGTCGGTCAGAACGTCGTCCAGGCCCGATATGCCGAGGTCAGGCAAGCCCAGCGAGCCCGCAGCCACACCGCCGCCCGACAGATAAATTGCGCGATAGCCGGCGCGCTTGGCCAGCAGCGCGTGGTTGGCGTTGATGGTGCCGACCACCTGCAGCGGCGATTCTTCAACCAACGCCTGGCGGAAGCGCGCTCCTGCGCTGGTTTGGGTGTTTGCCATCATGGCGAATCTCCTCTTTATGCTCGTCACGCAAAGAAGCGCGCTACGGCGTCGACCGGCATTTCCACGCCGGTGGTGTGCGCGCGTTGCAGCACGGCCCACCAGTAGCGATAGCTTGCGCGGTCATGCAGCCGGCCTTCATGCTGGATCGGGCCCCACGCGGCATCCTGCGCAGCCGCAAGAATGGCGCTCGCGTGTGTCACTTCTTCGTGCGATGGGCGGAAGGCGGAAACGATCGGCGCGATCTGGTCCGGATGGATGCTCCACTTGCGCAGATAGCCAAACTCGTTGCGGGCGCGGGCGGCATCGGCGCCGGCGCGGTCCGGGTGCTTGATGTCGGTGCTGACGTTGTGCGACGGCACTTTGCCGTGCGCGTGGCACGCGGCGGAAATATCGGTCAGCGCGCGGCGGATCAGCGGATGCTCGAACTGCTCAGGCGAGCCCATCGCCGCGCCGGGAATCGCACCGTTGTGCGCCGAAACGAAATCCATCAGGCCGAAACTCAGGCATTCGACCTGTACCAGCGAGGCGATATCGAACACCTGCGCCAGTGCGCCATGCGTTTCGATCAAGACGTGGATCGGCAGGTGCCGCGCAATGCCTGCCGCCTTGGCGGCCTGGTTGATGCGATCGGTTACTCGCGCCACTTCCACCACGTCACGTACCTTTGGCACGGTCACGTAGGCGAGGCGGCGGCCGGCAAGGCCGACAAGGATGTCGACGTCTTGCGTCCACGCATCGTGGTTCGGATCGTGGATGCGCACGCCAACGCGGTTGAATCGGTTGTCTTCGCTGTTGATGAGCGCGGCGGCCAGTTCGGCATGTGCGCGTTCCTGGCCGACGGCGGCGCCGTCTTCGCAGTCAAACGTGATATCGAAAACAGGGCCAAGGGCTTGTTGCAGAGCGAGCGACTTGCGCATCAGTTTTTCTGCGCCCGCGTAGTGGTCGCAGACCGGCAATTGGGCCGGCAGGGCATCGTCCTGGAACAAAACCTCGGTGGGGTGCACGGGTTGGTATCGGTTGGGCGGCGCGGGTAACGCCTGCGTTTTGTTCGAAATGCAGGTGTAAAAAAACCGGAGGGTTCGCTGCCGATCCGCTCCGGTTTCTTCTTTTAGATCATGCGGATCACAGCAGATGCTGTACGCCCGCACGCTCGCCTTCCAGCTCGTCGAGCGTGATCTTGATCTTGCCTTGGCTGTACTCGTCGATTTCCAGGCCTTCGACGATCTTGTACTTGCCGTTCTCGGTGGTGACCGGGAAGCCGAACATCACGTCCTTCGGAATGCCGTATTCGCCGTTCGACGGGATGCCCATCGTGACAATCTTGCCGTTGGTGCCGAGCACCCAGTCACGCACGTGGTCGATGGCGGCGTTGGCAGCCGAAGCAGCCGACGACAGGCCGCGCGCTTCGATGATGGCGGCGCCGCGCTTGCCAACGGTCGGGAGGAACACATCGTTGTTCCACACCGGGTCGTTGATCATGTCCTTGACGCTCTTGCCGTCGATCGTGGCGTAGCGGTAGTCGGCGTACATCGTCGGGCTGTGGTTGCCCCACACGAACAGCTTCTCAATGCTCGACACCGGCTTGCCGGTCTTGGCGGCGATCTGCGACAGGGCACGGTTGTGGTCCAGGCGCAGCATGGCGGTGAAGTTCTCGCGCGGCAGGTCCGGCGCCGACTTCATGGCGATGTAGGCGTTGGTGTTGG
>Ga0209677_100062_pt1 | contig 152262 bp, 123 predicted proteins | sample AraplaCvi_mCL_r2_2_FD_184285 | JGI IMG/M metagenome (GOLD analysis project Ga0209677, IMG submission 184285) | Arabidopsis root microbial communities from North Carolina, USA - plate scrape CL_Cvi_mCL_r2 (SPAdes) (version 2) | ecosystem: Host-associated > Plants > Roots > Endosphere | place... | reverse complement strand
CGAACAGGACCGTGAAACGACTCCGCGCCGATGATAGTGCGGATTCCCGTGTGAAAGTAGGTCATCGCCAGGCTCTCCCATCTACACCCCAGCTCTGCCTCAGAGCTGGGGTGTTTGCTTTGCGCGAACGCTTCGCGATCGCAACTATCCCTCCAACCACCCCCCAAACTCCTCACCTCCTGATCTCTCGCTCAAAGCATAAAGTGATTTATGGGTCTCTTTATTAACCTGACCGCCCCCAGTATTTGGGCGATGCCTCCTCCAAAGCCCTTCTAATCCGGGCTTTGAGGTTGCTATCGCCGTCTTGCAACGCACATGCAAAACTGGGCTCGTGTTGAAGGAAAGCTGTGATACTGTATATTCATACAGTGTTTCTTGGCTTGCTTTGGCGTTTCCATGTTTGCGTTGTCCCCGTCTCTTTTCATCGCCGAAGATGTGGCGGAATGCCCCGTCCCCACTGGACGCGCGGGGTCTGGATTGCGGCCGTCCGCCCCGAAAGCCCCGACGGTGCCTTTGCCGGAAACGCTGCATCCGGCATTGTGGAGCGCAGGCCGTCTGGCGCGAAGCGACGGGCGCGTTTTGGCCACTGGGTATGACTCGCTGAATGCCGAGTTGCCCGGTGGTGGCTGGCCCCTCGGCGGCTTGATCGAGCTGCTGTGCCCACAATCCGGTATTGGGGAATGCAGACTGCTGCGCCCGGCGTTGTCTGCGCTATGCACGGGCGCCGGGCGCATTGCGTTGATTGCTCCGCCGCATCTGCCGAATGCAGTGAGGCTGGTAGGCTGGGATTTCTCTCCTGAACAAATCGTCTGGGTGCGCGCTGACAAGCCGGCTGATCTTCTGTGGGCAGCCGAGCAGGTTTTACGCTGCAAGGCTTTCGATGGTGTGCTGATCTGGCTGAACCGGGCACGCCCAGGAGAGTTGCGCAGGCTGCAAGTGTTGGCCCAGGCGGGAGAGAGCGCCATCTGGGTGTTCCGGCCGGCTCAGGCGCAGCGTGAGTCGTCGCCGGCGATGCTGCGGCTTGGGCTGGAGCCAGCTGGCGCCGATGCGCTGTCCATCTTCTTCCACAAGCGGCGTGGGCCGTTGCGTGAATCTCCGTTGCTGCTGCCGTTGGCGGATCCGCTTCGGGCCGGTCGCGCTTCCGTGCGTCCGTTGCCTGTGCCATCGGTCGAGCCGTTCATCATGGATCCGGCCACGGCGAAATTGCTGGCCGCGCTTTCGTCTCCTTCGTCTTCTGTGGCGTTCGACGCTTTGTCGGACTTTTCCGATCAAAACACTTCCGATCATGCCGTTCTGGATCGCGGTGCATCTGCCCCGTCTCCCACTCGACGCGCTTCGACCCCGGTGGTCTGATCCGGCCGCGCTGCCTTTGCCGGTCGTGGTGCTGGAGCAGGAGCGCGTAGTGTCGGGCAACCGTTTGGCGATGCGCGAAGGCGTACATGCAGGCCTGCGCCGAGCGGGCGCGCAGGCGTTGGTACCGCACGCTATACAACTTGACCGTGATGTGGCGGCCGAGGCACGGTTGCTGCAATCGCTGGCGCTGGCGCTGCTGGCATTCACGCCGCATGTCACGTTGGACGTAGTCGATGAAGCGACGGTGTTGTTGGAGGTCGAGGCCAGCTTGCGTCTGTTCGGCGGGCATCGCGCGCTGTGTCGGGCAGTGAAGTATTGCGCGGTTCGGTTGGGCACCATGCCGCAGCTGGGCACCGGACCGACGGCACGCGGTGCGGCATGGCTTGCCAGCGCACAGCCGGCGCCGGTGCGTGGCCGTCGTCGCACGGCAGCGCGTCAAAGGTGCGCGCGAAGGGCGGTTCGGCAGGAGCGGCTGTCGGCGTTGCTTGATCAATTGCCGATCGATGCGGTGGCGCGACTCACGCGGCCCGATTGGCTTGAGGGCCTCGGCTGCCGCACGCTGGCCGATTTGCGGGAGTTACCACGTAGCGGCCTGCGGCGGCGCTGCGGGCCGTTGCTCGTGGATACGCTCGATGCGGCGTATGGCAACGGGCACGAAAGCTTCACCTGGTTTACCGCGCCGTTGCGCTTCGATGTGCAGCTGGAATTGCCCGGCCGCATTGATAACGCGGAAGGGGTGTTGGTTGCCTCGGAGCAATTGTTGTTGCAATTGGTCGGCTGGCTGTCGGCGCTTCAGTTGGGCGCCAAGACGTATCGACTGACGCTGGAGCACGAACGCCGGCGTGGCCGGAGCAGTGAGGATGCCGCTTCGTCCACGCCGGTGGAGATTGCGCTGGCGCAGCCGGTTCGCACGCTGGCGCACTTGTCGCGGGTGCTGCATGAACGCGTGCATCGGCTCACGCTGATCGCCCCGGTGGTCGAACTGCGCCTGACGGTGACCGACGCTACGCCGCTCGCGCCGCCTACGGAATCGTTGTTCCCTGAGCCCGGTGGTCGCGCTGAAGACGCTGCACGCCTGATCGACACGCTGATCGCTCGGCTGGGTGCCGAGAGCGTACTTCACCCGCAGCCGTGTGCCGACCATCGCCCCGAGCGCGCCAACCACTGGGTCGAGGTGAATGCCGCAACCACCGTGCAGAGCCGTGCCGCCGCGCGTCAGGCATTAGCGCAATGGCACGCGCAGCAGCCGGAGCGTCCGCTGTGGCTGCTGGAGAAGCCGATCCCGCTGCTGACACGTCAGAATTATCCGTATTACCGCGGGCTGTTGCGGCTGGTGTCGATGCCCGAACGCATCGAATCCGGCTGGTGGGACGACGACCTCATCAAGCGCGATTACTTCATCGTCGAGGGAGAAAAAGGAGAGCGTTACTGGGTATATCGCGAGCGCGTTTCCGCAGGCAAAGCCAACGCGGCAGAAGAGGACGCCCGTTGGTATCTGCACGGCTTGTTCGGCTAGGCACGTCATGACTTCGGCCACGCCACTCCCCACTCTGCCCGACTATGCCGAGCTGCATTGCATCAGCAACTTCACGTTCCTGACCGGCGCGTCGCACCCGCATGAACTGGTGGAGCGTGCCAAGCTTTACGGTTATCAGGCGCTGGCGTTGACCGACGAATGCTCTGTAGCGGGCACCGCGCGAGCGCTTGTGGCCTCCAAGGAGCACGAACTGAAGCTCATCATCGGCAGCCGCTTTACGGTGCGCAATGCTGATGGCGAACCCTGGCTGCGGCTGGTGCTGCTGGCGCAGAACATCGAGGGTTACGGCAACCTGAGCGAGATCATCACGCACGCGCGGCTGGCAGCACCGAAAGGCGAGTACCGCTTGCTGGCTGACGATTTGGCCGCCCCAGAAGGGGAGCTCGCTCACCTGCGCGGCGTGCCCGATTGCCTGGCGATTCTGCTGCCTGATTACGATCCCGACCCACAGCAATTGCTGGCGCAGGTGTGGTGGTGCCAGCGCGTGTTCGGTGAGCGGTTATCGATTGCGCTGGAGTTGCCGCTACGGCATGCAGATGACCGCCATCGCGGTACGGTCGCGGCGGTATCGGAGCAGATCGATGTGCCCATGGTCGCGACCGGCGGCGTGCAGATGCACACGCGCCAACGCAAGCCGCTGCACGACGTGCTGACCGCCATCCGTTTGTCCAAGCCGCTTTCCGAGTGCGGTTTGGAACTTGCCCCCAGCGCTGAACAAGCGATGCGCACGCGCATGCAGTTCGCGTTTCTCTATCAAGGTGAGCGCGGTGCCAAGATCCTGCGTCGGACGGTGGAGCTAGCGGCGTTGTGCAATTTCTCCCTCGACGAGATCGAGTACGAATATCCGAGCGAAGTCGTGCCGGAAGGCATGACGCCGGCCGAATACCTGCACGCCGAAACGCTCGCTGGTGCCGCGCGACGCTATCCGAATGGTGTTTCGGAGAAGGTGCACGCGCAGATTCAGGAGGAACTCGGACTCATTGCCGAGCTGGGGTACGAGCCGTTCTTCCTGACCGTCTATGACGTGGTGAAGTTCGCGCGCAGCCAGGAGATTCTCTGCCAGGGGCGTGGCTCGGCGGCCAACTCGGCGGTGTGCTATTGCCTGGGGATTACCGAGGTGAACCCCGACAGCGGCAACACGCTGTTCGCGCGCTTTCTTTCGCGTGCACGCAATGAGCCGCCCGACATCGATGTTGATTTCGAGCATCAGCGCCGCGAAGAGGTCATCCAGTACATCTACAAAAAATACGGTGTGACACGCACCGCGCTGGCAGCTGCGCTCATCACCTACCGGACGCGTAGCGCACTGCGTGACGTCGGCCGCGCGCTGGGCATTGATCTCGGGATCATCGAGCAGGTGGCCAAGGGGCAGGCGTGGTGGGATAGTCGCAAGGAATTTGCGCAGCGCGCAGGCCAGCAGGGTCTGGATCCGGAATCGCCGTTGGTGCTGCGCTGGGCGCAACTGGTGGATCAGTTGCGTGGTTTTCCGCGCCATCTGTCGCAACACGTGGGCGGGTTCGTGATTGCGCAGGGCAAGCTTTCACGCCTGGTGCCGATCGAGAACGCCGCGATGGAAAACCGCCGTGTCATCCAGTGGGATAAAGATGATCTCGAATCGCTACGCCTGCTGAAGGTGGACGTGCTGGCGCTGGGCATGCTGACGGCCATTCGCCGCACGCTCGATATGGTGGACGCGTTGCCCGGACGGCGCGAGCACTACGGCGCAACCGGCAAGCTCGCCATGCAGCACCTGCACGATGATGACGAGAAAACCTACAACATGATTTGCCGCGCCGAAACCATCGGCGTGTTCCAGATCGAATCGCGCGCGCAGCAATCGATGCTGCCGCGTCTGCGTCCGCGTGAGTATTACGACCTTGTGATCCAGGTGGCCATCGTACGGCCCGGGCCGATCCAGGGCGGCATGGTCCACCCGTATCTGCAGCGGCGCGAGGCAAAGCGCAATGGCAACACCGATTGCGTGACTTACCCCGGTCCCGAGGTGAAAGCGGTGCTCGAACGCACGCTGGGTGTGCCGATCTTCCAGGAGCAGGTGATGGAGATCGCCATGAAGGCCGGCGATTTTACAGCGGACGATGCTGACCGCCTGCGCCGCGACATGGCCGCCTGGAAGCGCAAGGGCAATCTCACGCAGCATCAGGAGCGACTGGTGCATGCGATGGTCGTCAAGAGGCGCTACGACCCTGCTTTTGTCGAAGCGCTGTGCAAACAAATGGAAGGTTTTGCCGAATACGGCTTCCCAGAAAGCCACGCGGCAGGCTTTGCCAAGCTGGCTTACGTCAGCAGCTTCCTGAAATGCCACGAGCCGGCGGCGTTTTTTGCGGCGTTGCTCAACAGTCAGCCGATGGGGTTTTATTCACCGTCGCAACTGATGCAGGAGGCGCGGCGCAATCATGTGCGCGTGCTGCCGGCTGACGTGACGGCCAGCGTATGGGATAGCACGCTGCATCCCCGTGCCGATGGCGATGCTGGTGAAGGTGGCCTGGTGCAGCCCGACATCCGCCTTGGGTTGAATCGCATTCGGGGCATGCGCAAGCCGGCCGCTGAGCGCATCGAAGCGGCTCGCGCTCAGGCTCCTTTTACCAGCGTGGAAGATCTCGCCCAGCGCGCGGCACTCGATCGCCACGACCTGAACGTGCTGGCCGCTGCCAATGCACTCAAGCCGCTGGCCGGCCACCGTCGCCAGGCGCTATGGCAAACGCTCGCACTGCAAGAGCCCGGCCAGGATCACGCGCTGCTACGCCAGGCCCGTCCGGTGGAAGCGCCGCTCGTGCTGCCCGCACCGCCCATTGGTGAAGAAGTGATGGCCGATTACGGCAGCCTGGGGTTGTCGCTGCAGAGTCATCCGGTAGGGCTGCTGCGCGCACGGCTCGAACGCATGCGTTTTGCCACCGCCGCCACGCTGGCCGGCTATCGCAACGGGCAACTGGCGCGCGCTTGCGGCATTGTCACGGTGCGGCAGCGACCGGGCACCGCCAACGGCACCATCTTCGTTTCCATTGAAGACGAGACGGGCGCCATCAACGTCATCCTATGGCCGCACTTGATCGAGCGTCAGCGACGCGAAGTGCTGAACGCGCAGTTGCTGGGCGTCTACGGCAAATGGCAATGTGAGCGCGAGACCCGACACCTTGTCGCCCAGCATCTGGTGGATCTGACCCCACTTCTGGGACGCCTCGCCACTTCCAGCCGCGATTTCCATTAATCCGGGCCATCCCACAACTGTCCGTCGCATCACCTCCGGCACGGCAATTGCGTGACGAGAGGCACGCGCAGTCGCCCGACGACGACACAGGAGGCTCAGGCGGTTCTCTCCCGCAGAGCACCCTCCGATTGGTGGATAGGGCAAGCGCGGATCGACGAAGTGTGGTGCGGGTGCAAGGATTTGCGCTTGAGGCGTCACAAAAAGAGCCTGACAAGCGAAGTAAACAGCATCTACCAGGGAACCGGCCCTCGGGATGCCTTGTCACCATAAACAGGGTTGATGAGATGCGCTTTCATCACGCGTCGATATTGGGTGCAGTCGAAATTACGTCTACTCTGTAGAAAACACATCACGGAGGCCGCCCCAAAAAAACGTGTGCAACGGCGTGCATAGATGAACCGCCGCTGTTGCCGTGTTGTGCATGACCGCGGATGAAGGTGCAGCCACCGGACCCGCATATTTTCAGCCCATCGTTCGGGTCCAGACCCGGCGGTGTTTCCCATCTCAGGTGCAGGAGCGAACAGATGGAACAGCCTTTCAAGCAGTTACACAGTCTGCGCAAGTCGCGCAAGCTCAAACAGGAAGATGTCGCCAAGATGGCCGGTATCTCTCGCGAAGCGTATTTGCGCGCGGAATCCGGTCGTGCCGATCCCCGCCTGTCGACGCTGATGGCCGTGGCCGGCGCGCTGGGGCTGGAGGTCGTTCTGGCGCCGCGCGAAGCCGTGGCCGAGATCGAGCGCGTGATCGCCAATCACCCGGCGCAGCCGACGCAAGGCGGCGGAGCGGAAGCCAGCCACGAACGTTCAGAGCACGGCTCGATGGGTGGCACCGGTGGCGGTCATGGCTTGGCAGGCCAGTATCGCGGGCCGGAGCGCCATCCGCAGTCGGCTTACCATCCGGGTGCCTCGCATAGCCAAGCTGGCCAGCAAGGCGCACCGCATGCCGGCGGCGGCACCGAAGACCGCTCTCGCATGACGTCTTCAGACCGCCCAGGTGCTGGAGGTTCGTCGGGCGGCTCAGACCGTCCGGGCGGTTCAGGTTCGCGCGAATCGTAAGCTGGCCCCTCTGGTACAGGCCGGGCACGCAAACGCGCGCCCGGTTTGCGATTGAGCGCAGGAGGCAGCCGCACTACAATCGGCCGGGCAAACCGCGCCCGGCTGGTTTGTGCGCGTTTGCGCTAACGTTTCCTTTCCCTTTTTGTATGAACGGCGATCCGCCACGCACGCATATGGCGCAAGCCGTGTCGCAACACCCGCCGTTCTGGCACAGCCTTAAACAAGACGTTTTCTTCTGGTCGCTGTTGGCCATCTGTGGCGCGCTGACGCTCGCGGCACCCCGGCGCATCGTTGAATATCCGGCGCTGATTGATTGGCACACCATTGCCGCGTTGGCCGGTTTGCTCATCTTGACCAAGGCGGTTGAGGCTAGCGGCATGCTGCAGCTGCTTGGCCGGCGCCTCGTCGAAGTAGCCAGCAGTGAGCGTGTGCTGGCGCTCAGCTTGGTAGCGGCTTCGGCGGCGTTGTCGACTGTATTGACCAACGATGTGGCGCTGTTCGTGATCGTGCCACTCACCGTCGGCTTGCGGCAGGTCGCCAGCCTGCCGGTGGCGCGGCTGGTGATATTCGAGGCGCTGGCGGTAAACGCGGGTTCTGCGCTCACACCGATCGGCAATCCACAGAATCTCTTCCTGTGGCATCAATCCGGGCTGTCATTTGGCGCGTTTGCCTGGCAGATGACGCCGATGGTCGTGCTGCTGATGGCCTTGCTGCTGGTGGTAACGTGGCTGGCGTTTGCCTCGCACGAAATCCATCTGCACACTGAAACCGGCGACGTGGAGTTACACAAGCGCCTGCTTGTGCCGGCGCTCGTGCTGTACGTGCCGTTTCTGGTGCTGACCGATCTGGGCCATCCGCTGGTGGCGGCGGCCGGGTTGATCGTGCTGTACCTGATCGGCGCGCGCTATGTGCTGGCCCGGGTGGACTGGGGCCTCCTGCTCGTGTTCATGCTGATGTTCATTGATCTGCGACTGGTAGCGCAGCTTGGCATCGTGCGGCAGGCGCTGGATGCGCTGGCGTTGAACAATCCCATGCACCTGTACTGGGCGGGCATTGGCGTGTCGCAAATCATCAGCAACGTGCCGGCGGCGATCCTGCTGGCCGAGTATTCGCATGACTGGCCGATGATCGCCTTTGCGGTCAGCGTGGGCGGATTTGGCACGCTGATCGGGTCATTGGCCAACCTGATTGCGTTACGCATGCTGGGTGACCGTCGTGCCTGGTGGGTGTTTCACGCGTACTCGATGCCGTTTCTCTTGGCTGCGGCGGGCATCGTGTACGCGTGGCTGATGTGGCTGCGTTAGGCTGGCACGGCATCCCAATCGGGCGCGAAGGCTGGCCGTACGTAACGCAGCGTCTTCGGCAAGGCGGCAATGGTGACACGGTCTGCGTCATCCAGGCGCAGACGCAGCGCGTCAAGGTTCGCCTGCTGGCTTTCACGCCGCTGGGCCTTGGGGATGGCGATCACGTCAGGTTGCTCCAGCAACCATGCAATGGCCACCTGTGATGCCGAAGCGCCATGCTTGCGGCCAATCGCCTGCAGCGTGGCATCTTCGGCCGTGCGCCCTTGCGCCAGCGGCGCGTAGGCGGTAAGCGGAATGCCCTTGCCGCGCAGGTAGCGCAGCAGCGCCGATTGGTCCAAAAACGGGTGGTATTCCACCTGCACGCATGCGAGGGGTGTGCCGATCGTGTCGATGGCGGTTTTGAGCATCGGCAGGTTGAAATTACACACGCCAATGGCCCGCACGCGGCCGCTTTCACGCAGCGCCATCATCGCTTCCATCGTTGCCGCCATGTCCATGCCGGGCGCGGGCCAGTGGACGAGATACAAGTCGACGTAATCGAGTTTCAGCTTGGCAAGGCTCTGCTCCAACGCCAGAGGAACGGCGCGCGGCGCAAGCTGGTCATGCCAGACCTTGGTGGTGACGAACACCTCTTCACGCGGCAGGCCCGAGGCGGCGATGGCCGCGCCGACGGCATCTTCGTTGGCATACATCGCCGCGGTGTCGATGTGCCGATAACCCAGCGCCAGCGCGCTCTCGACGACGGGTTGGCATACGTTATTCGCCACGCGAAATGTGCCGAGGCCCAGCCTGGGAATGGAAACACCCTGCGTCTTCAATGTTTGTTGCATGTGTGGCTCCTTCGGTTGCCATGAACGATGGACGGCCATGGTGCCGATTGCCGATCTTTGAATAAAGTGCATACCATGCAAATCATTCGTGAAAAAACTCCCGCAATAACCACGGAAGGGAAGGGATTGCATGACGTTCGATGGGCAATTGTTCTCCGGCATTACGCTGCTGGCGGCCGTGGCGGAAAGCGGTAGCTTCGTGCGCGCGGCCGATGCGCTGGGGTTGTCGCCATCCGGAGTAAGCCGCGCGGTCAGCCGGTTGGAAGCGCGCATCGGCGTGCGGCTGATTGAGCGGACCACGCGTTCCCTCACCCTGACCGATGAAGGCCGCCGTCTCTACGAACAGGTCAGCCCACACCTGACGGGCATCGCCGATGCCGCAGCGATGGCCTCGGGTGCAGTTGGCGCGGTGCAGGGGCGTTTGCGGGTGAATGTCGATCCGTTTTTCTCGCGGATGGCACTGGCGACACCGGTGGCGGGTTTTCTCGAGCGCCACCCGGACTTGTCGCTCGAACTGATCATGCGGGACGACGTAGGCGATCTGGTGGCCGACGGGTTTGATCTGGCTATCCGTTTCGGGCCGCCGCCCGTGGGTTCGTTCGTGGCGCGCAAGCTGGTCGAGACGCGCATCGTGACAGTGGCATCGCCGGATTACATCGCGCGCCGCGGAAGGCCGGCGCATCCGCGCGATGTCCCCTCACACGAACGCATCCTGTTCTACAACCCGGTGACGGGGCGCCCGTACGAGTGGGAGTTCTGGCGCCAGAAGGAGCGCATCGAGATCCGGCCCGCCGGACGGTTGATGGTGTCGGACGTGCGCACGATGCACGCGGCCTGCGTGGCCGGCGCGGGCATTGCCCAGGTGATGGCGCTCGGTACGGAAGCGTTGCGGCGCAGCGGTCAGCTGGTCGACCTGTTCCCTGATTGGCCGGACGAGCGCTTTGCGCTGTACGCGCTGTATCCATCGCGCCGCTACCTGCCGGCGAAGGTGCATGCGTTTATCGATTTCTGCGTAGAAAACCTGCCTGCGGGCTAACGCACAAAGCGCTGCGGCCGCACTCGGCGGCCGCAGCGGAGGAAGCAAAAAAACGTCAGACCTTCTTGGCTGCCATCACGGCTTCCGATACGTTGCGCGGTGCTTCAGCGTAGTGCTTGAACTCCATCGTGTACGTTGCGCGGCCCTGGCTGAGCGAACGCAGGTTGGTGGAGTAGCCGAACATCTCGGCGAGCGGCACCTCGGCATGCACGACCTTGCCGCCGCCGCCCGGAATATCTTCCGTGCCTTGCACCATGCCGCGTCGTGACGACAGATCGCCGATCACGTTGCCCATGTAGTCTTCCGGCGTTTCCACTTCCACGGCCATCATCGGTTCGAGCAGGATGGGGCCGGCCTTGCGCATGGCGTCCTTGAAGGCCATCGAGCCGGCCATGCGGAACGCGTTTTCGTTCGAATCCACGTCGTGGTACGAGCCGAAGGTCAGGCGCACCTTGACGTCGACCACTGGGTAGCCTGCCAGCACGCCCGTGTTGAGCGTGTCGCGGATGCCCTTGTCCACCGCCGGAATGAACTCGCGCGGGATCACGCCGCCCTTGATCTCGTCGACGAACTCGTAGCCCTTGCCGTCGTTGGGCTCCAGCGTGATGACTGCATGGCCGTATTGGCCCCGTCCGCCCGATTGCTTGACGAACTTGCCTTCGACGTCTTCAGCGGCCTTCTTGATGGTTTCGCGGTAAGCCACCTGTGGCTTGCCGACGGTCGCTTCCACGCCAAACTCGCGCTTCATGCGGTCGACCAGGATTTCCAGGTGCAGCTCGCCCATGCCAGAAATAATGGTCTGGCCGGATTCCTCATCCGTCTTTACGCGGAACGACGGGTCTTCCTGTGCCAGGCGGTTCAGGGCGATGCCCATCTTTTCCTGGTCGGCCTTGGTCTTGGGCTCCACAGCCTGGCTGATGACGGGCTCAGGAAACTCCATGCGCTCCAGCACAATGACGTGCTCGGGGTCGCACAGCGTTTCGCCGGTCGTCACATCTTTCAGGCCCACGGCCGCGGCGATGTCGCCGGCCAGCACCTCCTTGATCTCTTCGCGCTGGTTGGCGTGCATCTGCAGGATCCGGCCCAGGCGCTCGCGCTTACCCTTGACCGAGTTGTAGACCGTGTCGCCTGAATTGATCTTGCCCGAATACACGCGGAAGAACGCGAGCTGGCCGACGAACGGGTCGGTCATGATCTTGAAGGCGAGGGCGGCGAAGGGCTCGCTGTCGCTGGCGTGGCGCTCGAGCGGTTCGTCTTTCTCGCCGTGGCCCTGAATGGACGGAATGTCCACCGGCGAGGGCAGATAGTCGACCACTGCATCGAGCATTGCCTGCACGCCTTTGTTCTTGAACGCGGAGCCGCACAGCATCGGCACGATCTCACCGGCGATGGTGCGCTGGCGCAGGGCGCGCTTGATCTCGGCTTCGGAGAGCGTCTCGCCGCCAAGGTATTTGTCGAGCAGGGCTTCGTCGGCCTCGGCAGCGGCTTCGACCATCTTGTCGTGCCATTCCTGCGCGGTGGCCTTCAGTTCGTCGGGGATGTCGACGTACTCGAACTTGACGCCCTGGCTGGCGTCATCCCAGACGATGGCCTTCATCTTGACGAGGTCGACCACGCCGCGGAAATGATCTTCCGCGCCGACGGGAATCTGGATCGGCACCGGGTTGCCTTTCAGGCGATCGCGCATCTGGCGCTCGACGCGGAAGAAATCCGCCCCGATGCGGTCCATCTTGTTGACGAACGCGATGCGCGGCACCTTGTACTTGTTGGCCTGGCGCCAGACGGTTTCGGATTGCGGCTGCACGCCGCCCACGGAGTCGTAGACCATGCACGCGCCGTCGAGCACGCGCATGGAGCGCTCCACCTCGATGGTGAAATCGACGTGACCCGGGGTGTCGATGATGTTGATGCGGTATTCCTGGCGGTCTCCCGCCATGCCGCGCCACATGCAGTGCGTCGCGGCAGACGTGATGGTGATGCCGCGCTCCTGCTCCTGCTCCATCCAGTCCATCGTGGCCGCGCCGTCATGCACCTCGCCTATCTTGTGATTGACCCCGGTGTAGAACAGGATGCGCTCGGTCGTGGTGGTTTTGCCGGCGTCGATGTGCGCCGAGATGCCGATGTTGCGATAGCGCTCGATGGGGGTCTGGCGGGGCATGATGTTTCTCTTCCGTTGAAGGACACTCGCATCGCCGACTCCGCACCATGCGAAGGGCGAATGTGCGAGTGGGAACACATTATAGGATTGGTCCTATCCCATCGCATGTAGGGGTATTGGATGAAATTTCACCCCCTTGCTCCCTCATATGCGAGTTGCTGGAGGCTCGAAAAGTCCACCAGTTCGATTTCTCCGTACGCCAGCCTGAGGATGCCGCGCGCCTGGAAATCCTTCAAAACCTGGTTCACGGTTTGGCGAGACAGCGCCAGCAATTGCGCAAGCCGCTCCTGTGGCACGTGCAGCACACGCCGCGTGCCCAGGCGGAGGTCGCCGTAGCCCTCGGCCATCAGTAGCAGGCGCCGCGCCACGCGCACGGGGGCGGGCAGCAGGGCAGTCTCTTCGAGCACGATGAAAGTCAGGCGCAGCTTGTGGGTCAGCAACAAGGCAAACGCATGCAGCAGCGCCGGTGAGCTATCCAGCAATGCAATCAGCGCCGCTTGTGGCATGTGGAGCAACGTCGTATTGCCGTCGGCGCGGGCGTCATGCGTGCGGGGCTGGTGATCGAACACGCCGATCTCGCCAAACCAGTTGACAGGTTCCAGCACGGCCAGCAGCGCTTCGCGGCCGTCCGCACTCGTCGCGCCGATGCGAATCGTGCCTTCCACCACGCAGTACAGGCCGTCGGGCGCGTCGCCACGCTGGAAGAGGATCTCGTCAGCGCCCAGGCGGCGGACGGAGGCAATGTCGATCAATGCGTCCTGCAAGGCGGCCTCCAACGTGCCGAACCAGCTGCTGGCGTGCAGGCGTTCGCGGTACGGGGCGGCGTCCAGCGTGCCGGATGTGGCGACGGGGTGGTCCATGAGGAGGCAGGCTGAGAGGCGACTGAGGAACGCTTCGGAAACGTGGAATTTGTCGGCTACGCGACAGAGCGACGTGCCATCCACTGACTAGGATGAAACGATCATAACGAGCGTGCGACTTGAGCGTCCATGCTGCAAACGCACAAAAATCCGGAGGCCCTCATGCGGACCCTGTCTGACCATCTTTCCAACTACGCCGCCTACCACCAGGACGGCCGCAATATCGCCACGCACTTTGTTGGCATTCCGGCAATTGTGCTGGCGGTCGCGGTGTTGCTGTCGCGGCCTGTGCTGGCAGACCTGTCAGGCGTGGCCGTGACTCCCGCGCTGGTCGTGCTGGCGCTGACGACGCTGTTCTACCTGCGATTGGACGCGATTTTCGGCGTGGTGATGTTTGCGTTGATCGCCGCATGCGTTTGGGTGGGCAACCATGTCGCCGCGCATTCGACGGCGGCCTGGTTGTCAGTGGGCATCGGCTTGTTCGTGATCGGCTGGATCATCCAGTTTGTTGGTCACTACTACGAAGGACGCAAACCGGCGTTTGTCGATGATCTCACGGGCTTGGTGATCGGCCCGCTATTCCTCGTGGCCGAGACGGCGTTTGCTCTGGGTTTGCGCGTGAAGCTGCGCGACGAGGTGGTCAGCCGTTCGCACGCCATGCGCGCCTCGATGGGCAGCAAGCACGCCGCCGCCTGAGCCTACCGCGCGGGGTTATTTCTCCGCGAACTTCGCGGCCGGCTGAAAAACCGGCGCGCGATTCTGCATGCCGGCCAGCACCGCCTCGCGCTGATTGGCCGCGCCGATCAGTCGATCTTGCTCGACCGACTCGGCCAGCAAAATGGCCGCGGTGTCGCCGTCTTCCACAACACGCATCAGGCGCTTGCCGGCGCGGATGGCATCGGGGCTCTTCTGCGCAATGTCGCGTGCTGCCGCCAGCGCTGCAGCGCGCGGATCGTCCACGACGTGCGTCGCCAGGCCCAAGGTGCAGGCTTCTTCGCCATTAACGACGCGGCCGCTATAGATCAATTCGCGCAATCGATCTGGGCGAACCAGACCGCGCGTGAGTGCCATGCCGCCCATGTCGGGCACCAAGCCCCATTTGATTTCCATGACCGACAGGCGCGCGTCGGCCGCCACGTAGCGCACATCCGCGCCCAGCGCAATCTGCAAACCGCCGCCGTACGCGACACCATGCACCGCAGCCAACACCGGTACCGGCAGGTCGCGCCATACCGTGCAAGCGTACTGCGGCAGATTGGCGGCCCCATGTGTGCGCTTGGCAAGACGGCCGGCGCCGATGTCCGAACCCACATCGTTGCTGCCCAGGCTCGCCATGCTCCCCATGTCCAGCCCCGCGCAGAAGGCGCGCCCTTCTCCGGACAGCACCACGGCGCGTAGATCCGCCTCGTTCATCAGGCGTTCACCAACGCTGACAAGCGCTTCGAACATGGCCGGGTCGATGGCATTCATCTTCTCGGGGCGGTTGAGCCGGACTTCGGCTACCCCGGCGTCGATATTGAGCAGGATGCGTTCGGTCATGGAGAGGTCGTGTGCGAGGTAAGCGTCGAATCAGTCGGGCGCAATGACCAAAACATCGCGCTTGTCCTTCACTTGCGCCCAGTGCGCATGATCAGGCAGTGGCGGCTGCACCTTGGTCAGGCGGGGCCAGTCCGCCCGGCGAGAGAGTTGTGCATTCAAAGCGATGAAGTCGTGCTGATCTGCCGGCACCTCGGCCGCCGGATAGATCGCGCCCACTGGACACTCTGGCACGCAGATCGAGCAATCGATGCATTCATCCGGATCGATCACCAGGAAATTCGGGCCGGCGTGGAAGCAGTCCATGGGGCAGACAGCGACGCAGTCGGTGTATTTGCACTGGATGCAGGATTCGGTAACGACGTAAGGCATTGTGGTGCGAGGGTTTGGAACCCAATTGAAAATCGTTCGAAATTATGCTGCATCAAGCCGGCGCAAGTGAAGATCAGCCCGGCGCCGGCCTGGGCGATGGAGCCGCCGGCCGACGTGATCTATCTGGAGAGGATGCGGCGGATCTTGTCGATCTCTTCGCCGGGGCGGAGCCGGGTGGGGAGCAATTGAGGTATTTGCAGGGGAGGGAGCGGGCGCTAGAGGGCGGGTGTTTGTGTCTTCCCTGACGCGGACCCGCAGTTGGATTTCGCTGCTGCGTGCGCTCAAGCCTAGGGCACAGACTCGTTTATCGACGCTGGTAGACAACGCCCTGAACCAAGACCTGATCTGGCTCCGGCTCCTCGTCAAAACGTTTATGCGCCTCGGCAATGGCGACTTGGTTCTTGTTCGCCCAGTTGACCAACGCCATGACGGGCTCCAACAGCGTTCTTCCCATGTCAGTGAGTTCGTAATCAACGCGCGGAGGAATGGTCGGAAACATCGTTCGCGTGATCAGTCCATCGCGCTCCAGCCCGCGCAAGGTCAGCGTCAGCATTCGCTGCGAAATGCCCTCGATGCTGCGCTTCAACTCGTTGAAACGCTGTGGGCCATTGGCCAGCATGGCGACGATGTAGAGGCTCCACTTGTCGCCAATGCGATCCAATATTTCGCGGGTTGCCACACAACCGCCGGCATCGGGTGCAGGCATATCGACAGGTAGCTCGATGTGACTAGGTGACATGCGTGTGCCTTCTTGTGAGGACAGGGTAGGAACCATACCATCCTGCGTATGAATTGGTAAGTCAGGTCAATTAACTGACTTAGTTCTTATTTTATACCTAGGAGCCGCCATGAGCCGCACCCTGCTTGTCACGTCCAGCCCGCGCGGGGCTGACAGCCTTTCCACCCGCTTCGCAACCGAAATCGCAGAGGGTATCGAAGCCCGCATGGGCGGCCCGCTGGCTGTGCGCGACCTTGCCGCGAATCCTCCGCCCCATATCGCACCGGCCTACATCCAGGGCCGGGTCATGTCGCCCGAAGATCGCACGCCGGAACAGGCCGAGGCGGTGAGGGTCGCGCAAGAGCTGGTCGATGAGTTGACGGCTGCCGATGTGATCGTGCTCGGTTCGGGCATGATCAACTTCGGTCTGCCGTCGCAGCTCAAGGCTTGGTTCGATCACGTCACCTGGCCTGGCGTCACCTTCGGCTACGGCGATACCGGGCCGAAGGGGCTGCTGACCGGCAAGAAGGTCTATCTTGTTACCGCTGCCGGCGGCGTGTTCTCGGAAGGTGCTTGGGCACCGTTCGACTTTCAGACCAACTACTTGCTGCACCTGCTCGGCTTCATCGGCCTGACCGATGTTGAAGTGGTGCGTGTCGAAGGCACGGTTTTCGGCCCCGTTGCGGTGACGGCCGCACTCGCCAACACCGAAACGGCCATCAAAGCCTTGTTGGCGAAGGCTGCGTGACCTCATGGCCGGGAAAAAAATCGCGCTGTTCGGTGCAACCGGGCCGACCGGTGCGCACGTCATCGAGGAAGCCTTGAAGCGGGGTTACAGCCTGTCGGTCTATACGCGCGACGCAAAGAAACTCGCGTTGTTCGCGGGAAGGGTCGAAATTGTCGTCGGCGACCTGCAAAACCAAAGCGCCATTGCGAAGTGCGTTCAAGATGCCGATGCGGTCATCAGCGCCCTTGGCCCAAACAGTCTCAAGGTGCAAGGCGATAAGCCGGTCATGCACGGCTTGACCAACATCATCGCCGCGATGAAGCACGCAGGCGTGCGCCGTCTCATCCAGATTTCTACGGCTGCCTATCGTGATCCCAAGGATGGCTTTGCCTTCAAGACCCATGCGTTCGCGCTGTTGTTCAAGGTGATTGCGCGTAAGGGGTATGAGGACATCAAAGCGACTGGCGAATTGATCGCCAATTCGGACTTGGACTGGACACTGGTACGCATCCCAAACCTCAAGGATGGTCCTGCCGATGGCAGTGTGGATGTGGGTTGGTATGGAAAAACCAAACTCAGCACGAAGCTCTCAAGAGGCAATCTTGCCAAGTTCTTGGTTAACCAAGTGACCGACAGGAAATTCGTGCGTGCCGCGCCAGGCATCGCCAACCATTGACGCAGGAACGTCTCGACAAGGCTCTGGAGAAACACTCCGATGACAATCACCCACGCTCACCCTGCACAAGATAAGCCGGTTGCCAGCCGCCGAGCCGGCTTGATCGAACGGACGATCACGCGGCTCTGGATGCGGCCGGCGCGCATTGTAGGAATCACACGTTTGTCGGAGAAGTTTCGCCTATTCGATTTTCAGGGCGATGCTTTGAAGGGAAGCGCCTGGTCGCTAGGCGACAAGCTCCAGATGAAGCTTGACGAAGGGCTTGCTGCGAGAACCTACACGCCGATCGAGTGGAATCAACAAACCGGCGCAACGCGATTCTTGGCGTATTGCCACGGTATAGGTCCCGGCAGTGTGTGGGCCGAGCGTGCTCAGGTCGGTGACGAACGGCAATTTTTCGGGCCACGTGCGTCGCTGGATATGAGCGAACTCAAATCTCCCACGGTCTTGTTTGGAGACGAGACATCGTTTGGCCTTGCCTTGGCCTTGCAGCGGACCGGCAAAGAAGGGCACTTCATTTTTGAGGTCAATGATCGAGACGAATCTGCCTCTGTACTTGAAGAGGTTGGTCTGCGTGCTCTTTTGGTTCCGCGCCATCCCGATGAAGCGCACCTCCGCGAAGTTTCGGAAGCCATTCGTGCATTCGGCCAACCATCCGAAAGCAATTTCGTCGTCACCGGAAAAGCGTCGTCGATTCAGCATGTGAGCCGAGTTTTGAAGACGCACGGAGTCGAAAAGTCACGCCTGCGTGCCAAGGTCTATTGGGCAACCGGGAAAACTGGTCTGGACTGATCCGAAGGGCAGGCCAACTCAGGACCGAATCGTCCAGGATCAAATCAATCCGTCTCCATTTTGTCCGCCGCGCATTCCTGCCGCTTGACCTCGCAGACCTGACGAGCGTGCGGAACGCCGAACTGACCTCACATTCATAGCGCGAAGATCAGGTCACGAGGACATGGTTATGCAAATAGACCTCTATACCGAAATCACATGCCCGTGGTGCATCGTCGGGCACCATCGTCTCGACAAAGTGCTGGCGGAGCGTTTCCCCAACCTGGCCGTTGACATTCGGCAGCATCCAGTCCTGCTACTGCCAGATGCGCCGGCAGGCGGCCTCTACATTCCTGATTTGCTGCGCTCGCGCTACGGCATAACCGATCCGAAGGTCGCCTTTGCTCGCCCCGAAGGAGAAGCTCGCGCTTCGGGCTTCGTCTTGGATCTTAGCCGCCAGCTCTGGACCTATCCGACTCAAGCTGCCCATGCCGTGATTCTGGCAGCCGCTGGGCTTAACACGCAGCACAGGCTCGCAGTTGCTATCACCCATGCCTATTTCATCGCAGCGAAGAACATCGCCGATGCGGACGTGCTGGCCGACATTGCCGCCGACTACGGCTTTGACCGCGATCAGGCTCGGGCTATCGCTCTTGATGCTGAACAGCACCATCGCGTCGAAGCGGAAGCGTACAAGTCGGCCAATGCCGGTGTACGTTCGGTTCCGCACTTCGTCTTTGGGGGAGGCATTGCCATCAATGGGGGGCGCAGCGAAGACGAGATTGCTACGGCAATACAAGCGGCTTCTGGCGCAGACTCTCTCTGACGCGGCTTCCTCAAATCCAATGACTCGGGACCCGGTGTATGCAAAGTAGATAAAGTTCTGCGAAGCTGTTGACTGTGTTGGCCGATGCCCGACCAAAAAAACCGGCCTTCGAATGACCCCAGCACTTCAAGAAGCGGCGAAGGGACCGCGATCTTACGACAGACCGCAGTCGGAAGTTGACAGTCGTAGGCAGGCCATCATCGATCGCTATCGGCCAGAACCTGACTTTCGAGTGGCCGGTCTTCTAACCATTTTCAGCAGCATGAAACTTGTCTTTATCCATGGCCCCGTCGCTTCTGGAAAGCTGACCATTGCGAAGGAACTCGGGCGCATGACCGGCTACGCCGTCTTCCACAACCACTTGGTGGTCGATGCCGTCGCAGCGGTGTTCCCTTTCGGAACCGAGCAGTTTGTGAGGCTGCGCGAAAAAATGTGGCTCGACGTGATGCGCGAGGCGGCAATGGCTAAGCGATCTCTCATCTTCACGTTTGCGCCTGAGCCGACGGTCGTCGAAGGCTTCGACAGGCGGGTGGTGGAGAGCGTGAGCGCCGCCGGTGGCAGTACCCATTTTGTCCAACTGACCGTCCCTGCAGCCGTACAAGAGGAACGTCTTATGGCACCGAGCCGAGCTGCTTTTGGAAAGCTTCAGTCGGTGGACCTTCTGCGTGAATTGCGCCCGCAGTTTGAAGCGTCCGAGCGGGCGATGCCGAAAGGGAAACTCGTCATTGATACCTCCGCTCTCGGCCCTGCAGAGGCCGCGCGCACGATTGCCGAAACATTGGGTTTGCCACTTTCCTCGTGACAGGTGGCGTTTGAGGCAATCTTGCGCGTTCGCAGGGCTAGGGGAATCGCTGTGGTGTTCCGGGCGCCAACCCCGTTAGCGATGCGAACCCCATCCCGTCTCCCACACCCCTGCCTCAATCAAATCCGAACTCTGCACCACGCCCGCGCGAAGTCAGTCAGCGCGCGGGTGCGCTTGTGCCGATGGTTGCCAGCGGAAATCACGACCGGCTCTTTGGCGTCGTCGGCCTGCGGGACGATGAACTTGCCGGTGTAGCGGTCTGCCTGGCCGTAGCAGAAGCCTCGGGCTCCGTCAGCCGCAAGCCGCTATGATCATTCGCTGTCACGAGAATCGCAGGGCAACTACGCCATTGATGGCAAGGAGAACCGCATGATCAAGGTCACCGTGATGTACCCGTACACCGAAGGAGCGCGCTTCGACCACACCTATTACCGCGACCGGCACATGCCGATGGTGAAGGCGAGGTTGGGCAGCGCCTGCGCCTACTACACCATCGACAAAGGCTTGACGGGGAGGGTGCCCGGTGAGCCGCCTGCCTTCGTGGCGATGTGTGGGTTTATCTGTGATTCAGTCGAAGGCTACGAGGCCGCCATCCAACCGCACCGCGCCGAGATTCTGGGCGACATCGCCAACTACACCGACATCGTGCCGGTGGTCCAGGTCAGCGAGGTCATCGTCGAGCGGTTGGCTCTTTGAGCGCGTCGGATCGAGCCTGACGAATTCCCAACGCCTGCACCCCCGGTGGGCTGCCGTTAGCGTCGCAGCTAGGCCACATTCAAGTGCGTAATTCGTTCGTGAGCGTCGGTGAGGTGGAATCCGTACTGCTCGATATCGTCCAGGCATGCGTTTACGTCGACGCCGCGGTGCGGCTCGTCCGGATGCATGTCGAGCACCTTGAACGGGCTCCACGGGCCGTGCCGCTCGGGCAGGTTCGTGCCGCGCTCATCCAACGTGAACCCGAATACGCGACCTTGGCCTCGAAATATGTGTACTTGCATGGTGTTCTCCAGTTGGGCCATTCTCAAAAGGAGAACGCCGCTTTACACTGTGTAAACTAAGTTGGAGTTTACACAGTGTCAAGTCCAGAGCCAACGACGCGCGCCCGGATTCTGCTAGCCACATTGGCGCTCATCGAGGGCGGCGCTACCAGCATCACGATGAGTCAAATTGCCAAGCAGGCAGACCTGTCGCGCCAAGCGCTGTATCTGATCTTTGAGAACAAGGCGGATCTGTTTGTCGCGCTGCTTCGATATGTGGACGGCAAGCGGGGGATTGTTCAAGAGCAGGCGCGAATCAGGGCGGCTGAGAACGGCCTTGCAGCACTGCTGGCCCTTGTGGACCGACAGGCTCGACTGTGCCCCGCGTACAAGCCGCTTGCAGATGCCTTTGAACTTCTGCGGCGGCAAGATCCCGATGCGGAGCAAGCATGGGAAGACCGGCAAAGCGATCGCCTGGAAGGCTGCCGTGTTGTTGCCGCCCGTATCAAAGCAGACGGCAAACTCCGTGATGGGATTTCGGTCACTGCCGCTGCGGATCTTATTTGGTCACTCACCTCATCTGCGACTTGGGATGATCTGGTGGTCAAGCGCGGCTGGACTGCGGCTGCGTATCGGCGGCACGTTAGCGAAGTTTTGCGGCTGTCGCTTGTGAAATGAAATGCGGGTCTGCCTTTGGCCATAGGTTCGGATTGGCAGAGCTTGCCAATCACCTCTGCGGCGAGCAGTGCGAAAAAAAAGGGCGACTAACCGGCCGCCCGTCTTACCCATGGGCCATAGGCTCCACGGCTGCGCGGGCGCGAAGCCCGCTGCATGTTTCAGCCGTTTTCCGGCAAGCAAACTTACCTGGGTCGAACTGAGCCCAGCAGCGCTGATTCGGCCGCATTCGCAATCTGGTCTGCAAAGGTCGGGCTTCCAACTGCACGTGCGAGTGTCACCGCGCCTACTAAGGAAGCCAAAGCTGAACACGCTGCTTCAAGGTTCCGTGGGACGCGGGGCGACGCGGGGCCATCTACGACAGTCTGTGCAACTTCGCGCAATGCCACTTCGAAGGCGGCGCGCGACTCCTGATCGGAGCGAGCCACTTCAGTCGGCAACGTCTGCAGCGTGCAGCTTTCCGACAGGTCGCAGGTTCGCTTTGCGTTGAGATAGAACCGCACAAACTCTGGCCACCAGGCGCGCCCATGCTCTGATTGGAAGTGAAGGACACCTCTTCGCAAATCGTCCATTCCTTGTCTCAGCGACTCACGGAAAACGTCGCCCTTGGAGTCGAAGTGGACATAGAAGGCGCCAGACGTGACGCCCGCCTCTTTGGCCAGAGCGTCGACTCCCGTTCCCGCGTATCCACCCTTGCGAAACGCACGTCCTGATCCTTCAAGAATGCGCTGACGCGTGAGCGCCTTTTGTTCGGCTCGTGACATTGAAATCCTCTCTTCAGCAAGATCAGATTGTAGTTGACGGAATAACGTTCGTTATCTACATTGGCATCACGTTCGTTATTCGAAATTCGATTGATGGGCGAAATCGCTTCTGACGCCGCAACTCTCTGACTCGAGAAATCTCATGCCACTCACCCTCACTCTCACCGAAGGCGTTCTCCCCCAGGGCCAGGAAACGCTAGCTTTTTCCCGGCTTTCCGATGCCATGCTCAAGTGGCACGGACTGGCGGGGAACTCGGCCATTACGCCGAACATCGTCGGATCAATCAACGTCGTGCCAAAGGAGCACACGTTTTCCGGATCGAAGGAAGCCGCCGTTGTATTCATCGAGTGGAAAGTTCCGTCGTTTGCATTCAACACCCGTGAGATTCAATTGGGGTATATCGAAGAGGCCACTGAGATCATCCATTTGATGTCGGGCGAGAAGCAGCCCAAGGACCGCATCTGGGTGAACGTGGTTCACGCGGTGGACGGTGCGTGGGGAATTGGCGGTGTGGCGTTGACCAATGCGCAACTCGCGGGCTGACTCGGCGAGCTTGGCCTTCTACGTGGAGTGCTTGATGCTGCTTTCAAACTACCTATTCTTTACCGATGCCTGCGAGGAGGCTCTGCGCTTCTATGAGGCATGCGGGCTGGGCCGGATTGTAGAGATGGTGCGATACGGCGCAGACTCCATGCCGCCCAAGAGCGAGGCAATGCGTGGCAAGGTCATGCACGCCAAGTTCGAAGGGGATGGCATCGCCTTCTATGCTTCGGACAATGATGACGCAGAGCCGATGCGAGGGTCCGCGCACCATCTGGCGATGGACAGCAGGCAATCGACCGATCAGCTGTTCAGTGCGTTGAGTTCAGGAGGCCTCGTGACGACTGCACTCGGCATGCAGCCGTGGGGGGACTACTACGGAAAACTGACGGATCGCTTCGGTGTGCAATGGATGTTGAACTGCCACGAGCCGGCTCGATCGTGACTGCCGAAGGTGCGTGCTAGGCGTTCTCGTCGAGGAGGGGCAGTGCTTGCTGCAAGGTATCACGTCGGTTCCAGTAACCTGAGTGCCCCTTCAGGATCGGAAACAGCTATTCAGAAGTCGGGCGGTCAACATCCGTTTTCGGCCAATAACTGCCAGCCTCAACGACCCGCATCGCTAGGCCAACCCGGCCAGCGATGCGAGCCCCGGCTCAACCCTATACCGCCGCCTCAATCAAAGCCGAAATCTGCACCGATGTAACGGTCTGTCGGATTTGGCCGAAGGTTCCGACGCCGCTGTCCGACCACACCACGCCGAGACTCTGGGCGACATCGCCAACTACACCGACGTCGTGCCGGTGGTCCAGATCAGCGAGGTCATCGTCGAGCGTTCGGACCGCTGCATGTGTTGAGACTATTTCCCGGCCGAGTAGTTGATGGGAATCCAACGGAAGCCATGCTTATCCGCTTGCAAATGCCCGAGTCCCGGAAAAGGCACGTGAGCGGCAGCGAAAAGTATCTTGTCGTTGGCGATGCTCGTGAATTCCTTGATGCGTTCCTGTTCGGCTAACTGGCTGTCGCTATCGAACGAAACGGTGACCGTCGGATCCTCAAATTGAATGGCCGCGACATGCACGATGTCGCCCACGACCATCAAGCGATTCCCCTGGCTCTCGATCATGTAACCCACGTGCCCAGGTGTATGTCCAGCGCTCTGGTACGCATGGATGCCGGGGCTCAACTCTTGCGCGCCGTCAAACGGACGCATGCGGCCTGCTCTGATGTAGGGCTTCATGATCGTCATCGCACGGCGATAGCTGCCCTTTTGGTCGCCGCGATTGCCCTCTGGCGCCTTGGCCATGTTCGCCTCGCTCAGCCAGTAATCCAGCTCACGACGATTGACGCGGACGATCGCATTGGGAAAGCGCATATCTCCATCCGTCGTCAGCCCACCAATATGGTCTGCGTGCATGTGCGTGATGTCGATTTCATCCACCTGGGACGGCGCGTAACCCGATGCCTTCATGTTGGCTGTCAGCCTCCCCAGGTGCGGGCCGAAGATGTTGCCTGCGCCGGTGTCGATCAAAATCAGTTTGGCGCCCGTATTGATCAGGAAGGCGTTGTAGGACGTTTCGAGCGGACTTTGCAGGTAATTCTCTGCCAGCGTTTCGTTGACCTTTTGCGCGGTGGTGTTCGTCAGAAACTGGTCAACCGGCAATTCCAGCGTGCCGTCATTGAGTGCGGTGATCTCATAACCACCCAACATGAAACGGTAAAAGCCTGGCGCTGAGGTACGTGCAAAGGGAGCGGCCGCGTGCGCTGCAGACTGCAGTAGCAGGGACATGGCCAGAAGGCTGCAGAAGACAAACAGCTTGGTCATTGGATGTCGATATTTCATGATTTTCTTTTCTGTATCGGTGTCCGCATTGGCGTCAAAACGGCGCAGCGGAGTGCGGTTTGGGTTGACAGCAATATGGCCACCTACGTCATTTCCCATCCAAGGTGGCTCTGGCCATCGCCGACCAATCCTGGTCGCCGTAGCCGGCATCCACAGCGTCCTGCATGCGCGCATAAACGATGTCGAGCATAGGTAGCTCGCCGTTGGCGTTCCGTGCGGCTTCTCTCGCCAGCCGCAGATCCTTCAGGCCCAGTGTCGCCTTGAAGCCTGGCGGATATTCGTTCTTGATGATGTTGCCGGAGTAGGTCTGATAGGGGCGAGAGCCAAACAAGGTGCCGAGAATCAGCTCCAGAAAGCGTTCCCGCGGCACACCATGCGCTTCGGTCAGCACCACCGCTTCGGCCATCGCTTCGATCACGAAGCTGATCATCATGTTGCACGCCAGTTTGGCGGCATACGCCATGCGCGGATCGTCGCCCATCTGCCAGATGCGCTTACCGATCACCTCCAGCGCAGGCATGACCTTATCGATCGCGGCCGGGTCACCGGCGGCAAGAATGTTGAGCTCGGCCCGCGCAGCGACATCGGGCCGTCCGAGTACCGGCGCTGCGACAAGGGCGATGCCGCGGGCGCGATGATGATCCGCCAGCTCTTCTGAAAACGCAGCCGAGATCGTGGACGACACCACATGCACCAAGCCAAGCCTTGCCTGCGCCAGAAGATCGTCTTCCATCAACACGCTGCGAATGGCAGAGTCGTCGGACAACATGGTCAATGCCACGTCGGCTTGCAAGGCCTGCATTGGCGTATCCATCATTCGCACGCCTGCGACGCTGCCGCCCGAGCGATTCCATGCGACAACCTTGTGGCCGGCCGCAGCCAGGTTGCGTGCAATTTCCCGGCCCATCGCACCCAGGCCGATGATTCCGATTTCCATTTGCTTTGCTTGCTCCAAAAGTCAGGCCTTAGCTCGAACGGAGCCAACCAGGCCGTTGACTGCAGCCGATCGTTCGGCAGGCGATGGGGCGTAGTCTCGCAACGTTCGATACTGTTCATCAAGTGAATATAATGAACACTGTCCGTTCAGTTTTGTAAGGGGTGGCATGGAGTGGAGTGATGTGAGGATCTTTCTTGCTGTCGCCCGAACGGGCACGCTCGGTGCCGCTGCACGGGCTCTGCGCGTGAGCCACCCAACCGTGGGCCGGCGATTGCGCACTTTGGAAGAGGCCACAGGGCAGGTGCTGTTTCAGCGGACGGCCGACGGTTTCGTTCTGACTGAAGAAGGGATGGGAGTGCTTCCTCTTGCCGAGCAGATAGAAGAGGGCGCGTTGGCGATGGAGCGGCGACTAGCCGGGAAGCAACAAGCCCTCGACGGCACGCTACGCGTGACTTCCGCCGACTGGTTCGGCGCCTACGTGTTGCCTCCGGTGCTGGCGGCGTATGCGGCCAAATACCCCCAAGTCCAGATTGAGGTGCTCACGGGAACTCGTTTGTTCAACCTGGCGCAACGGGAGGCTGATGTGGCGTTTCGCATTGTGCCGTTCGAGGAGCAGGACATCGTCCAGCGGCGGTTGCTCCAGATGCGCTATGGCGTCTACGTGTCTGCCACCGGGCCCGCGCCGGTCGCTGGCGACGGCAGCGGATATCGGCTGATCACGCCGGATGTATTAAGCGGGTCGTTTCCGGATACGGCGTGGCTGAGGGAAATGTTTCCGAACGCAGGAGTCGCGCTGCATTCGAACAACCGGAACGTCAAAGCGCAGATGTGCGCGATGGGAATGGGCATTGCAGTGCTGCCGCGCCCGCTGGGAGACCAGACCCACGGTATCCGCCGGCTGGAGCTGGACGCGGAACCGCCGCATCGCGAGATCTGGATGGGCTACCACCGTGACTTGAGGCGGCTTAACCGCTTGTCTGCATTCGTTGACTTGATGGTCAGACATCTCGCCAACTCTGCATTTGATGCCTCTGCCAGATCGCCGTAAACGCCAACTTTTGCGTGCAAGCGCATCCATGGGCCGAATGGTTTCCTTCGGCCAATAGCGGCCAGCCTCACTGGCCCGCATCGCCGCTGCCCAAATGCGAAATCTGCACCGACGCCTGAACAAAGTTGGCCAGCGCGCGGCAGCGCTTGTGCCGATAGCTGCCGGCGAAGATGACGACCGGCTCTTTGGCGTCGTCGGCTGTTTCCTCCCAGCAGCATTGACGACCTGCAGGACTGAGCATGCCGATGTAACGGTCTGTCCGGACGTCCAGAGCGGAGGTCTTAAGCCTCGTCGACCGCAAGCCGGTATGATCATCGGCACTCACGAGAATCGCTGGGCGACGACGTCAATGATGGCAAGGAGAACCGCATGATCAAGGTCACCGTGATGTACCCGTACACCGAAGGAGCGCGCTTCGACCACACCTATTATCGCGACCGGCACATGCCGATGGTGAAGGCCAGGTTGGGCAGCGCCTGCGCTTACTACACCGTCGAAAAGGGCTTGGCCGGCGGAGCGCCCGGTACACCGCCTGCCTTCGTGGCGATGTGCGCGTTGATCTGCGATTCGGTTGAGGGCTTCCAGGCCGCCATGCAGGAGCATGGCGCCGAGATCCTAGGCGACATTGCGAACTACACCGACATCGCACCGGTGCTGCAGGTTAGCGAGGTCGTCGTTGAGCGATCGGATCGCTAGCCATACGCTGTCGCGCAAATCAGGCGGGGAAGTCGTGGCGAGCGGACACCGATGTCCGCAGTCCAACTCCCGGTTGCGGCCCACGGCCCTAGCTTCGTGCGGCAAGCACTTGCAAAGCCGCTTCCCCATAACGGTCCATCCCAATCACCAGCGGACAGTCCTGCCGCGGTAGTCGAGATACTCGAGGCCGGAACGCCCCAGTTTGTTCAGAATCACGTGCACGACGCCCGGAACACTCTCCTCGATCGACAATCGTCCCTCAGGTCCGCCGAGGTCGGTGCGCACCCAACCGGGGGCGACCAGCAGCATGGCTAAGGGCGTGTGCGCCTGGCGCGCAGCGAAGCTGCGCATGAACTGGTTCAGTGCCGCTTTGCTGCCACGATAGAGTTCGCGCTGGCCGGATTCATTGTCGGCAATGCTGCCTTGCCCTGACGACATGATCCCGATCAGCCCAGCCGGCGGAACAAGATGGGCCAGGCTTTCGACCACGCGCATCGGGCCGAGCGCATTGGTCATCATGAGCGCCACGAAATCCTCGGTGGATACCTCGCCAATGGTCTGTGTTGGATCCGGGTTGGTCGTCCCCGCATTGACGAACAGAACATCGAACGTCCGGCCGGACAGGCGCTCGCCCAAGGCCCGGATCTGCTCGGGCCGCGTGATGTCCAGCGTTTCGATGGTGACCCGGTCTGGATGTGCATTGGCAAGATCGTGCAAGAGTGTCCGGTTGTTGCCGGCGCGGACCGTGCCCACGACATTCCATCCCTTCTTGAGAAACTCGGCCGCCATGGCATGACCAAGGCCCCGTGAGGCGCCGATCAGCAAAACGGTGGGTATGTGGTTGGGCGTGTTGGACAAGGCATTCTCCGTTGTGCGAAGGGGATGCCGTGTATTGTCGGAAGAGCCCGTGCTTTGCACCAGACGCCTGGCCGACAATCCACGATTGCACCAGACGCCATAGCCGGAAGGGTTTTCGATTATTCTGGCCGCATGTCACGTGTCGATCTCAACCTCCTGACTGCGCTGGATGCATTGCTCAGTGAACGTAGCGTCACCGGTGCGGCCCGGCGCCTGAATCTCAGTGTCTCTGCCATGAGCCGCACGCTTTCGCGCCTGCGCATGGCGACGGGCGATCGCCTGTTGTTGCAGGCTGGCCGCGCGCTGGTGCTGACACCGTATGCCGAGCAGCTAAGCCTGCGTATTCCCGCACTGGCCCGTGAAGCGGAGGCGGCGCTCGGCCGTGCTGACCATCGGTTCGACGTCGCTACCCTCGAGCAATGCTTCACCGTGCGCGCGGGTGAAGGCTTCGTCGATTTACTTGGCGCGGCCTTGATGGACCGCATCCATCGTACGGCGCCTGGCGTGCAAGTCCGCTTCACGCCCAAGCCGGACTGGAACGCCCAGCCCCTGCGGGACGGTGCGATTGATCTGGAGATCGGTATTGTCCGAACGGCCGCCCCCGAGGTCCGTACTCGGCCGCTTTTCCGCGATCGCTATGTCGGGGTGTGCCGCGTGGGCCATCCGCTCCTGGGTGATGCCCGCATCCGCCTGGAGCAATGGGCCGCATGTGGCCACGTCATGGTTTCGCGTACGGGGCAAACGGAAAATGCGATCGACGTGGCGCTGGAGCCGCCAAACCTTCGGCGGAAGGTGGCAATCGTGGTGCCGTCCTATATGAGCGCGATGCAACTGGCCCGCCATTCGGACTTATTGGCCGCCGTTCCGTATTCCTGCCTGGGTAATGCTTTTGTAACGGATTACGCGGCTGCCAACGGGCTGCAGTATTTCGAGCTGCCGCTGGCCGTACCCGCTTTCACCATTTCAGAGATCTGGCATCCGCGCCTCGATCACGATCCGGCGCATCAATGGTTTCGCGCTGAAGTGCTAGCGCTGTGCCAGGCGGCATATCCGCAGAATCCCCCGCAAGATGCGCGCTGATGGCAGGTAGGCGGTTATCGCTGAATAGCCGGCGTTGGGTGCCCGGTCGCACGCTTGACTCTTATATAAGATATAAGACATTTGACCGTGTGGGGTATTGCGATTAGAATCGCGCCCAAGCGGCGCCCGGACCAGCCTCGGGGTGCCTGAAAAGATCCCCTGTAACGTCATCTCAGCAGGTCTCCCATGCTTGAAAACTTTCGCGCTCACGTGGCCGCCCGCGCCGCGCTCGGTATTCCTCCCCTGCCGCTGACGGCTCAGCAGACCGCCGAACTGGTCGAACTGCTGACGAACCCGCCCGCCGGCGAAGAGCAGACGCTGCTCGACCTGATCACCCATCGTGTGCCCGCTGGCGTGGACGAAGCCGCCCGCGTGAAGGCAGGCTTCCTGGCTGCTGTCGCCAAGGGCGAGACCGCTTGCGCGCTGATTTCGCGTGCCCGCGCCACCGAACTGCTCGGCACGATGCTGGGTGGCTACAACATCCAGCCGCTGATCGAGCTGCTGTCCGACGCTGAAGTCGGTGCCACCGCCGCAGAGGCGCTGAAGAAGACGCTGCTGATGTTCGACCAGTTCCATGACGTCAAGGAACTCGCCGACAAGGGCAACGTGCACGCCAAGGCCGTGCTGCAAAGCTGGGCCGACGCCGAATGGTTCACGGGCCGTCCGGAAGTGCCGGAAAGCCTGACCATCACCGTGTTCAAGGTGACGGGCGAAACCAACACCGACGACCTGTCGCCGGCACCGGATGCCACCACCCGGCCGGACATCCCGATGCACGCACTGGCGATGCTGAAGAACGCACGCCCGGGCATCACGCCGGAAGAAGACGGCAAGCGCGGCCCGGTCAAATTCATTGAATCCCTGAAGGAAAAGGGCCACCTGGTCGCCTACGTGGGCGACGTGGTCGGCACCGGCTCTTCGCGCAAGTCGGCCACCAACTCGGTGCTGTGGTTCACGGGCGAAGACATTCCGTTCGTGCCGAACAAGCGTTTCGGCGGCGTGTGTCTGGGCGGCAAGATCGCCCCGATCTTCTACAACACGATGGAAGATGCCGGCGCACTGCCGATCGAACTCGACGTGTCGCAGATGGAAATGGGCGACGTGGTTGAACTGCGCCCGTACGAAGGCAAGGCGCTGAAGGACGGCAAGGTCATCGCCGAATTCCAGGTCAAGTCCGACGTGCTGTTCGACGAAGTGCGCGCCGGTGGCCGCATTCCGCTGATCATCGGCCGCGGCCTGACCGCCAAGGCGCGTGAAGCGCTGGGCCTCGCACCGTCGACGCTGTTCCGCCTGCCGCATCAGCCGGCCGACAGCGGCAAGGGCTTCTCGCTGGCGCAAAAGATGGTTGGCCGCGCGTGCGGCCTGCCGGAAGGCCAAGGCATCCGCCCGGGCACGTACTGCGAACCGAAGATGACCTCGGTCGGCTCGCAAGACACCACGGGCCCGATGACCCGCGACGAACTGAAGGACTTGGCGTGCCTCGGCTTCTCGGCCGACCTCGTCATGCAGTCGTTCTGCCACACCGCTGCGTATCCGAAGCCGGTGGACGTGAAGACGCACCAGACGCTGCCGAACTTCATCAGCACGCGCGGCGGTATCGCGCTGCGCCCGGGCGATGGCGTGATCCACTCGTGGCTGAACCGCATGCTGTTGCCCGACACCGTCGGCACCGGCGGCGACTCGCACACGCGCTTCCCGATCGGCATCAGCTTCCCGGCAGGTTCGGGCCTGGTCGCGTTCGCGGCCGCCACCGGCACGATGCCGCTGGACATGCCGGAATCGGTGCTGGTTCGCTTCAAGGGCAAGATGCAGCCGGGCGTTACGCTGCGTGACCTTGTGAACGCGATTCCGCTGTACGCGATCAAGCAGGGCATGCTGACGGTCGCCAAGCAAGGCAAGAAGAACATCTTCTCGGGCCGCATCCTCGAAATCGAAGGTCTGCCTGACCTGAAGGTCGAGCAAGCGTTCGAGCTCTCGGATGCGTCTGCCGAGCGTTCGGCCGCCGGTTGCACGGTGCACCTGAACAAGGAACCGATCATCGAATACCTGAACAGCAACATCACGCTGCTCAAGTGGATGATCGCGCAGGGCTACCAAGACCCGCGCAGCCTGCAGCGCCGCATCAAGGCGATGGAGCAGTGGCTGGCCGATCCGGAACTGCTGCAGCCGGATGCCGACGCCGAGTACGCCGCCGTCATCGAGATCGACCTGGCCGACATCCATGAGCCGATCGTGGCCTGCCCGAACGATCCGGACGACGTGAAGACGCTGTCCGACGTTGCCGGTGCCAAGATCGACGAAGTGTTCATCGGCTCGTGCATGACCAACATTGGTCACTTCCGTGCCGCGTCGAAGCTGCTGGAAGGCAAGCGCGACATTCCGGTCAAGCTGTGGGTCGCGCCGCCGACGAAGATGGACCAGAAGCAGCTGACCGAAGAAGGCCACTACGGCGTGTTCGGCACGGCTGGTGCCCGCACCGAAATGCCGGGCTGCTCGCTTTGCATGGGCAACCAGGCCCAGGTGCGCGAAGGTGCGACGGTCATGTCGACGTCCACTCGTAACTTCCCGAACCGCCTGGGCAAGAACACGAACGTGTACCTTGGCTCGGCGGAACTGGCGGCGATCTGCTCCCGTCTGGGCAAGATTCCGACCAAGGAAGAGTACATGGCCGACATGGGCGTGCTCACCGCGAACGGCGACAAGATCTACCAGTACATGAACTTCGACCAGATCGAAGACTTCAAGGAAGTGGCCGACACCGTGCAGATGTAAAGGTGTTTCGCGACTGCGGTGGGTTGTTCCCGCCGTAGTCAAATGAAAAGGCGCCGAGGGTTGAATGCCCTCGGCGCCTTTTCATTTTGGTGCTTCTCAAGATTCCAGCACGGGCTGAAACCCACAGGGAGCACGCTCCCTCAGCCGCCCGTTGTCAGTGGATGATGATCGACACCGTCGAATATGCCGGCACCGTGATCGTCTCGCTGTACGTGCCGGCCTTCGTGCCGCGCGCGACCGGGAACTGGCCAAAGCCCTGCAGCGTGGCCGGCACGGACGTCGGCATGGTGCGCTGGCTGCTGTAGCTCGGGCCATTCAGCGCGGGGATCGAGAACCCGCTGTCCGTGCGAGCCGGATACGCGAAGCCCGACGGGCTGCCCGGCACCGGAAGCAGCGCGACCGCCGTGCCCCAGCGGCCCGTTGCATCGCCCAGGCCTGCACCACCACCGGCCTGGATGGCGTTGTTCAATACCGCAGTCGAATCCGTCGACGAGAAGTTCTGCAGCAGGTTGGCGTAATACGCAATGCCGTATTGGCGCAGCAGGAAGCCGCCCAGGCTGCCCGAAATCGGATACCCCGGGCACGACGAAGACAGCGACGGATCAAATGCCGTCAGCGAGCAGTCGTACGCGCTTTGCAGCCAGGCCGGGAAGCGGCTGTCGCGCACGTTGTTGAAGGTCGGATCGATCTGGCTGGAGAGCACGTCTTCCATCGTCATCGCCGTCATTTCTTCCAGCCACGTGCCGTACATGTACTGCGAGCCGTGCAACACGCCACGCTGGTAGAAGTTGGCCATGTGCGTGAACTCATGGCCGAGCGTCGAGATGACGGTGTTCAGCCCATCAGCGCCGCCCAGGTAGATGGTTTCCGAATCCACATAGAGCGACAGTGACTGGTTCGACAGCGGCTGCGAGCTGGTGGTGAAGTTGTTGCGTGCCCAGAAATAGCCCACGCGGCCATAGGCCTGGCCGTCGGGCTGGATGTTCAGCACCACGATGTCGAGCGCTTGGTTCGGATCGATCAGGCTGGCCGAGCTGGAGTAGCTGCCCCACGGCTGGCCGACCAGCGAAGTGGCCAGCGTGTAGACCGACTGCGTGCCCGAAGCGAACTTGCTGATGAGCGTGTTGATGATGCCATCGCTGATCTTGCTCGTGCCGTATTCGGTGTTTTCCACCCACAGGTTGACGATGCGGCCGTCGGTGGCCGTGGCTTGCTGGCGCAGCGTGGCCGTGCGCACGGTGGCGGTGCCGTCCGGCTGCTGGTGATTCCACGTGCGCTGCGTGCCGACGCTGGCGACCGACTGCGGACGCAGCACCGTGTCGTTGGAGGCGCCTTGCGTCTTGAGCGGGCCGCCGCCGGTGGCGTAGCCGTCCAGCGCATGCATGTTGAAATCGGAAAGCTGGCGGTCGAACGCCGCGTTGGCGTCATTGCCGGCCACGTCGGCGGCAGGCTTGGCGACCGGCGTGCCGGTGGCATTCAGCAGCCCCAGGCCCGTCAGTGAGACGGATGGCATCGGCTGTGCCGCCGCACTCTGGTTCGTGTAGACCAGCGTCACGCTCTGGCCCGTGAGCCCCGCGATCGACACCGGCACCGAGCCGGCCGCTGCGCCCGTATTGGTCGCTTGCCACACGCCGACGCCGGAGCCGGCGTAGGTGTTGCCCAGTGCGCCGCAATTCGACCCGCTGCACGCCGCCGCCACAGTGATATTGGCGGATGAGCCTTGCGTAGCTGCCGGGGTGGCCCCCGAACCGCCGCCACCACCGCCACCGCCACATGCGGCCAGGGTGCCTGCTGCTGCCACCATCATCGTGATGGTCCATTGCTTCGTGCCGCGCACGTTGTTGCTGCTGCGTTCCATCCACTTCTCTCCAAATCCACACATACCAAATGCGTGCGCAAGGGCGGCTCGTGACTGCCTCAAGCGCAACATGCGGACGGATTCTCTAGGTGAAGTGGCGGATTCGATCCGTGGAAATAACGCCTTCACAGGCGCCAATTCCCCCCGATGTGGGGGTGCGCAAAGTTTGCGTTGTCGAAAAGGTTGAAAAAGTCGTAGCCCCCAGATGTAGATGCAGAAAACGGAGGAGGGCGCTTGGCGCCACTTTGGCGACGGTACCGTCCGCTAGAATGGGCCGCCCGCTCATTCACCGCGCCGCAAACGCGCTCAATACGTCACCCATCGATGCTCGTTGCGCAGCTCAAATCGTTCTTCATGGTTGCCCGCCTGGGCAGCATCACGCTGGCAGCCAAGCAGCTTGGCCTGTCGCAGCCGACCGTGACTTCGCAAATCCGCGCCCTGGAAGAGGCCTACGGCGTAGAGCTGTTCTACCGGGGCGGGCGCCGGCTCTCCTTGTCGGACGCCGGCGTGCGCCTGATGCCCCTGGTGGACCAGCTCGTGCGCCAGGAAACCGAGATCGACTTCTTCCTGCGCAACTCCGGCGACATGGGATCGGGTCACCTGCGCATTGGCGCGACGGCGCCGTATTACGTGCTCGACATCGTGGATCGGTTCTGCAAGAGCCATCCCGGCATTGACGTCAGCATCGAAGCCGGCAATTCGGTGCAGATGCTCGAAGCGCTGCAGGAGTACCGCGTCGACGTGGCGTCGTCGTCGCAGCGCGTGGACGACGCGCGCTTTCTGCGTATTGAACTGGCGCGCGATCCGCTCGTGCTCGTGGTGCATCGCAGTCACGCGCTCGCCGGCCAGACGAGCGTGCCTGTGAGCGTGCTGTCGCAATGCCGGCTGCTGGTGCGCGAAGTCGGGTCAACCACGCGCGCCATGACCGAAACGATGATGGCGCAGGCTGGCGTGACGCCGGCTTCCACGGTGGAGATCGGCAGCCGGGAGTCCATCCGGGAGGCCATCATGCGCAACCTGGGTGTCAGCGTGATCGCCCGCCAGGAAGTGCCAAGCCACGCCGATCTGCGTGTGCTGCCCTTTGAAGGTGGCGCGCCGGAACTGAGCGAATACCTGTATTGCCTACAGGATCGGCGCGAGGCGCGGTTGATTGCCGCCTTCCTGAGCGAGGTCCGGCCGGTCTCGTCATAGACGAACCAAAATCCGGAAATGCGCGCATTGGCGTTTTTGGGGTAACTGCCACAAGGGGTACATGTCGGCTGGCTACAGTGGCGATCGTTTTTGCCACTGTCTGCGCCCCGTGCCCATCTCTCAGCCTGTTTCCAACCCGACCTTGGGTTCTGCCACGCCGTTCCTGTCCGTGCGGCAAGTCTCGCGCCGCTTTGGCGCATTCACGGCGCTTGACGGGGTGTCGCTGGATGTGGCGCAGGGCGAGTTCGTCTGCCTGCTAGGCCCCTCGGGCTGCGGCAAGACGACCCTGCTGCGCATCATTGCCGGGCTGGAGGCGCACGACGGTGGCCAGATCGTCGCCGGTGGCCGTGATATTTCCAACTTGCCCCCGCGCGAGCGTGACTACGGCATCGTCTTCCAGTCGTATGCGTTGTTTCCCAACCTGACGGTCGCGCAGAACGTTGGCTACGGGCTGGACGCTAGCAACGGCAACCGTGTGCGCATGCAGGAGCGAGTCTCGGAGATGCTCGCGCTGGTTGGCCTGGCCGGTAGCGAGGCGAAGTACCCGTCGCAGCTGTCGGGCGGCCAGCAGCAGCGTGTGGCACTGGCCCGCGCGCTGGCGCCCGCGCCATCGCTGTTGCTGCTGGATGAGCCGATGTCGGCGCTGGACGCCCAGGTGCGCGAACACCTGCGCATCGAGCTGCGCCGCCTGCAGCGCAAGCTGAACGTCACCACGCTGATGGTCACGCACGACCAGGACGAGGCCATGGCGATGGCCGATCGCATCGCCGTCATGTCCAACGGCCGCATCGAGCAGACCGGGTCCCCCGCAGAGATCTATTCGCGCCCGGCCACCGGGTTTGTCGCCGGGTTTGTCGGCCAGGCCAACTGGCTGCCGCTGGAACGCGCAGAAGATGGCACGCCCACGCTGGCCGGCCAACCGCTGCTGCTCGATCCGGCTTTCGCCGATGGCGGCTCGATGCAGGGCCGCCTGTTCTGCCGCCCCGAAGCCGTCACGCTGCACCCCGATGACGACGCCCCCAACCGCCATCTCGCCCGCGTGGTCGACCAGATCTACCTCGGCAGCCGCACGCGCGTGACGCTGTCGATCGATGGCCTGGCCGATGCACCGCTGGTGGCCGAAGTGGCATCGAGCGCGCTGCAAGCCCGCCGCAATGACCTGGCTGACAGCAAGCTTTGGATCGCGCTGGAGCGCGACGGCCTGCGTGTCTATGCCTGAAGCTGCCATGTCGATGCTGCCTCCCGAGACGAACGTGGTTGCGGCCACCCAATCCGAGCCGGTTCGCGCTGCGAGCCGGCCATTCTGGCGCACGGATGCTCCGGTGCTCACCGGCATGAAGCTTGGCTGGCTGCTGTTGCTCACCATCGGCTTGCTGCTTCCCACGGCCATGATGCTGTTGCAGGCCACGGGTCTGGTTGCCAGCGTGCGCAGCACAGACGAGCACGGCCTCGCGCTGGTAGCCCACGTGGTCCAGGCGCCGAACTTTCTTGCCATGGTCGGCCGTACGCTGGCCGTATCCAGCGCCGTGGCCGCGATTGTGGTGCCGCTGGCGTTTGCCCTTGCCTATGCGGTGCAACGCACGCGCATGCCATTGCGCAGCACGATGCGCACGCTGGCGATGCTGCCGCTGTTTGCACCGTCGCTGCTGCCGGGCATTGCGCTGGTCTACCTGTTCGGCAACCAGGGCCTGTTCAAGGCATGGATGAACGGCAGCAACATCTACGGCTTCTGGGGCATCGTGCTGGGCGAGGTGTTCTACACCTTTCCGTATGCGTTGATGCTCTTGCTGGCGACGCTCACGCTGGCAGACGGCCGCCTGTATGACGCCGCGCGTGCCATGGGTGCGAGCCCGTGGCGCACGTTCCGAACGGTCACGCTGCCCGGCGCGCGCTACGGCCTGTTCGGTGCCTTTGCGCTGGTGTTCACGCTGGTCGCGACCGACTTCGGTGTGCCGACCGTGGTGGGTGGCAGCTACCAGGTGCTGGCCGTGGAGGCCTACAAGGCGGTGGTGGGCCAGCAGCAGTTTGCGCGCGGTGCCGTGATCGGTTTGATGCTGCTGCTGCCTGCGCTGCTGACCTTTGCGGTAGAGCGCCTCGTGCAGCGCCGTCAGCACGCTGCGCTGGCCAGCCGCGCTCAACCCTATCACCCGCAGCCGGATCGCCTGCGCGACGGGCTTTTCCTGTTGCTGAGCGCGCTGGTGGTTGGCGGGATTCTGCTGATGCTAGCCACCGCCGTTGGCGCATCGCTGGTGAAACTCTGGCCGTACAACCTCGAGCTGTCGCTGCGCAACTACGACTTCGACAACATGGACGGCGGCGGCTGGCTCGCGTATCGCAACAGCCTGAAGCTGGCGGCGCTCACGACCGTTTTCGGTACCGCGCTGATCTTCACCGGCGCATGGCTGGTTGAAAAGACACGCGCTGCCGGATGGTTGCAATCCGGGTTGCATTCGGCCATCCGCTTTGCTGTGCTGCTGCCGATGGCGGTGCCCGGCCTCGTGCTCGGTCTGGGCTACGTGTTCTTCTTCAACCATCCGGCCAATCCGCTCAACGGTCTGTATGGCGGCATGGCGCTGATGGTGCTCTGCACGATCATGCATTGCGCTACGGCGGCACACCTTACGTCGGTGGCGTCGCTGGGGCAGCTCGATCCGGTGTTCGAGGCGGTATCGGCCTCGCTCAAGGTGTCTGCGCTGCGCACGTACTGGCGCGTGACGCTGCCGATGTGCCTACCCGCCGTGCTGTCCTGCGCGCGTTATCTGTTCGTGTCGGCCATGACGACTGTGTCGGCGGTGATCTTCCTCTATAGCCCCGACACCGTGCTCGCCTCCGTCGCCGTGTTGAACATGGATGACGCCGGCGACATCGGCCCCGCTGCGGCCATGTCCACGCTCATTCTCGTCACGTCGATCGTCGTATCGCTGCTGCTGGAGCTGGCCACGCGCGGCATCGTGCGGCGTACGCAGGCTTGGCGCACGGCGGCGCATTGAATTCGTAGTCCGTAACTGAAACAAAGCAGAAAGGAAGCATAAACATGGGTGACTCCTCCCCAATCTCGGCACGCCAGGCAGGCGCAGACCGCCTCAATCCCGGCAGCACGCCGTTGCGGCTGGAAGCCGCTGTGCTCGACTGGGCCGGCACCGTGGTCGACTTTGGCTCGTTTGCGCCCACGCAAATCTTCGTGGAAGCGTTTGCGGAATTTGGCGTCGCCATCACGCTGGACGAAGCGCGCGGCCCGATGGGCCTGGGCAAGTGGGACCACATCCGCACGCTGTGCAACGACGGCGCAATTGCCGCACGTTTCTCGCTCGCGCATGGCCGCATGCCGACCGATGACGATGTCACCGCCATCTACAACCGCTTCATGCCGCTGCAGATCGAAAAGGTGGGTGCGCATTCCGCAATGATTCCGGGCGCGCTGAACACCGTCGCTGCACTGCGCGAAGCGGGGTTGAAGATCGGCACGTGCTCGGGTTACCCGCGCGTGGTGATGGACCGCGTGGTCGACCTGGCTGCCGGTGCCGGCTACACGCCCGACTGCGTGGTCGCTTGCGACGAAGTGCCCCGCGCCCGCCCGTGGCCTGCGCAGGCCCTGCGTTGCGTGGTCGATCTTGCGATTGGCGATGTGGCGGCCTGCGTGAAGGTCGACGACACCGTCCCCGGTATCGAAGAGGGCCGCCGCGCCGGCATGTGGACCGTTGCGCTGCTCATGTCGGGCAACGCGCTGGGTCTGCCGTACGAGCAATACATCGCACTGTCTGCGGATGAGCGTGCGCGTCATCGCGTTGCCATCTCGGCCGGCTTTGCTGCCTGCCGTCCGCACTACGAGATCGACACGATTGCCGATCTGCCTGAAGTCGTGGCCGACATCAACCGCCGCCTCGCGTGCGGTGAGCGCCCGCAGTGCATCTGAGTTTGTTGTCCTGTTTGTTGTCTTTTCCGCTGCATCACACCATACCGAGGAAACCATGACCGCACGTCTTTCCCTGCTGGCCGCCGCAATCACGTCGGCAACGATGGCGTTTGCCACGTCGGCGTTCGCCAAGACCACGCTGACCGTGTACACGGCGCTGGAAGCTGATCAAGTGAAGGCGTACCAGGAGGCTTTCGAGAAGGCCAATCCGGACATCGAGATCAAGTGGGTGCGCGACTCCACCGGCGTTGTCACCGCCAAGCTGCTGGCCGAGAAGAACAACCCGCGCGCTGACGTGGTGTGGGGCCTGGCCGCATCGAGCCTGGCCGTCCTGGACAAGGAAGGCATGCTGACGCCGTACGCACCGGTTGATCTGTCGAAGATCGGTGCTACGTACCGCGACAAGGCCAACCCGCCGGCCTGGGTGGGCATGGACGCCTGGGGCGCCGCCATCTGCTTCAACACGGTCGAAGCGCAGAAGCAGAACCTGCCGAAGCCGACTTCGTGGGCCGACCTGACCAAGCCCGTGTACGCAGGCAAGATCGTCATGCCGAACCCGGCTTCGTCCGGCACCGGTTACCTTGACGTCAGCGCATGGCTGCAGATGCTGGGTGAGCAGAAGGGCTGGGCCTACATGGACGCGCTGCACCAGAACATCGGCCAGTACACGCACTCCGGTTCGAAGCCTTGCAAGATGGCGGCCTCGGGTGAATTCCCGATCGGTATCGCGTTCGAATACCGCGCGGTGAAGTCGAAGAAGGAAGGCGCACCCATCGACATCGTGCTGCCGTCCGAAGGCCTGGGCTGGGACGTGGAAGCCACCGGCATCATGAAGGGCACGAAGAATCTGGACGCCGCCAAGAAGCTGGCCGACTTCTCTGCAAGCCCGGCCGCAATGGCGCTGTACGAGAAGAACTTTGCCGTGGTGGCCACCCCCGGCTTCTCCAAGCCGGATCCGCTGCTGCCGGCCGACTACGAAAAGCGTCTGATCAAGAACGACTTTACGTGGGCCAGCGCCAACCGTGATCGCATCCTCGCCGAGTGGACGAAGCGCTACGACGGCAAGTCGGAGAAGAAGTAAGCGATGCAAGCTCCCGTAACTCAAGGGGGCCTGGATGCCAGCACCGACGTCGCCATCGTCGGGGCGGGCATTCTGGGCTTGGCGCACGCTGCGGCCGCCGTCAAACGCGGCCTGCGCGTGACGGTGTTCGAGCGCAGTGATATTGCCGTCGGCGCGTCCATTCGCAATTTCGGCCAGATGCTGGTGACCGGCCAGCCGCCCGGCATCATGCTGGACCTTGCACGCGAAAGCCGCGCGCTGTATCTCGACTGGGCCGACAAGGCCGGCATCTTTGCGCGCGCCAACGGTGCATTGCTGTTTGCCCGCAATGCCGCAGAAGAAGCCGTGCTCGACGAGTTCATGGCGACGCGCGCACCGGCTTTCGGCTACAACGTCAAGCTGTTGCGCAGCGCAGACCTGGCGACCCTCTACGATGGACGCTTCATGCGTCACCGCGCAGCGCTGCAGGGCTTTGACGATCTGCAGCTCTATTCACGCGAAGCCATTCCGGCGCTGGCGTCATGGCTTGCCACGCAAGGTGTGCGTTTCCATTTCGGTACGCTCGTGCGCCATGTGGAAGGCGGCCGGCTGGAAACAACTGCCGGCGTGTGCAACGCTCAACGAGTCGTTGTCTGCAGCGGTCACGATTACCAGACGCTGTGCGCCGATCAGCTTCGTGCGCTGCAACCGCAGGTGTGCCGCCTGCAGATGCTGCGCGTCACGCCTGAAGACGGCTTCCGCCTGGAACATGCCGTGCTGACCGGCCTGTCATGCACGCACTACGGCGCATTTGCGGATCTGCCGACCGCCCGCGCGCTGGCCATGCAGATCGAGCATCAGCGCCCCGAGCTGGCTCGCCACGGCATTCACCTGTTGGTCAGCCCAACGCCCTATGGCGACTGGATCATTGGTGATTCGCACGACTACGGCCAGGACGCACGCCCGTTCAACGCCGAGTCGGTCGACAACATCATGCTCGACCTCGCGCGTGACACCTTCGGCAGCAAGCTGCGCGTGGTGGAACGCTGGCAGGGCGTATATGGCGCCAAGTGTCATGTACCCGGCAGCGGCGCGTTCTCGATCACCCGCGTCGACGATCGCACCACCGTGGCGCTGATGCACAGCGGCATTGGCATGAGCGTCGGACCGGCGCTGGCGCATCGGCATATGGATGCGCTGGTCGACGGCACCGAGCTGCCGCAATGGACGCCGCCGGCAAGCACGCGCGCAGCACTGGCTGCCTGACGGAGCGTCGTTCGCCAATAAGACGCCCGCACGGTTCACGCCGTGCGGGCGTTCTTGTTTTCAGGCAACGAAGAGTTCGACGATGGGCCAGCCGCGCGACTCGGCCACGGCACGCAAGGTGCTGTCGGGGCTCACGGCCACCGGATGTGAAACCGCTTCGAGCAGCGGCAGGTCGTTGCGCGAATCGCTGTAGAACACGGTGCGTGAGAAGTCCGTCATGCGTTGGCCGCGCTGCGCGAGCCATTCCGTCACGCGCACGATCTTGCCTGCGCCAAACGTGGCCGTGCCGAGCGGGTTGCCCGTGAACGCGCCATCGCTCTGACCGTTGAAGGTCTCGCCCTCCACCGCCAGCAGATGCGGCACGTTGAACGCGGCGGCAATCGGCTCGGTCAGGTAGCGGTGCGTGGCGGTGACGATGCAGCAAAGGTCGCCCGCGCGCAGGTGCGTGTCGACCAGTTGTCGCGCGCGCGGCAGCATGGCGGGCGCGATGACGTCGCGCAGAAACGTGGCACGCCAGGCGTCGAGCCGCGTGCGCGGGTGCTGGGCCAGCAAGCCGAGCGAGAAGCGCGCGTGTCGCGCAAAGTCGAGCGTGCCGTCGCGGTATTCCCGCATCCAGCGTTCGTTGGCTTGCTCGAAGACGCTTCGATCCACGGCGCCCTGGGCGACCAGAAAGCGGCCCCATTCGTATTCGCTGTCAATGGGCAGCAGGGTGTGGTCCAGGTCGAACAGGGCAAGCGATTGCATACAGCGAGCGGACAGGGGCGGTTGAAAAACCGCGAGGTTACGGCCCTAGCGCGTCGCGGCTGTGTCCATCGCCATAACTTTGGCGATGAACGCATTGGCGTTTTTCTTCGGTGCCTGCGCAACCTGCGGGTTCAGGCAGTCGAGGAACGCGCGTACCAGCCGTGCGTCCTTGCGCTCCTTCAGGAAGTACAGATATTCGTGGATGACCGGCGCGTTGTCTGCAAACGGCAGCACGCGCACGTCGGGCCGGCGCGGTGCTTCACGTGCGGGCACGATGCTGCAGCCAAGCCCCAGGCTGATCGCCTCGTAAATGGCTTCGCGGCTGCCGATGATGCTCGTGCTGGCTGGCTCGATACCGGCTGCGGCGAACGCGTCTTCGGTAACGCGGCGGGTGACGGAGCCCGGTTCGCGCATCAGTAACTGGCAGCCGGCAACGTCATCCAACGTGATGCTAGGGCGCCGCGCAAGCGCGTGGTCGAGCGGCACGACCAGCACCATGGTGTCTTCAGCCAGCGTGATGCGATGCAGGCGTTCGTCATCCACCGCGTGCGACGAAACGGCCAGGTCGATGCGCACCTCCGACAGTGCCTCGAGCATCTGCTGCGAATTGCCGAATTCGATGGTGATCTCGATGGTCGGATGCCGCGCGCGAAACGCCGCCACGCTGGGCAGGATGTAGTAAGGGCCCGTCGCGCCCACGCGCAGGTTGCCGGTGCGCAGATCGCCGGCATTGCGCAGGAGAAAATCGACGTCGCCTTCCTGCTGCGCAAGGCGCTCGACGATGGGCATGAGGCTTACGCCCAAGTCGGACAGGTCCAGCCGGCTGCCGCGGCGGTGGAACAGTTCTACGCCGTACATCTCTTCCAGTTGGCGGATGCGTCCGGTCACGGTCGGCTGCGACAGACGCAGGCGCTTTGCAGCCGAGGTGACGCTGCCCTGGCGCGCCACTTCGAAGAACGACATCAATAGATCGCCCAGCATGCTTGTGTTTCCCTGATATGTCTTTCTGATCGTCAGCCGCACAGTCTAGGCAGCGTTTGTGACGCTACATACTGTGAAACCTTACGGTCAGCCAAGGCTGCGCGCGTGCGCGGTGGTCAAGTGCCACGCGCTTGTCAACGCAAAGTGCGCTGAATGGGAGCAAGTTGCGAGGAGGGCGCCGGGCGCACATCATGCTACCGTGTGAACCTATGCGCGTAACAGAGGAGACACCATGCCGGTGCTGAAGGTCGATGTCGTCACGGCAGAAGAACGGCTGTACGAAGGCAACGCCAAGTTTGTGGTCATCCCCGGCACCGAGGGTGAATTGGGCATCCTGCCCGGCCATGAACGTCTGCTTACGCGCCTGCGTCCTGGCACCGTCCGTGTCACACAGGAAAACGACGAAGAGGTCATTCTGTTTGTCGCAGGCGGCTTTGTCGATGTGCAACCCGAGCAGGTCATTGTGCTGGCAGACACCGCCGTGCGCGCGCACGATCTGGACGAAGCCAAGGCCGAGCAAGCCCGCAAGGCGGCGGAAGAGCACATGCAGAACAGCAATAGCAAATTCGACTACGCACGTGCGCAGGCGGAATTGGCCGAAGCCGTCGCGCAGTTGGCCGCCATTGAACGTTTGCGCAAGCGCCGCCGCTGAGCCTTTCCCGTCACAAATGGCGCGTGCTGCCGCCACACCACAACGGCGCTGACGTGTCGCCCCACCCGGGGTGGGGTAAAGAACCGCGCTGGTTCTCCGTTTTAGAGCAGAACTATCGAACTCCCGCTGAACGTCGCTCCATCGACGTGATCGGTTCTGCCGGTTCTGCTGATGTCGCCCCTTGTTGTGATTGCCGGTGCGCTTGCGCTCGGTTGCCGGAAACACCTGAGTGCCAAGCATTCATTTGCGTTGCCTCTGCGCTTGGCGCGAGCGCCGCTCGCCCGAAAGCGATGCACGCAAATGTTTGCGGTAGCCGGGGCGCTGCTTTCCCAGCCCGGGCTGGCCCAAACAGATGTCGCAGATCTGACCGCGTTGCCCATCGAGCAACTCATGCAGGTGCAGGTCGTCACCGGGGCGTCCAAGTACGCGCAAGCCGCAAATGAGGCGCCCGCCAACGTCTCGGTCATCACCGCGGCAGACATCAAAGCCTACGGCTGGCGCACGCTGGCCGACATCCTGGGCAGTCTGCCGGGGCTCTACACCAATTACGACCGCAACTACACCACGCTGGGCGCCCGCGGCTTCTTACGCGCGGGCGACTACGACACCCGCTTCCTGTTGCTGATTGACGGTCATCGCACCAACGACCCTATCTTCGACCAAGCGTCCGTCGGCACCGAAGCCATCCTGGACGTCGACCTGATCGAGCGGGTGGAATACGTGCCCGGGGCGGGCTCGGCGGTGTACGGATCGAACGCGCTATTCGGTGTGATCAACATCATCACCAAGCGCGGCCGTGACATTGACGGCGTGCAGGCCAGCGGATCAACGGGCAGCGCCAATGCGCGCGATGCGCACGTGACCTGGGGCAAGCGGGCAGAGAACGGCGCCGAATGGCTGCTGTCGGCCAGCGTGAACGATGCCCCGGGGCGCGACCTCTACTTTCCCGAGTTCAACCAGCCCGGCGTGAGCGACGGCGTGGCCCGCGGCATGGATTACGACCGCGCCAAGCGCCTGTTTGCCAAGGGCAGTTTTGGCGAGTTCGGGCTGACCTTCGGCTACGTCGATCGTACGAAGGGCGTGCCGACGGCCCCGTACGACCAGAGCTTCAACGACACGCGCTCGCGCACCGTCGATACGCGGCAGATGTTCAACGGCACGTGGCAGCACGCGCTGGACGACACGACCGACGTGACGGCGCGACTGTTCTGGGGCCGCTATGTCTCGCAGGGAGACTACGCATACAGCCCACCGCCGGTCGGCATCAACCGCGATCTATTCGACACTGCGTGGTACGGCACGGAACTCAAGCTCGTGACGCGCCGCATCGAGCGCCACACGCTGGTCATCGGCACGGAACTGCAACGCGACTACCGTGATGCAATGCGCAATTTCGATACGGTGCCGTACGCCAGTTACCTAGATGACCATCGGAACAACAACCGCGTGGGCGTGTATGTGCAGGATCAATTCCTGCTCCATCGGGATTGGGTGCTGGATACGGGCCTGCGCTACGACCACACGAGTTTTGCGCCGGGCATCTTCAGCCCGCGCGTGGGCCTGATCTGGCATGCCGCCCCAACGACCACCGTCAAGGCGATCTACGGCATGGCCTATCGCGCGCCCAACGATTACGAGCTGAACTACCAGACCAGCGCGCCCGGCGGCCAGCAGGTCACCAATGGGCTGTCGGCCGAACGCATCCGTACGTATGAAACGGTGGTCGAACAACAAGTTGCCGCGGGCGGCAAGGCGACGTTGTCGGTGTTTCAGAACAACGTTTCCAACCTGATCAGCCAGAGCGAAGACCCGAACACTGGGCTGCTTTTTTTCAGCAACGTGGCGCGCGTGCGCACGCGCGGCGCAGAACTCGGCTACGAGCAGAACTGGGCCGGCGGCACGCGCCTGCGCACGAGCTACAGCTTCCAGCGTTCGGAAAATCTCGATACTGGCCAGGCGCTGAGCAACTCGCCGCGTCACATGCTCAAACTCAACGCCACCGCGCCTGTGTGGCGCAGCGACTGGCGTGCTGGGGTGGAGGCGCAGTACATCAGCAATCGGCTGACGACCGCTGGCCAGGTGGGCGGTTACTGGATCGCCAACCTGACGTTGCTGGCGGCACGGTTGGCGCCCAACCTGGAGATGTCGGCCAGCGTCTACAACCTGTTTGATCGGCGCTATGCGGATCCGGCTGGTCCGGAGTTAGCGCAGTCGTCCATCGAGCAGGATGGCCGTGCCTTTCGCCTGAAATTTACCTACACCTTCCGATGAGCACCCCGCACGGCAGCGTCCGACGCGCCCGAAGACCCGGCCCGCGCAGATTCTGCGCGGTGCTGGGTGCCGTGCTGGCGTGCGTGGCATGCATGGGCGCCACGCACGCGCAGATGCAGGCCAGCGAGGTGCAGGTCAAGGCGGCGTTCATCTACAACTTCGCACTGTTCACCAACTGGCCGGCCGACGTCATGCAGGCCGACGCCCCGATGGTGGTGTGCGTAACTGCCCAGCATCCGTTGCAGGCGGCCTTGGAAAAATTGACAGGAAAACCCGTGCGCGGACACCGCCTGGAAATCCGGAAGATCAACGACGGCGCCGTCGCCGGATGCCATGTCCTCGTGTTTGATGCGCGTACCCCGAACGGTGTGCGCGTCGATCCGGCGGCGCCCGTGCTGACAGTGTCCGACAGCCCCAAGAGCCAGCGCGCAGCCGGCAACCCGGAGCCGATGATCGCGTTGGCCCTGCATGACGATCGCGTCGTCTTCGACATCGATGCCGTGGCTGCGCGGCAAGCCCATCTTCAGCTCAGCTCACAACTGCTGCGGCTAGCGAGGACCGTGCAATGAGCGAGTCCATCATGACTCCACGGCCTCGATTGGGGCACTCCATGGTGCGGGCCAACATGGCGGGCGCTGGCGCAGCGCTGACTATCGCCGGCTTCCTGCTCATCGTGTTCCAGTTCATCGCACTGCATGCGGCGTTGGTGCGCGACGTGCACGTGCAGGCGCGCATCGTGGGCGCTAACAGCGTGGCCGCGCTGCTCTTCAATGACCGTCGCGCGGCGGAAGAAACCCTGGCGGCGCTGGAGGCATCGCCGCCGCTGCGTGCCGCCGGCATTTTCAGCGCACTGCGCAAGCCGCTGGCGCTGTATCAGCACGGCGATGCCGCACCGGTGCGCGCGCCCGATGCCGCCATGCTGCGGGACTCGGATGTGTCCACGCTCACCACCCTGGAGGTGGTGGAACCGGTGGAGTCGGAGCGTCGCGTGATCGGCTACGTGGTGGTGCGCTCCAGCCTGACCGAGCTGTACATGCAACTGCTCGGCTATGCCGTGCTCACGGTGTCTGTGGGCATCGGCGCGATGGGCCTCGCGTATCTGGTGATTGCCCGCATGCGGCGCGCGGTGCTGCAGGCAGAGGCGCATCTGGATTACCTCGCCCACATCGATTCGGTCACGGAACTGCCGAACCGGCACGCCTTCAACGAGCGCCTGCAGGTGTCGCTCAAGCGCGCGGGCCAGGCGGGTGCAGTGGGGCTGCTCCTGCTGGATCTCGACAACTTCAAGGTCGTCAACGACACGCTGGGCCACAACAACGGCGACCGACTGCTGCGCCAGGTTGCACGGCGGCTGAACGACGTGATCGACCAAGCCAACTTGCGGGCCGTGTTGTGCCGCATCGGGGGGGATGAGTTTGCGGTGATCGCTGAGCTGTCCGGCCGGGCGCAGATTGCCGACACGGAAGCGGCAACGCTGGCCGACGGATTGGCCAAACGAATTCTTGCCGCGCTGGCGGCGCCGTTTGCACTCGACCTGCATCAGATCTACGTAACGGCGAGCGTGGGTGTGAGCCTGTATCCGCATGACGCACGCGATGTTCAGGTGCTCACGCGCAACGCCGACACGGCGATGTACCACGCCAAAAACCACGGCAAGAATGCCGCGGCCAGCTTCACTTCGGAGATGGACCAGCAGGCGCGCCGCCGCCTGCGCGTGGAAGCCGATCTGCGCCGCGCGCTCGATCGCGAAGAACTGCTGCTGGCCTACCAGCCGCAGGTGCGCCTGCGCACGGAAGACGCGCACGATGCAGTGCTCTGCAAGGCAAACGTCTATGGCGTGGAAGCATTGGTGCGTTGGCGCCATCCGGAGATCGGCCTGATCGGCCCTGGCGAGTTCATCGCTGTAGCGGAAGAAACCGGCCTGATCGTGCCGCTCGGCCTGTGGGTGTTACGCACCGCGTGCGAACAGGCCGTGCGCTGGATGCGCGAAGACGGCGTCACGCTGCGGGTAGCCGTCAACCTGTCGGCGCGGCAGACGCGCGATCCGGCCCTCGTGGAGAACGTCATGGACGTGCTGCGCGAAACTGGCATGCCGCCGCATCAGCTCGAACTCGAAATTACGGAAAGCGTGCTGATGGAAGACATCGAGACCAATATCGCGCTGCTCGAGTCCCTGCACGCGGCCGGCATCAGCCTGTCGATCGACGATTTCGGCACCGGGTACTCGTCGCTGGCGTATCTGCAGCGTTTCCCCATCCAGAAGCTCAAGATCGACCGCAGCTTCGTACAACGCATGCCCGGCGACGGCGAGGCCATTGCCGGTGCGGTGATCGCCATGGCGCACAGCCTGCGCATGCAGGTGGTGGCCGAAGGCGTGGAAGGCCCCGAGCAGCTCGCGTTGCTGCGTGAGGCTGGATGCGACCTGGGACAAGGCTACTTGTTCTCGCGCCCCCAGCAAGCCGACACGTTGATGGCGTGGCTCAAACGCCTGGACAACGCTGCGGACAGCGGCACCGCTGCGTGTGCCGAAGAGGACGCGATTCCAAGCGCGTCGTTGCCGTCGTCGTTGGCGGGGTAATGGTCATGCAGACGTTCAAGCCACCGCCCGCCGCGCCGCCCGCGTTGCCCCGGCCGTCAGCACCACCACGGCCGCGAGGATGATGCCCGTTGCGCCCAGCGTCTGCGGTGCGACCACTTCATCGGCCAGCCATGCGCCCATCAGCAGGGCAATGGGCGGGTTCACATACACATAGCTTGTCGCCATGACGGTGGACACGCGCTCGACCAGCGCCATGTAAGCCGTGAATGCGATGGCCGAGCCGAACACCACAAGGTAGCCCCATGCAAGCGCGGCATGCATGCCGATGTGGCTGGGCCACGCTTCGCCGGTGATCAGGCTGAGCAGCACGAGCGCTACACCGCCAAAGGCCATCTCCAGTACGAACGCCATCATGCCCTTGGGCATGTCGATCCGTTTTGAGAGCTGCGAGCCGAATGACCACGAAGCAATGGCGGTGGTCAGCGCCAGCACGCCGACCGTGCTGGCCTGAAACTCTGCCCCGCGAAACAGCACGGCAATCCCGATGCTGCCCAGCGCGATGGCGCCAATCTCATATGCACGCAGGCGGCCGCCGGCCAGCAGCGTCCAGAGCGTGGAGAACAGCGGCATCGAGGCGATCATCACCGTGGTCGCACCCGACGAGATGGTCTGCTCGGCCACCGCCGTCATGCCCATGCCACCCACCAGCATGAACGCACCGATCAACGCGCAGTTGCGGACCTGGCGCAGGGTTGGCCGCTCTTCGGGCTGCCTGCGCTGTCGCAGGACGACCAGCGGGGCGAGCAGCAACGCGGCGGCCAGAAAGCGCGAGCCCATCATCAGAAAGGGCGGCAGATCGGTCAGCGCAAAACGGATGGCGAGATACGTTGTGCCCCACACCACGTAGGTGATGAGCAGGCACAGGGCGATGAAGGGGGACATGAGGAACCTCTGCGAGGAAGTCCCGATGCTACTCAACGCCGGCTTATGCGCAAAACGAGTTTTGTTATCGCTCGTTGTGAGTGGCGTTAGCAAGCAAGTGAAGTCCGCTGGGGCGTATGCGGGGTTTGAGACCCCAATCACGGGGTTCCGGACCTGGCGTTCGGGGTTATGAACCCGGCGTGTCGGGTTCGGAACCCTATGCACGGCGTTCAGAACCTCAATGTCGGCGTTCGGACTACGAGATATCGAGGTTCTGAACGTCGCCCGTCACGTTCTGAACGCCGACGATGGAGTTCGGAACCTCAAGCGCGGCGTCCGGAACCGCTACCGTGGAGTGTTGGAACCCCAAGTGTCGGGTTCAGAACGCCAAGCCTGACGTTCCGAACCTCGAAGGCGGGTCAGATCACCCGGAACCCGTGCGTGCCATCGCGCCGCAGTTGCTCCACCAACCCGAACTCCCAATCGAGATACGCCTGCATCGCGGTGCGCGGGGCGCTCGTGCCTTCATACGGGCGGCGATAGCGGTCGATGCGGGCTGAGGCCAGGTGGGTCTCGCCGGTTTCAACGGGCAGGCCGGCGGCCACCCATGCTGCGGTGCCTCCGTCGAGCACCCACACCTCCGCCTGGGGCAGCTTGGCAAGGTCGGCGGCGGCAAAGCGGGCGAGCTGGCTGGTGCCACAGGTCAGCACATAGCGGCGTGCGGCCGGGATGCGCGCGAGCGCTGCGGGCAAGTCCGAGCGCACGGCAAACCACGCGCCCGGAATATGCCGCGCAACGTAGTTGGCGCTGCGTGTGACGTCGATGACGGCGGTGTCGCCCGCTTCCAGCCAGCCGGCCAGGGCGCGGGCGTCAACTGTGCGTACGGCGGGTGGTTGCGGAGCAGGTGTCTGCCCCGTGCCGGTGACGCTGCGCTCGCTGGCGTCGACCGGATCGACGACATAGACCTCCCAGCCCATCTGTGCGAGCCACGAGGCGGACATGTCGGCGCGCACGCCGTCGTCATCGGCCAGGACGATGCGGGCACCGCGGACGGCGGCCGTGTGATCGGTTTCCTGCACAAGCTGCCCGCCGGGCGCGCTGGCAAACCCGGGTAGGTGGCCGGCGGCGTATTCCTCGGGCGTGCGCACGTCGAGCTTGTAGAGCGTGCGGTCCGGCGCCTCCAGTTTGGCAACGTCAGCCAGCGCAATGCGCGGCACGTTGGCGCGTTCGGCCACGGCGCGGGCATCGGCCTGTGCCTGCGCGCGTGTTTCGGCAGACACGTCCTGCGGGTGACGACGGCTGGCGCCATGGTCCAGCACCTGATCGGCCAGCAGCCAGCCGATGGTGCCGTTGCGCAGTGCCGCCACCGGATTGGGAATGCCGGCATTCACGAGCGATTGCGTGCCGATGATGCTGCGCGTGCGTCCCGCGCAATTGACGATGACCTGCGTGCTCGGGTCCGGCGCCAGCTCGCGGATGCGCAACACCAGCTCTGCGCCCGGCACGCTCGTCGCCGTGGGGATGCTCATGGTCTGAAACTCTTCATAGCGGCGGGCATCGACGACGACCACGTCGCGCTTGGCGTCGAGCAGCGCTTTGACCTCCTGCGCGCTGAACGAAGGCGTGTGGCGGTGAGCCTCCACGTATTCGCCAAAGGCCTTGCTGGGCACGTTCACGTCTTGGAACACCTCGCCGCCGGCTGCGCGCCAGCCATCTAGGCCGCCTTCGAGCAGGTACACGCGCGTATAGCCGAGTTCAGCCAGCTTGGCCGCCGCGCGCGGAGCGAGGTCCACGCCGTCGTGCACGCCGTACAGCACGATCAACGTATCGCGGCGCGGAATGCGCGACCACGCTTCCAGCTCCAGGCGCGAGAGCGGCAGGTTGGCTGCCCACAGCGGATGCGCCTGGGCATACGGGTCTTCCTCGCGGACGTCGAGCAGCGCAATCTCCTTGCGGGCCAGCAGGGCGGCGCGCACGTCGGTATAGGTGAGCGTGGGGACGTGGGTTTCGGCCAGCGGCGCAGCGACCGGCGATTCGATGGCGTCGATGGTGGTGCTCATGATGCAGGCGTGTCCTTGGAACGGTCCCAGAGATTGGGCAGGTGGGTATTCGAATAGCCGGAGACGAACGGCTTGCGCTCGCCGTCTTCCGTATAGACGGAGCGGTGGATGCCGCCGATGTTGCCGCCGTACACGTGGATGCTGATCGACGTGCGATCGTCAAAGGCGTTGTGCACGCGGTGGATGTCGCCCACGCGCGGCGAGACGTGCTCCACAGCGCCGGGCTCCAGGCGGATGGCGGGGCCCTCGGGTTGGGGTTTGCCTTGCGCGTCGACCTTGAACGGTTGTGAGTATTCAGCGCCGCGGAGCATGCCGATCAGGCCCCACGTGGTGTGGTCGTGAATGGGTGTGCGCTGGCCAGGGCCCCAGACAAAGCTGACGATGGAAAAGCGCTCGCCCGAATCGGCATGCAGCAGGAACTGCTGGAAGTGCTCGGGGTGCGGCTGGGCGTATTCGCCGGGCAACCAGTCGTCGCGGGATACAAGCGCGCCGAGCAGGGCACCGGCGCGCGAGAGGATCTCGGCCTCGGTCGGCTGCTGATCCAGCAAGCGCGACAGCGCCGTCACGAAATCACGCAGCGGCGCGATGGACTGGGTTGCGGGTGCCGCAGAGGAAACAGCAGCGGAAACGGCAGCGAGGGCAGGCGTGCTCATCGGCGGGTTCCTGATGTGGGGTTTCGGTGCATCTTGCTGGACTTGATGGGCGGCGTCCAGCTAAACCCCGAGCGCAGTGCGGCCGGCTGCCAGCAGGATGGAATCGTTCTGCGGCGTGTGGATGCGGCTGCACAGCACATCGCGATAGTGGCGCTCGAGCGGGTTGTGGCGCGACAGCCCATGGTTGCCGGACAGCTGCAGCGCCAGCTCCACGGCGCGGATCGCGTTGGTGGTCACCGTGTACTTGAGGAGCCCGCTATCCGTGATGGAAAGCGGGGCGCCCGCATCCGCTGCCTCGGCTGCATGATCGAGCAGCACGCGGTTGGTGCGCAGCGCAGCCGTAATCTCGCCCGCCGACTCCTGCATGCGCGGCAGCGTGGCCAGCGGCCCGCCCAGGTTGGCCGGTGCCCGCGTGTTCAGAAACTGGACAAGCCAGTCGCGCGCGGCCTGCGCCACCGCGTCGTACAGGCTGCCGAGCAGCACGGTCATCCACGCCTGCTGGTCGAGTTGCGCACCGGTATCGGCTTGTGCGGCACCGTGCCCCGCCCATTCCGCAGCGGGGCGGATGTCGACTGCGTGGTCGAGCGGAATCTCCACATCTTCAAGGATGACGTCGTGGCTGCCCGAGGCACGCAGGCCGAGGTGGTTCCAGGTTTCTTCGATGCGGATACCCGGTGTTTCCGGCAACGGGCGCGGCACGAGGAAGATCCCCACGCGCGGCTCGGCTTCATCGGTGCGGCCCCACACGGCCAGCCAGCGCAGGGCGGGGCTGCCGGTGCTGTAAAGCTTGCGGCCCCGGATACGCCAGGTGTTGCCCACACGCGTTGCCACTGTGGCCGGCAAACCGCCGCGTGCGGGCGTGCCCAGGTCGGGCTCCACGCGCAGCGCGTTGATGAGCGCGCCCGCGTTCAGCGCGGTGGCAAACACCTGTTGCCTGACGTGCGCCGGCCAGCGTGTATCGGCACGCGCGATGGCGCGGTGCTGCAGGTACGTCATGGTCAGCACCAACGCGGTGGCTGCGTCGGCATGGGCGATGGACCCAATGATCTGGCGTGCCGTCTGCAGGCCGGCACCACCACCGCCATGCGTTTGCGGGATGACCTGTGCAATCAGGCCCGAGGCGTGCAGCAGCGCGAAGTTGTCGTGCGGGAAGCTGCCCTGCAGATCATGTTCTGCGGCTGACGTGGCCAGCTGCGGAGCAATGGTGGCCAGCACTTCGGCAAGCCGGTCGGGCGGCGTTGGCAGGCGATGCAAGGGAGCAGGCGACATGGCGATGCGATGTGCGAAGCAGGTGACATTGGCGCACAGCGTATCCGGGTTGCCACGCGCCGCGAACGACCTATGCCGTATATGCAGCGTTGAAATTATTCGTTAGTGCAGCGCCGGTGATGACGTAACTTCATTCGCATTCACGGCGGGGCGTGACGCCTTGCCCGCCTTCTAACGATATGTAGAACGGAGCCACTATGAGCGTCGATTTCATCGGCATGATCCAAAGCCAGAAACAGTCGGAAATCCACCCCGCTGATCCCAACGGGCCGGTGATCGATCGTGACTACGTACGTGCCTTTGCACAGGCGCACGAGCAGGCCGGCTTTGATCGCATTCTCGTGCCGCACCACTCGACGGGGCCGTCGGCCACGCTCACGATCTCGTACGCAGCGGCGCTGACGGAACGCATTCACTTCATGCTCGCGCACCGGCCGGGCTTTACCAACCCGACGCTGGCCGCGCGCCAGATCGCCACGCTGGACCAGTTCACCAGTGGCCGCCTGGGCGTGCACTTCATCTCGGGTGGTTCCGACAGCGAGCAGCGTCGCGATGGCGATTACCTCGACCATGACCAGCGCTATGCACGCACGGACGAATATCTGGGCATCCTGCGGCGCATCTGGACAGAGTCGAAGCCGTTCGACCACGAGGGCGCGTTCTATCGCTTCGAGCAAGGTTTCTCTGAAGTGAAGCCTGCGCAAAAGCCCCATGTGCCGATCTACTTCGGCGGTGCTTCAGACGTGGCCGTCGAGGTGGCCGGCAAGCATGCGGACGTGTATGCGCTGTGGGGTGAATCGCTCGACCAGGTGCGCGATCTGACGACGCGCGTGCGAGCGGAAGCCGCCAAGCACGGGCGCAGCATCCGGTTCTCGGTGTCGTTCCGCCCGATCCTGGCAGAAACGGAAGACGCCGCCTGGGCACGGGCAGAGAACATCCTTGAGCGGACCCGCGCGCTGCGTGTGCAGCAGGGCTACAGCCGAGGCGGCCCGCAACAGAGCGAGGGCGCACGCCGCCTGCTCGCGGCAGCCGAACAAGGCGAGCGCGTCGACAAACGTTTGTGGACGGCCATCGCCAAGGAAACCGGCGGACGCTCCAATTCCACCGCGCTGGTCGGCACGCCGGAGCAGGTTGCCGATGCGCTGCTCGACTACTACGACCTGGGCGTCACCACCTTCCTGATCCGCGGTTTCGATCCGCTGGAAGACGTGGTGGATTACGGTCGCACGCTCATCCCGCGCGTGCGCGAGCTGGTTGCGCAGCGTGATGCGCAGCGCAAGGCCGCGTGAGGCACGGGCATGAGCGCAGTCTTCTCCATCGAGCGCGCGGCATCGTCCACGCTCAAGCTGAACAGCGCGCCGCAGCAAAAATTCTGGTTTGATCCGCCCGCCACGCGACCCACGTTGGAGGCCGAGCGGCGCCATCGGCAAGAGCGTCTTGCAGGGGCGTTCCGCCTGTTTGCGCGGCACGGTTTCGACCTCGGGCTGGCGGGCCATATCACCGCACGCGATCCGGAGTTGACGGACCACTTCTGGGTCAACCCGCTGGGGGTGCATTTCTCGCGTATCAAGGTGTCGGACCTGCTGCTCGTGAATGCGCGGGGCGAGACGGTCATCGGCAACCGGCCGCTGAACAAGGCGGCGTTTGCGATTCATGCGGCGATTCACGAAGCGCATCCGCACATCATGGCTGCGGCGCACACCCATTCGACCTATGGCAAGGCGTGGTCGACGCTGGGTCGGCCGCTGGATCCGCTCACGCAGGACGCATGCTCGTTTTACGAAGACCATGCGCTGTTCGACGACTTCACCGGCATGGTGGTCGATTCCAGCGAGGGCGAGCGCATTGCGCATGCGCTCACCAAGCCCGACGGCGGCACGCACAAGGGCGTGATCCTGAAGAACCACGGCATTCTCACGGCCGGCCCGTCGGTGGAAGCCGCAGCGTGGTGGTACATCGCGCTGGACAACGCTGCCCACACGCAACTGTTGGCCGAGGCCGCCGGCACGCCGCAGCCCATCGATGCCGCCACGGCGCGCCACACACACAGCCAGGTGGGCGGGCAGGAGGGGGCGCTGCACGCATTCGAGAGCCTTTACGCCGGCCTGGTCGCAGCCGAGCCGGACGTGCTCGATTAAGCCGTCGCCTGACAGAACACATCGAACACATCATCACGGGGAGCATTCAATGAGCGAAGAGACCGCGGGCATCTCGCGCCGCAAGATATTGCACGCAGCGGCCGCCACGGCGCTGGCCGCACCGGCATTGATCCTGGGCCGCAAGGCCTACTCACAACAGCGCAAGCTGACGTTTGCGTGGAACCAGAACTCGTTTTGCCTGACGCCCATCGTGGTGGCGCAGGAGCGCGGCTTCTTCGAAAAGAACGGGCTGCACGTCGACCTGATCAACTACAGCGGCTCGACCGATCAACTGCTTGAATCGATCGCCACCGGCAAGGCCGATGCGGCAGTCGGCATGATTCACCGCTGGCTCAAGCCGCTGGAGGCGGGCTTCGACGTGAAGATCATCGGCAGCTCGCATGGCGGCTGTGTGCGGCTTGTGGGCTCCAAGGCGGCAGGCGTCACGAACCTGGCGGCGCTCAAGGGAAAGACCGTGGGCGTGAGCGATCTTGCCGCGCCGGGCAAGCACTTCTTCACCATCCTGCTGGCCAAGAACGGCATTGACCCGGACAAGGACATCACCTGGCGCCAGTACCCGGCCGACCTGCTGGGCGTGGCGGTGGACAAGGGCGAGATCCAGGCGATTGCCGATGGCGACCCGAACCTCTACCTGCTGGAGAAGCGCACGAATGGCGCCTACGTGGAACTGGCCACGAACCTCTCCGGTGAATACGCGCGCAAGGTCTGCTGCGTGATCGGCGCACGCGGCGAGCTGGTCCGCAATGACCGCCCGACGGCATCGGCATTGGCGCGTTCGATTGTGCAGGCCACGGATTTCGTCAACGAAAACCCGAATGAGGCCGCCAAGGTGTTTGCCAAGTATTCGCCCAAGGTGGCGCTGGACGACTTGCGCAAGCTCTACGCCACGCTCACGTACACGCATCACCCGACCGGCGTCGACCTGCGCGACGAGATCGCCTTCTACGCGGAAGACTTCCGCCGCATCGGCGTCATCAAGAAGACCACCGATCCGCAGCGTCTGGCGCAGCACGTGTACGTGAATGTGCTGGCCTGACGCACGGCGCGTGAGCACGTGAGCACATGAGGAACACATCGACATGAGCACCATCCCGCAAACACTGGAGGCGCCCGCCGCGCTCTCCAACCCATTTGCCGATGCCGTCGAGCGCGGAGGGGCATGGCGTACCGGCGCCGTGGCCGCATTGGCCTGGGCCGCCTTCGGGCTGCTGACGTGGCGCTGGCCCAACCACGTGGTCGGCTTCAGCGATTGGGCGTTCACGGCGGAGCTGGGCGTTGCCGCGTTGATCGTTGGCATTGCGCTGTTCGTGGTGGCGTTGGCGGCGGGCCATGTGGCCCCGTTGCGCCCCGTGCAGGAAGCGCTGCAACCGGCCGGGCCATGGCTGATCGCCGTGCCTGCGGTGCTGGCGTTGTGGGAGGTGCTGACGGCCAAGTCCGGCGCGTTGCCCACACCTTTCTTTGCGCCGCCGCAGGCATTGATCGAGGTCTATTCGGAAGACTGGCCGCGTCTGGGCGACAGCGTGTTGAATACGCTCAAACTGCTCGGCATCGGTTATCTGCTCGGCGCGTTGACGGGCTTTCTGGTGGGCGTGTCGATCGGCTGGTCGCGCGCGGTGGGCTACTGGGTGCATCCGGTGCTGCGCATTCTGGGCCCCCTGCCGGCGACGGCGCTGTTGCCGCTCACGTTCTACTTCTTCCCGTCGAGCTATTCGGCGGCGGCTTTCCTCATCGCCCTGGCTGCCGGCTTTCCGGTGGCGGTGCTTACGTGGTCCGGTGTGGCTGGGGTGAGCAAGAGCTACTACGACGTTGCGCGCACGCTGGGCGCATCCAACGCTTTCCTAGTACTGCGTGTGGCGATTCCGGCAGCCCTGCCGCAGGTGTTTGTGGGGCTGTTCATGGGGCTGGGCGCGTCGTTCACGGTGCTGGTGACGGCGGAGATGATGGGTGTGAAGTCGGGCCTCGGCTGGTACCTGACTTGGGCGCAAGGCTGGGCGTCGTACGTCAACATGTATGCTGCGCTGATCGTCATGGCGCTGCTGTTCTCCAGCATCATCACGCTGCTCTTCAAGGTGCGTGACCGCGCGCTGGTCTGGCAGAAGGGGACGCTGAAATGGTAGCCGTGCTGGAACGTGAGGCGCCGCCTGCGGCCAGCGTCGGCGCACGCATCGACGTGCAGGGCGTCAGCCACTGGTTCGGCAGCCGCGCCAATCCGCTGCAGGTGCTCGACGGTGTGAGCCTGACCATACAGCCCGGTGAATTCGTCGCGCTGCTTGGGCCAAGCGGTTGCGGCAAGTCCACGCTGCTGCGCTTGATTGCGGGGCTGGAGCCGCCCACGCGCGGCCGCATCCTGCAGGACGATGCGCCCATCAACGCGCCGGACCCGTCGCGTGTGGTCGTCTTTCAGGACCCGACGCTCTACCCATGGCGCCGCGTGTGGGACAACGTCGCACTGGGCCTGCAAGCGCGCGGCGTGCTCAACGCAGAGCGTGACCGCGTGGACGACGCGCTGGAACGCGTGGGCCTGGGTGGCTTTCATCGGGCGTTTCCGCATGAGCTGTCGGGCGGCATGGCGCAACGCGTGGCGCTGGCGCGTGCGCTGGTCAACGATCCGAACTTGCTCGTGCTGGACGAGCCGCTGGGCAAGCTGGATTCACTCACGCGATTGGCCATGCAGAGCGAGCTGGTGACGCTGTGGCAACGCGCGCGCTTTTCAACCGTGCTGGTGACGCACGATGTGGAGGAGGCGCTGTTCCTGGCGCAGCGTGTGGTGATCTTCAGCCCGCGCCCGGCGCGCATCACGGCAGAGCTGACGGTGGATCTGCCTTACCCGCGCCATCGGGGGGACCCGCGCTTGAGTGCGTTGCGGCACGAAGCACTCAGTCATCTCGGCCTCGGCGAGACCTGGTAGATGGCGGCGCCATCATGAGCGGACCGGAAGCGACGGTCTGGCTCAACGCGTTGCTTGGCTTTCTGCAATGGGCGCAGCACGGCGTGCTGCTGCTGCACACGCTTGGGCTGACCGGCGAGGCGCACGGGCAGCCGGCATGGCCATGGGATGTGCGCATCGCGGGCGAGACCCTGTTGATCGACCTTGGGCAAGCGCGGCAGCTTGGCCTGACGCTGATTGCCTTGATGCTGGCGTTGGTGGCCGTCGTGATCGCCGTGCTGGTGCGGCGGTGGCGGCCGGTGTCGTCAGGTGTTGCGGCGGGCCTGCTTGTGGTGGCGCCGTGGCCGTCGGCGGTTGTGGTGGCGCCCGCCGTGCCGACGAGTTTCCATGTGAGCCCAACGGCGTTTTCGGTGGCGTCCATCACGCAGGGCACGCGCATCTACAACGCCGCGTGCGCAAGCTGCCACGGCGCAGACGGCCGGGGCGAAGGCCCGCTGGCCGCCACGCTCACGCGCTGGCCGCCCACGGTGGTCGGCCCGTTGCTCGGCCGTCATGCCGATGGCGAGCTGTTCTGGCACATCGCCCACGGCATGCAGGACACGCAAGGTGCGTCGACCATGCCCGCATTTGCCGGTCGACTGAGCGATGCCGATATCTGGGCGGTACTCGACGCCATGAAGGTGCTGGCCGCGAGTGGTGGCGTGCGTGCCGGCGGCTGGCCGCTGCCGGTGGCGCTGCCGGCGTTGTCGGTGCGCTGCGGCGACGCGCTGCCGCAATCCCTGGCGACGTGGCGCAACGGCCAACGCGTGCGCGTGGTGGCGGTAGATGCTGCATCGAGCACCGACATCCCGCTGGAAGATCCGCGTTTCCAGACATTGCTGATCACGCCGGATGGCACGTTGCCGCCGCCAACGCGCGCGTTCCAGGCGCGTTGTGTGGCTGCAGGCTCCGACGCCTGGAACGTCTTCGCCGCCATCGCCGGTGCTGCGCCGCAAGCGTTCTCCGGCACGCAGTTGCTGGCCGATCGCAACGGCTGGTTGCGCGCACGCGGCGCACCTGGCACGTCGTGGTCCGATGCCGACTTCCTCTGCACTTCAGCCGCACGCGGAACCGCCGGCAGCACAAGCGGCCTCGATTTCTTGATCGCCCGCATGGACGCCGAACCCGTGCGCTATGTGAAAGGCGGCTTCATCCACTGACCCTCGACCGCATCGCTCCATCACCATGCCGCAACATCGACGACGTTTTCTGCAATCCACGCTGGCACTCGCTGCCGCGCCTGCCTTGTCCATCGCGCAACCCCGCCTCGTGCTCAAGGCGGGCGACCAGAAGGGTGGCCTGCGCGCGCTGCTGGAAGCTGCCGACGCACTCAAAGGCGTGCCGTACGACATTCAATGGACCGAGTTTCCGGCGGCCGCACCGTTGGCCGAAGCGCTCAACGCGGGCGCGGTCGACCTGGGCCCGATAGGCGATGCACCAGCCATCTTTGCCTTGGCGGCGGGCACGCGCATCAAGCTGATCGGCGCCAACCGATCAGACCCGTACGGCACCGCGGTGCTGGTGCGGCCCGATTCTCCGTTGAAGACCGCGGCAGATCTGAAGGGCAAATCCATCGGCACCAACCGCGGATCGATCGGGCATTTCGTGGCACTCAAGGCGTTGGAATCTGCAGGGCTGGGTCCGGACGATGCCAACTTCCGCTTCCTGCCGCCGGCGGATGCCAAGCTTGCGCTGGTCAACGGTTCGATCGATGCGTGGTCAACGTGGGAGCCTTACACGGCGATGGCTGAAACGGCCAAACATGCGCGGGTGCTCGTCAACGGACGAGGGTTGTGGTCGGGCCTCAGCTACCTGGCGGCGACCGATGCGGCTCTGGCAGCCAAGCGCGACGCACTGCGCGATTTCCTGCAGCGCGTGGTGCGTGCGCAAGTGTGGTCGTACCAGCATGTCGACAGCTTTTCGGCCACGCTGGCCCGCATCATCGGCATCGCGCCGGAGGCCGCGCGGCTGCAGTTTGCACGTCGACAGACTGTGTGGCGCGCCATCGATCCGCAGCTCATTGCGGAGCAGCAGCGCACGGCCGATTTCTACGTGAAGGTGGGCCTGCTCAAACAGCGGCTGGAGGTGGCCACCACGTTTGACACGGGGTTTCCGCTAATCGCCTAGCGGGCGTTGCCCGAATGGGATTCCGCACTGGGCCGCGAGCCGCCATGCGGGCCGGCAGTACCCGGCGCTTCCGCGACGTTCTTGGGCAGGTTGGTGGCCGGCGTGACGGCGTCTGGCGCGTTATTGCCGCCCTTGCCGAAGCGCGCTGCCAGACGGTCCTGCACTGCGGTCAGTTGGGCCTGCTCCTGCGCTTTCTGGGTGCGCTCCGTCTCGGCCTGCTGGGCAGCGGCGGCTTGCTCAGCCGGCGTGGGCGGCGGCAGTTTGCCGTGGGCGGGATGCGGCAAGGCAACCACCGTCAGGCCGATGGCCGCCGCGGCGAGCCACATGGCGGTGCGTGGAGTGTTCTGGGGTGCTTTTTGCATGGCGGTCTCCTGGTCGGGATCGCCATGGCTCAGCAAATGCGGTGCCGCGTGAGTTCAGCGCCCCTCGGCAAGCGCGTTGTGCAGCACCGTCTTGAGCAGGTTGAACACCGGGTTGTCGTTGTCCTTGCGATAGGCCATCCAGAGTTCGACCGGCTTGGCGGGCATGGTGCGCACGGGGCGATAGACCACGCCCTCGAAGTGCAGCATGGCCGCCGCCGCGGGAATGAGCGCCACGCCAATGCCTGCACGCACCAGCGCCAGCATCGAGTGGATCTGGCTGACGTATTCGACGATGTCGGGCAGCACCTCTGCGCGTTCCAGCAGGCCGCTCACCATCTGGTGGAAATAGCGTGCCTCATATGGCGAATACATGAGCAGCGGCTGCCCCTCGCAGTCGCGCAGGCTGGGGCGTTGCGGCCAGCTGTCGGCAACCGCCTCGGGCAGCGCGATCACGAGCGCTTCCTGCGAGCACGGCACGGCAATCAGCTCGCCGTGCTCCACCGGCGGGCGCAGCAGGCCGACATCGATTTCGCGCGCATCCAGCGCCGAGAGCTGCGCGCCGCTCACCATTTCTTTGAGCGTCAATCGCACACCGGGTGAAGCCGCCCGCACGGCGCTCACCAGCGAAGGCAGCTTCCCGTAGCCAACCGATGCGGTAAAGCCGATGGCCAACTGTCCGGCAGCGCCCGTCGCGACACGCCGGGCGGTGGCGGCCGCCTCGTCCGCCAGGCGCAGGATGCGCGATGCGTCGGGCAGAAAACTGCGGCCCGCCGCCGTCAGCTTGACCGAACGGCTGTTGCGCTCCAGCAGCTCTGTCCCGACTTGGTGTTCCAGCAGGCGCACTTGGCGTGACAGCGGCGGCTGCGTCATGTGCAGACGCTCCGCTGCGCGCCCAAAGTGCAGCTCTTCGGCCACGGCAACAAAGCAGCGGAGTTGGCTGAGTTCAAACATCGATTCAAAACCTGTATGGATTGAGTCAGTGCTTATCTTGGATGGGAAAGATCGCCGGTGCAAGAATCGGCTCGCCCCTTCGTCTTGAAGGGCCAATAACAACCATCAGGAGACGAGCATGTCCATGGAAAGCGCGGAAGTTGGCCGTCGCAGGTTTCTCAAGAACGTGGCAGGGGCAGGGCTTGCAGCGGCCAGCGGCTTGGCCGGCGCGCAGAAGATCGAAGGATTCAAGCCGAACGCGCGCTACCCCGACGTTGCGGTGGAAGTGCTCGACCCAAGCTTCCTGAAATACCGGCTCTACAGCAGTTCCGTAGAGCAACTCGCCACCGGCATGCGCTGGGCGGAGGGGCCGGTGTACTTTCCCGCCGGGCGTTACCTGCTGGTGAGCGACATCCCGAACAACCGCATCATGAAGTACGACGAGACGAACGGCGCGTTCAGCGTGTTCCGCGAGCCGTCGAACTACGCCAACGGCAACACGCGCGACCGGCAGGGGCGCCTTGTCACGTGCGAGCACTCCGTGACGCGCCGCATCACGCGCACCGAATTCAACGGCAGCATCACTATGCTGGCCGATCAATATCAGGGCAAGCGGCTGAATGCGCCCAACGACATCGTGGTCAAGTCCGACGACAGCATCTGGTTCACCGACCCGACGTTCGGCATCAACGGCAACTGGGAGGGCTTCAAGGCGCAGCCGGAGCAGGCCACGACCAACGTCTACCGGATCGACCCGAACGGCAGCGTCCGCGCGATCATCACCGACCTCGTCAACCCGAACGGGCTGGCGTTTTCGCCCGACGAGAAGAAGCTCTACGTGGTCGAGTGGAAGGGTACGCCGTCGCGCAGCATCTGGAGTTACGACATCGCGCCTGACGGCACGGCGTCTAACAAGACCAAGCTGATCGACGCCAACGGCGCGGGCGCGTTGGATGGCTTTCGCGTCGACAAGGATGGCAACCTCTGGTGCGGCTGGGGCTCGGACGGGCGCTTGGGCATCAATTCAGCCGACTACGACGGCGTGAAGATTTTCAACGCGCACGGCAAGCCGATCGGCTTCATCCACCTGCCGGAGCGCTGCCCCAACCTGACGTTCGGCGGGCCGAAGAACAACCGTCTGTACATGGCCAGTTCGCATTCCCTGTACGCCCTTTATGTGGAGGCCGAGGGCGCGGTGTGACGCGCCACTGACCAGACGCGGCCGCGCCGTCACGTGCGGCTGCAGCATCGAAATTGGAGACTTAGGGAAGACCCTGTATCAATACAAGTTTTGAATTAATCGAGACAGCAGTTGGCTTGGACTTGAATCGATGCGGGTGCAAAAATTCGCTCATCAACAACACGCATTCATCGCGAGCGAGACATGTCCCGATACAGCCCCAAAGAATTCGCCCAACAGATCGGCTCTGGTCTGCTGTCCTTTCCGGTCACGCACTTCAAGGCGTCGGACCTGTCGTTCGACGAGGCAGCGTATCGCGCCAACCTGAACTGGCTGTTCAGCCACGATGCCGCTGGCCTGTTTGCCGCTGGTGGCACGGGCGAATTCTTCTCGCTCACCGCGGCAGAAACCGACCGCGTGGTGCGTGCGGCCGTGGCTGAAACCGGCGGCAAGATTCCGGTGATCGCCCCGGCTGGCCGCGGCACGGCCGAATCGATCGAATACTGCAAGGCCGCTGAAGCTGCCGGCGCCGACGGCATCCTGCTGCTGCCGCCGTACCTGACCGAAGCCTCCGCCGACGGCGTGGCCGCGCACGTGGAGCAGGTCTGCAACTCGACCAAGCTGGGCGTGATCGTCTACAACCGCGCCAACCAGATCCTCGACGAAAACCACCTCGAACGCCTGGCAGAGCGCTGCCCGAACCTGGTCGGCTTCAAGGATGGTGTGGGCGACCTGGAACTGATGACGCGCATCTACGCCCGCCTGGGCGACCGCTTTACCTACGTTGGTGGCCTGCCGACCGCCGAGACCTTTGCGCTGCCGTACCTGACGATGGGTGTGTCGACGTATTCGTCGGCCATTTTCAACTTTGTGCCGAAGTTCGCGCTAGAGTTCTACGCCGCCGTGCGAGCGTTCGACAATGCCAAGGTCTACAAGATGCTCAACGAGTTCGTGCTGCCGTACATCCAGCTGCGCAATCGCAAGCGCGGCTATGCGGTGTCGATCGTCAAGGCCGGTATGAAGGTTATCGGCCGTGATGCAGGTCCGGTCCGTGCCCCCTTGACCGACCTGACCGACGCCGAAATGGCAGAACTGTCTGCGTTGGTGTCGCGCATTGCCGAAGTGGAAAAGCTGGCGGCCTGAGCGCAACCAAAAACACAAGGAATCGATATGCAATTGAGCGGCGAACTGTTGTTGGGTGCTGCCCGCGTGGCGGGTGGTGCCGGCAAGGTTCGCGCCATGAACCCCGCCACCGGGGAATGGCTCGAACCTGAATTCACCCTGGCCTCCAAGGCCGATGCCGCACGTGCCGCTGAACTGGCCGCCGCGGCGTTTGACGTTTACCGCGAGACCTCGCCGGAAACCCGCGCTGCCTTCCTGGAAGCCATCGCCAGCCAGATCGAAGCGCTGGGCGATGCGCTGATCGAACGCGCGATGGCCGAATCGGCATTGCCGCGTCCGCGCCTGGAAGGCGAGCGTGGCCGCACGTGCAACCAACTGCGCCTGTTTGCAAGCGTGGTGCGTGCCGGCGATGCCGTGGGCGCGCGCCTGGATTCGGCCCTGCCGGAGCGCAAGCCGCTGCCGCGCTCGGACCTGCGCATGCGCCGCATCGCACTGGGCCCGGTGGCGGTGTTCGGCGCGAGCAACTTCCCGCTGGCGTTCTCGGTGGCGGGTGGTGATACCGCGTCGGCGCTGGCTGCAGGTTGCCCGGTGGTCGTGAAGGCGCATCCGGCGCACCCGGGTACGTCCGAACTGGTGGGTCGTGCCATTCAAGCTGCGGTTGCCCAGTGTGGGCTGCCGGAGGGCGTGTTCTCGCTCATCCTGGCGGACAACGACGCGGCAGGTGCACTGGTGGCCGATCCGCGTATCCAAGCAGTTGGCTTTACCGGCTCGCGCGCAGGCGGTCAGGCGCTGTTGCGCATTGCGCAGGCCCGTCCGCAGCCGATTCCGGTGTATGGCGAGCTGAGCGCCATCAACCCCGTCTTCCTGCTGCCCGATGCACTGGCCAAGCGCGCTGCTGCGCTGGGCCAGCAGTACGTGGCATCGCTCACGATGGGCGCGGGCCAGTTCTGTACGAATCCGGGCCTGCTGCTCGCCATCGACGGGCCGGAACTGGATGCCTTTGAAGCCGCCGCCGCCGCCGCCATGGGCGACGTGGCTGCGCAGCCGATGCTCACGGCCGGCATCCACACCGCCTACACGCGCGGTGTCGACAAGCTGGCCGCCGAGGCCAACGTGCGCTGCGTCGCACGCGGGCAAGAGAGCGACCAACCCAACCGCGGGCAAGCCGGCTTCTACATCACCGATGCGAAGAGCTTCCAGGCGCAACCGACGCTGCACGACGAGATCTTCGGCGCCACCGGCCTAGTCGTCCGCTGCCGCGATGCAGAAGAGCTGCGCGCGCTGGCTGAATCGCTCGAAGGCCAGTTGACCGCCACGCTGCATCTGGATGCGGGTGACACAGCCATCGCACGTTCGCTGCTGCCGATTCTGGAACGCAAGGCGGGCCGCATTCTGGCCAACGGCTGGCCGACCGGCGTCGAGGTGTGCCACGCCATGGTGCACGGTGGCCCCTGGCCGGCAACGACGGACGCACGCACGACTTCGGTCGGCACGGCAGCCATCGAGCGCTTCCTGCGCCCGGTGTGCTACCAGGATCTGCCGGCCGAACTGCTGCCTGAGGCGCTGCAGGATGCCAACCCGCTCAAGCTGCGCCGACTGGTAGATGGAAGCTGGGCCTGAAGCCGTAACAGTCAAATAGCCAAAACAACACGCCGGGCCGTACAGGACCCGGCAACCTGAACCGCCGGCACGACGGGTGCCGGCTTAAGGAGGAGACGATGGACATCAAAGCCCCCGCAGTGGGAGCACAGGCCGTGCCGCGCGCTGAGCGCATGAGCCGCGTGCGTTTCGTGATCCTCGCGATGCTGTTTATCGTGACGACCATCAATTACGCCGATCGGGCGACCATCTCCATTGCCGGCTCGGCCATGCAGAAGGAACTCGGCATCGATGCCGTGTCGCTCGGCTATATCTTCTCGGCGTTTGGCTGGGCCTATGTGATTGCGCAGATTCCAGGCGGCTGGCTGCTTGACCGCTTTGGCTCCAAACGCGTGTACACGTTCAGCATTCTGCTGTGGTCACTGTTCACGTTGGCGCAGGGTGCGATCGGCTTCTTTACCGGGGCCACCGCCATCATGGTGGTGTTCTGCCTGCGCTTCCTGGTAGGGGCGGCAGAGGCGCCGTCCTTCCCGGCGAACAGCCGTATCGTGGCAGCCTGGTTTCCGGCCAACGAGCGCGGCACTGCAGCGGCGATCTTCAACTCTGCCCAATATGCCGCCACGGTGGTGTTTGCCCCGCTGATGGCCTGGCTGGTGCACGCATTCGGCTGGCATCACGTGTTTATCGTGATGGGCGTGATCGGCATCGTCATGGCGGTCGTGTGGAGAGCCTTCGTGCACGAGCCGAAGGACCACCCGGGCGTCAACCGAGCCGAAATCGAGTACATCGAAGCTGGCGGCGGCCTGGTCAACATGGACCGTGCCGGCGTGGCAAAGGCCGAAGGGCCGAAACTCGGCTACGTCAAACAGCTCTTGCAGAACCGCATGCTGATGGGTGTGTACATCGCGCAGTACTGCATCAATGCGCTCACCTACTTTTTCATCACGTGGTTCCCGGTGTATCTGGTGCAGGCGCGCGGCATGTCGATCCTGAAGGCCGGCTTTGTCGCGTCGATTCCCGCAGTGTGCGGCTTCCTCGGCGGCATTCTGGGCGGGATCATTTCTGACGCGCTGCTTCGCCGTGGCGCCTCGCTGTCGGTGGCGCGCAAGGTGCCCATCGTGCTGGGCATGCTGCTCTCCATGACCATGGTGATCTGCAACTACGTCGATGCGCAGGCAGTCGTGGTGGCCGTGATGGCGCTGTCGTTCTTCGGTAAGGGCCTCGGCGCGCTGGGCTGGGCGGTGAACTCGGATACGGCGCCCAAGCAGATCGCGGGTTTGTCTGGCGCGCTGATGAACACCTTCGGCAACCTGTCGAGCATCACGACCCCCATCGCCATCGGTTACATCGTCAACACCACGGGTTCGTTCAACGGTGCGCTGGTGTACGTGGGTATCCACGCGGCGGTTGCCATCGTCTGCTACCTGTTCATGGTGGGCGAGATCAAGCGTGTGGAACTCAAGCCGCTGTAAGCCACGGGAGTCTTGGAAGTGACGTTGCAATCGATCGAGTCCGGCGCACGCACCCACACACCTCGTGTGACGGAGATGCAGGTGATCCCTGTCGCGGGCCGCGACAGCATGCTGCTGAACCTGTGCGGCGCGCATGCTCCGTTCTTTACGCGCAACCTTGTCGTCCTGAAAGACAACGCCGGGCGCACCGGCGTGGGCGAGGTGCCGGGCGGAGAGGGCATCCGTCAGGCGCTGGAACGCGTGATTCCGCTGGTGGTTGGTCAATCGATCGGTCGTGCCAACGGCGTGCTGAACAGCATTCGCCGGGCGCTGGCCGGTGGCGGCAATGCCGCGCATCAGGCGACGGTGCACCAAGTCACGTCCGCTTCGGAAGCAGCCGTGCTGCGCCAGCCGCACGAGATCAACCTGCGCATGGACAACGTCATCACGGCGGTGGAAGCCGCGTTGCTCGATCTGCTTGGCCAGTTTCTGGAGGTGCCGGTGGCCGAACTGCTCGGTGCCGGACAGCAGCGCGATAGCGCGCCGATGCTCGCTTATCTGTTCTACGTTGGCGACCGTGGCAAGACCGACCTGCCGTACCTGGATGGCGCAAAGGGCGCCGACGACTGGCTGCGCCTGCGCCACGAAGCCGCGATGACACCCGCCGCCATCGCCCGCCTGGCCGAAGCCGCCACCGAGCGATACGGCTTTGCCGATTTCAAGCTCAAGGGTGGTGTGATGCCCGGTGCCGATGAGATGGAAGCGATTGCCGCCATCAAGGCGCGCTTCCCGCAGGCCCGTGTGACGCTGGACCCGAATGGCGCATGGTCGCTCAACGAGGCAATTGCCCTGTGCAGGGGGCAGGGGCATCTGCTGGCCTATGCCGAAGACCCGTGCGGCCCCGAAGCCGGCTACTCGGGCCGTGAAGTGATGGCCGAGTTCAAGCGCGCCACCGGCATCCCGACGGCTACCAACATGATCGCCACCGATTGGCGTCAGATGGGCCACGCCGTCCAATTGCACGCGGTCGACATTCCGCTGGCCGATCCGCATTTCTGGACCATGCAAGGCTCCGTGCGCGTCGCGCAGTTGTGCGACGAGTGGGGCCTGACGTGGGGCTCGCATTCCAACAACCACTTTGATGTGTCGCTGGCGATGTTCACGCATGTGGCTGCCGCCGCGCCGAGCAACATCACGGCCATCGATACGCACTGGATCTGGCAGGAAGCCGAGGAGCGCCTGACGCGCGAGCCACTGCGCATCCAGGGCGGCCATGTGGCTGTGCCGGAGCGTCCGGGCCTCGGTATAGAAATCGACATGGAGCGCGTTATGGCGGCCCATGCGCTGTACAAAAACCTGGGCCCCGGCGCGCGTGACGACGCCATGGCCATGCAATACCTCGTGCCGGGCTGGATGTATGACCCGAAACGTCCGAGCCTGGGGCGTTGAAGCCAAACCCGTTTGAATCAATCACGGAGTCTGTGATGTCTGAACCGACGCTGGCCCCCGAAGCTGGCAACGTAACTGAAAAGGCGCTGACGATTCGCGTGCACGACGGTGACAACGTCGCCATCGTCGTCAACGCACGCGGCTTGCCGGCCGGCACGGCATTGGCCGATGGCACCGTGCTCGTGGAGGGCGTGCCGCAAGGCCACAAGGTGGCGCTGGTCGACTTGGCCGAAGGCGACGCCATCGTCCGTTACAACGAGGTGATCGGCTATGCCGTGAAGCCGCTGCCGCGCGGTAGCTGGGTCAACGAGCACGCCGTGAAGCTGCCGTCGGCGCCTGCGCTGGATGAGCTGCCGCTGGCCACGCGCCCGGACCCGAAGCTCGCCAAACTCGAGGGTTACACCTTCGAGGGCTATCGCAACGCAGACGGCACGGTCGGCACGAAGAACGTGCTCGGCATCATGACCAGCGTGCAGTGCGTGGCGGGTGTGACGGATTACGTTGTTGGCCGCATCAAGCGCGAGCTGCTGCCGCGCTTCCCGAACGTTGACGATGTGGTGGCGCTCAACCACGTGTACGGCTGCGGTGTCGCCATCAACGCGCCGGCCGCCATCGTGCCGATTCGCACGCTGCAAAACCTCGCCCTCAACCCGAATTTTGGCGGCGAGATCATGGTGATCGGCCTGGGCTGCGAAAAGCTTGTGCCCGAACGCCTCGTGCCGGAAAAGCTTGCGCCGGGTGGCCGCATTCCCATTGAAGTTGCCGGCACGGCGGATTCGCCCGTGCTGCGTCTGCAGGACGAAGCCTTCGACGGCTTCATCGGCATGACCGACGCCATCATGGAGATGGCCGAGCGCCGTCTGGAACATCTGAACAAGCGCCAGCGCGAAACTTGCCCGGCGTCCGACCTCGTGGTCGGGGTGCAGTGCGGCGGCAGCGACGCGTTTTCGGGGGTCACCGCCAACCCGGCGGTAGGCTTTGCGGCGGACCTGATCGTGCGTGCAGGCGGCACCGTGATGTTCTCGGAAGTGACCGAGGTGCGTGATGCCATCCATTTGCTCACGCCGCGCGCCATTGACGAAGACGTCGGCCGTGCGCTGCTGCGCGAGATGGCCTGGTACGACGATTACCTGAGCGGCGGTCAGACTGACCGCAGCGCCAACCCGTCGCCGGGCAACAAGAAAGGTGGCCTGTCCAACGTGGTGGAAAAGGCGCTGGGCTCGATCGTGAAGTCGGGCAGCACGCCCATCGTCGACGTGCTTGGCCCCGGTGAGAAAGTGCGTCGCAAGGGCCTGATCTTTGCGGCAACGCCCGCGAGCGATTTCGTCTGCGGCACGTTGCAGCTGGCCTCCGGCATGAACCTGCAGGTCTTCACCACAGGCCGCGGCACGCCGTATGGACTGGCCATGGCGCCCGTCATCAAGGTGTCCACGCGCAAGGCGCTGTCCGAGCGTTGGCATGATCTGATCGACCTCGACGCCGGCCGCATCGCCACGGGCGAAGCGAGCATTGCCGATATCGGCTGGGAGCTGTTCCACCTGATTCTTGACGTGGCGAGCGGCCGCAAGCAAGTTTGCGCCGACAAGCTGGGCCTGCATAATGCGCTGGCTCTGTTCAACCCCGCCCCGGTGACCTGATATGACCACGGAAGTACACGTTCAACCCGACCCGCTCGCGGGTGTGATCACGCGTTGCCGCCGCCTGCTGCTGACTGGCGCCGGCGGCAACCTCGGCAAGGTGCTGCGCGAGCGTCTGCCCAAGTACGCCGATTCTTTGCGGTTGTCTGATATATCAAATCTCGGCGAGGCGCGCGCCGGTGAGGAGATCGCGCCGTGTGACCTGGCTGATGCGAAAGCCGTCGATGCGCTTGTTGCCGGCACGGATGCGATCGTGCATCTGGGCGGCGTGTCGGTCGAGCGGCCGTTTGAAGAGATCTTGCCGGCCAATATCGCAGGCACCTACAACCTGTACGAAGCTGCCCGTCGCCACGGCGTGCGGCGCATCGTGTTTGCCAGCTCGAACCACACCATTGGCTTCTACAAGCAGGGCGAGGTGATCGACAGCACCGTGCCCACCAAGCCCGATGGCTACTACGGTCTGAGCAAGGTATTCGGCGAACAGCTCGCCAGCTTCTATTTCGATCGCTATGGCATCGAGACGGTCGCCATCCGCATCGGCTCTTCGTTTGCCGAAGCGAAGGACCGCCGCATGCTCGTCACCTGGCTTGGCTACGACGACTTGGAGCAGCTCATCCGCCGTGCCCTGTTTGTGCCGAGTGTGGGCTTTACCGTGGTCTACGGCATGTCGAACAACCGCGACCGCTGGTGGGACAACCGCCACGCCGCGCACCTCGGCTACACACCTACGGAGACGAGCGAGATCTTCCGCGCGCAGGTCGAAGCACAACCGCCGCTGCCCGCAGATGATCCGGCTGCGCAGTACCAGGGCGGGGCGTTTGTCAAAGCCGGCCCGTTCGGAGACTGACGTAATGCAAGTGAACGTAGAGCCGACGGTCGAGCGCATTGGCAGCATGCAATGCGGTGTGGGCGAAAGCCCCATCTGGCACGCCGGCGAGCAAGCGCTGTACTGGACGGACATTCCGGGCCGCAGGCTGTGGCGCTGGAACTTCTTCTCCGGCCAGGCCAATAGCTGGGCGTTGCCCGAGATGGCGGGCTGTATTGCCATGACGTCCAACGGCTGGGCGATGGCCATGGAGACGGGCATCTTCCACGCGCCACAGCCCCGCGCCGCCGCCGAGCTTGGCCCGCTGCAGCGCCTCGCCACGGTGGCGCACCCGCGTCCTGACATGCGCTTCAACGACGGCCGCTGCGACCGCCAGGGCCGTTTCTGGGCCGGCACGATGGTGTTCGACACGTCGTTGGGTCTGCCGATCGGCAAGCTGTATCGCTTTGATGCGCAGGCCGCTCACGCCGGGCGTGTAGATGCCGTCATCGACGATCTGATCGTGCCGAACGGCTTGGCTTTCAGCCCCGATGGCAAGACGATGTATCTGTCGGATTCGCATGCAAGCCGCCAGACCATCTGGGCCTTCGACTACGACGTCGACACCGGCACGCCGCACAACCGCCGCGTCTTCATCGACATGAATGTGTACCCGGGCCGCCCCGATGGCGCTGCGGTGGATGCCGACGGCTGCTACTGGATCTGCGGTAACGATGCGGGATTTGTGCACCGTTTCACGCCGGATGGCCGTCTCGATCGCAGTATTGCCATTCCCACGTCCAAACCTTCCATGTGTGCATTCGGTGGGCCCGGGCTGGACACCCTGTTTGTGACGTCGATCCTGATCGGCGACGACCCGCTCTCGGGCGCCACGTTTGCAGTGCGCCCGGGCGTGACCGGATTGCCGGAACCTGTCTTGCACCTCTGAACCCGCAGCACGCCTCACATACAAGAACACATCGGGGCTTTTAGGAGACAACACATGAAACCCATCAAAGGCTTGCGCTGGTGGATCATCGGCCTCGTACTCAGCGGCCTGATCATGAACTACCTGGCCCGCAATGCGCTGGCGGTGGCGGCGCCTGAAGTCAACAAGGTGCTGAACATCAGCACGCAGCAGTACGGCTACATCGTCGCGGCATTCCAGGCGGCCTACATGGTGATGCAGCCGGTGGCGGGCTACGTGCTTGACGTGCTGGGCACCAAGCTGGGTTTTGCGCTGTTTGCGGCGGCCTGGTCGGTGGTCTGCCTGTTGCACAGTACGGCGGGAGGTTGGCTTTCGCTGGCGGCGTTCCGGGCGTTGCTGGGGATGACGGAAGCGGCCGGTTTCCCTTCGGCGCTGCGGGCAACGGCAGAGTGGTTCCCGGCCAAGGAGCGATCGATTGCAACCGGCTGGTTCAACATCGGCTCGTCGGTGGGCGCGGTGGTGGCGCCGCCACTGGTGGTCTGGTGCATCTTGCACGGCAACTGGCGTTTCGCCTTTGCCGTGATCGGCGGGATCGGCCTGGTGTGGAGCGTGCTGTGGTTCCTGCTGTATCGCGTGCCCGCCAAACACCACCGCCTGTCGGCAGAAGAGCGCGATTACATCCGCGCCGGCCAGGAAACACCCGACGACAACGCGAATGTGCCCAAGCCCTCGTGGGGCAAGATCGTCAGCGGCCGCCGGTTCTGGGGCATCGCCATCCCGCGCTTTTTGTCTGAGCCGGCATGGCAGACGTTCAATTATTGGATTCCGCTTTATATGGCCACCGAGCGCCATATGAACCTGAAAGAGATCGCCCTGTTTGCGTGGCTGCCGTTCCTGGCCGCGGACGTGGGCTGCGTGCTGGGCGGCTATTTGGCGCCATGGTTCCAGAAGCGATTCTCGGTATCGCTCGTGACGTCTCGAAAGCTGGTGATGGTGACGGGCTGCCTGTGCATGATCGGCCCTGCCTGCATTGGTTTGGCGACGAGCCCCTACACCGCGATTGCACTGTTCTGCGTGGGCGGCTTTGCGCACCAAACGCTTTCTGGCGCGCTGTACACGCTCACGTCCGACATGTTCGGCAAGCACGAAGTCGGCACAGCTGTGGGGCTGGCGGGCATGTCCGGCTACATGGGCGGCATGCTCTTCTCGCTCGCGGTCGGCACGCTGGCCACGACCATCGGCTACAACCCGCTGTTCGTGGCCCTGGCGGTGTTCGACATCCTGGCGGCCATCCTCGTGTGGACGATGCTCAACGATAAGCAGGCGCGCCCCGTGCCGATGCAGCCAGACAGAACCGCGCCCAGCACGGCGGTTTGATTGCTCCTGTCGCAAACGGCGGTCATGCAGCCCGCTGAGCAATCTTCGGGTTGAGCTTGGCGGGGCTGAGTGGGTCGAAGTCGACCCACTCGCCGTTGCGCCAGCGGCCTGGAGCTTCTTCAACATCCATTCCACCGCCGCTGGCCAGAATGCGCGCGGCTTCGGCCTCGCGCTCGGGTGTTACACGTACGGCCAGCAGCACGCCGGAATGGCGTGTGCGCAAGGTGGCGTCGGGCGGCTGCGCGGGATTGGGCTCATCGCGTGTGGCGAGCATCGCACCGGCCAGCGAGCCGATATAGGCGCCCACCCCGGCCGCCACCACCGAGAACAGCACGGCCACGTGCAGCGCAATCAGCACCATCACGCCGGCGCCCGCACCAATTGCGGCGCCAATCGCCATTCCCTTGCCGGCGCCCGCATGCGCGCGAGCAGCACCCGGGTCGGCATTGCGGTCGCCGCCAATCGGAAACGCCGCGTGCTGGCCGGATGGGTTGACGAAGAAGACGTTCACATCGTCCTCGGAAAAGCGCTCGGCAAAAAGCGCGCGTGCGACGCCTTCGGCGTGTTCAAACGTGTCGAAACGGGCAGCGACGATGAGCGACATGGGGCCTCCTGAGAAACGCATTTCTCATAGCGCAAGCAAGGCGGGGGCCTGCACCCAAAGTGGACCCAAAGTTACCTAGATCAGGTAATTGGCCGGGCAACCACTCGTCTCCATACTTGCCCACCAAGGCCTGATCAAGGCCCAGTTTCAACCACACGATAACCAGAACGTGGCCGCCCAGAAGTCGGGGGCAGCCGGCCGATACCGCCCGGCAATCCGGCGGTCTTTTGGTATTACAACGGGAGGGTGTCTCATGTTCAACGGCTTTTCTGCGGTGCCGGGCGCGATCGTGCCCTATGCATACGACTGGCTGCTGGTGGGGCTGTCGTATCTGATCTCGGTGGCAGGGGCGTACGTGGGCTTGCGATGGTCCAGACGCGTGCGCAACAAGAACGGCACCATCGACATGGACCGGCTGCTCTGCGCCAGCGTGGCGCTCGGCGGCGGTGCCGTCTGGTCGATGCACTTCATCGGCATGGCGGCCTATCGGACACCGGTCCGGATCGAGTTTGATCTCTTCATGACCATGGTGTCGCTGGTGGTGGTGATGGTGTTTGCCGCCGGCGGCCTCGTCATTGCATCGCGCACCACGGGCAACCGCCTGCGCAACATTGCCGAGGGTGGCGTGCTCACCGGCCTGGGCGTGGCGGTGATGCACTACACCGGCATGGCCGCTGTGCACACCAACAGCAACTTCGACTGGGACATCTCCATCATGGGCGTCTCGGCATTAATTGCGGTGGTCGTGTCGATGGTCGCGCTGTGGCTTGCAACAACCGTCAAGACACGCGGCCAGCAGTGGGGCGCGGCGCTCATCATGGGCGTGGCGGTCTGCGGCATGCACTACACGGGCATGACGGCCGGCACGATGATCTGCACGGGACAGAGCTATTCGCCGTCGCTGTTTGCCATTGAAGGCAGCAACATCGGCTATGCGGTCTTTGCGCTGGCGGGCACCATCCTGATGATCATTCTGCTGATCGAGGCCTCGCGCAGCGCAAGCAGCGCACGCGCCACTGCATCGGGCACGCTGCGCTGAAACGTGTTGCCTGAACGCCCGGCCGAGTGTTTTTCGGTCGGGCGATTCTCATGGCGGTGGCGCGCCCCGCTACAATCGCGGCCTGGCATTTGTCGATGGCGTTTGAAATGGTGCTTGGCTGGTTTGGGATTTCCACCGTGTGGCTGCTGCCGCTGGTGTGGCGGTATGTAACGCGCGCGCTGGCGGGGGAGCGGGACTTCCTCAAAGGTCGGGGCACCGTTCGGCTCTGGCTGGTGACGCTCGTCGCGCTGAGCGCTAGCGCCGCGCTTGAAGCGCTGACCTCTGGCGCCGATCCGCAGGATAAGGCGGGCGGTGCTGCCGGGCGCGCAGTGTCGTCGCTGTTCTCGCACATGCTGGGCTGGACGGGCGCGTTCCTCCTGATGCTCGGTGTGCTGATCTGGGTCGCGCCCATGGTGTTCGGACGATCGTGGGGACAGGTGTTCAACCGCCGCCGCACGGCTGATGCCGAGACGTCTGCCGAGCCAGACACCCGCCACGACGAACCCGTTGACGATGGCTTGAAACCGACCGCGCTTGGTCTCGGCGGGGCAGGGGAGGCGCGTTGGAGCGGTAATACCGGCCACACGCAGCCGGCCGTGCGCCACCGTGGCATCGAAGCCGTTTCCGCGCGGCGCCAGCCCGCGTGGCAGCCACCCCCGCGAACGCGCCCCTCGCCGCCGCAGCCGGGCGAAATCTGGCCGCTGATCGATGCAAAGAAGGGCGCGCCGGCAGACGCGCCCGCAAGCGCGAAGACGGCGCCGCTTGTCGCAGCGCCTATTCCGCCGCAGGCGCCTCCAGCCCGCCCCAAACCGCGCGCCACGATCGTCAGCAGCCCGTTCCATCAACCGCAACTGGGTCTGCAGGCCTCAGCACCTGCGCCAGCGGCATCTGCGGCGCAGGCCATGCCAGCAAGCGAGCCGGTTGTTCTGGCTGAGCCCGCGGTGCCGGAGTTGGTGGAAGCGCAAGCTCCCGTTGCAGAAACTCAGACCGTGGATCTGGACGCGGTACGCCAGGAGGCCGAAGCACTGCTGGCCGAGCTGCGCGGGCTGATGGCGCCCGCCGTAGTGACGATGCCTGAGCCGGAGGTTGCCGAGCCGCTAGTCGAAGCTGACGCTGCTCCGATTGTCGAAGGATTGCCTGAGGCGGAAACGCTGCCCGCCACGCCGTCCATCGCGCCGACCGCGCAGCCGGAAGCCGCGCCTGCATTGCCCACGCCCAAGCCGCGCATCGTCTTGCCTGCCGTGGTGGGGGAGGTGGTGTCACGGGCGGCGCCGGCCATCGCCGCCGTACCCGCGCCGGCGCCCGCTCCTGCGCCAGTTCCGGCTCCTGCCGCACCGCGCATCGTCGATTACCGCCTGCCAGGCGCCGCATTGCTGACCGCCGCATCCACCAGCGCTGAAGCGGTCTCCGCTGAACACCTGGAGGAAACCAGCAACCTGATCGCCCAGCGCCTGGCGGAGTTCAAAGTACCGGTGACGGTCGTTGGCGCCTCGGCCGGCCCGGTCATCACGCGTTTCGAGGTCGACCCGGCGATTGGCGTGCGCGGCGCGCAGGTCGTCGGGCTGATGAAAGACTTGGCGCGCGCGCTCGGCGTGACGTCCATCCGCGTGGTCGAGACGATTCCCGGCAAGACATGCATGGGCCTGGAATTGCCCAACGCCAAGCGCGAAATGATCCGCTTGTCGGAAGTCGTGAACGCGGCGGATTTCCAGTCGCACGCATCGCACCTCGTGCTGGCCATGGGCAAGGACATCACCGGCAACCCCGTGGTGACCGATCTCGCACGCGCACCGCACCTGCTGGTGGCCGGCACGACCGGCTCGGGCAAGTCGGTGGCCGTCAACGCGATGATCCTGTCGATGCTGTACAAGGCCACGCCCGACGACGTGCGCATGATCATGATCGACCCGAAGATGCTGGAACTCTCGGTGTACGAGGGCATTCCGCATCTGCTGGCGCCGGTCGTGACGGACATGAAGCAGGCCGCGCACGCGCTCAATTGGTGCGTGGGCGAAATGGAAAAGCGCTACCGCCTGATGTCGGCGTTGGGCGTGCGCAACCTGGCCGGCTACAACCAGAAGATCCGCGCGGCGGAACAGGCCGGCCGCAAGGTGCCGAACCCGTTCTCGCTTACACCCGATGCGCCCGAGCCGCTCTCAACGCTGCCGCTGATCGTGGTCGTCATCGACGAGCTGGCCGACCTGATGATGGTGGCCGGCAAGAAGATCGAAGAATTGATCGCGCGCCTTGCGCAAAAGGCCCGTGCCGCCGGCATCCATTTGATTCTGGCAACGCAGCGGCCTTCGGTGGACGTCATCACCGGCCTGATCAAGGCGAACATTCCGACGCGCGTGGCGTTCCAGGTGTCCTCCAAGATCGACTCGCGCACGATTCTCGATCAGATGGGTGCTGAATCGCTGCTTGGCCAGGGCGACATGCTGTTCTTGCCACCGGGCACCGGTTATCCGCAGCGCGTGCACGGCGCGTTCGTTGCCGACGAAGAAGTGCATCGCGTGGTCGAACATTGGAAGCAGTTTGGTGAACCCGAATACGACGAAGCCATCCTCGCCGGCGATCCGGCCGAAGCCGCCGCAAGCGGTGATCTGTTCGGTGGCGAAAGCGGCGATGCAGAAGCCGATCCGCTCTACGACGAAGCGGCTGCGTTTGTGCTCAACACGCGCCGCGCTTCGATTTCTTCCGTGCAGCGGCAACTGCGCATTGGTTACAACCGCGCAGCTCGGTTGATTGAGCAGATGGAAGCGGCTGGGCTGGTGTCGCCGATGGGCCGCAATGGTCAGCGGGAGGTGCTGGCGCCGGGTGGTGGGGAGTGAGTCGCACTTCAATCCCCCGGGGGAAAGCTCAACTTTCCGCCGTGACCGTCAAGGATTGCATCCACTGCCCAAGCTGCGCCTCGCCTTCCTCATCCAACTGTCCGGACAGCACGCCATACCATTGAGCGATCTCCTCTGCGGGCAGGTTCGCCTTGAGGATAGGCAGGCTGTTTTCCAAAAAGCTCGGGAAGAACGGGATGCCGCGCATGTACAGGAAGTGCGAATCCGTGATGCGGACATGCGCATAGACATCGCGCAGCCAATCCAGGTAGGGCAATGCTTCGGCCATGTGTCCGCTCTGCGTAAGCGACGAGATGAATTGCGTGCGGGCCGTGACGCTGGACATTCCGTGCGTCTGCTCATTGACCTCGTCGAACTTCATCAACCACGCTTCGCCGCGTTTCAGTTCGCCGCACATGACCGAGGTGGTCGCTAACTGTAGTGCGTTGTGCGCACTGGGCTCCTGTTCGAACAGCGCAAGCCAGTAAGGAAACGCCTCGGGATAACGGCGCATGTCCGAATAAGCGAGCGCGCATAGGCGGTTGGCGTCGGCGTGACGAACGGCGTGGGGCGCGGCTGCTGCGATAGCTGCTTCGTGCCGGCCTTGCTGGTAGGCCTCCAGGGCGGGAGCGAGTTCAGGGGCGATGTCGGCGGAAGTGTCGTCGTTTTTCGGCGGCGAGGGCGGGTTGGCGACGCGGTCGTTGGCGTTTCTGCCGAATAGTTTTTTCAGTAGGCCCATGGTGTTTTTTCCGTTGTTCGTCGGTTTGACTGCGCACTCTGTAGAGTGAGTAGCCAGCCTAGACATCCGCATACTGCTGGCACACAAACTTGGCGCCGAGCATGTCTGCAATTTCACCGAACGCCGAAGTGAGCGCGTTCACGTGCTGTGCCTCATTGGCGAAGGGCAATTCGTATCGGGCGATGCGTCCCCGAGCATCTGATGAGCGATCGTTACGGGAAGCTCGGAATTCAAATGTGATGTCGTATCCGCCGCCGCCGCGGACCGGATAAATAATCGTGCATATCACTTTCCCCACAGCGCGATGCCGAAAACGGAAGCTGTCGATTCCGCATCTGAAGCCGACCCACGCCTTGTCGTGCGAGCGGAATACCACCAGCACATCGTCCGACGGCAACTGTGTCAGGCCGTCCGCCAATTCGCTTGCGGAAACCATTGAGGTGCCGGCATCGCCATGCTCCTGTTCCCCGACCTCGTGTTCGGCGACCATCTTTAGCAATAGGTCATAGACGAGCCTCGTTGCTGCTTGGCGGCCCTTCTCTTCGCCGTTCACGATCAGCTGTTGAAAACGTGCTCGCTCGCCTGTCTTCTCGGGCATCGGGACGTTGGCGCTCTCTGCAGCGGTCTCAGCCCGTTCATTCTCGGAATTGGCTTTGCTTCGACGGTCCAGATCAATGACCTGCTCAGTTGCCGAGACCGAATTTAACGTGCTGAATTCGCTAGGGCCCGCGATGGAAGTACCGAATGCGATGTGGTCACGGACGCAAGTCGGTCGATGTTGCGGGACCGTGTGCGATGTTAGTGCGAAGTACCGGGGCTGACCACTGCATCGCCGCGCTTGATGGCGTTCTCGATCAGACGTTTGTTCAGTTCGACACGCTTTTTCTTGTCTGCTTCGTGTTCGGCGGTACTGTTCCAGCCTTTGGCATCCCCTTCCTTGAGTTGCTGCTCCAGATTCTCCGCATCGCGTTTGAGTGCCACATCGAGGAGATCGAAGCTAAGACGAACGTCGTAGTTCAGTCCGGCAGTGCCTACGTCGCCTTTGACGCTCAACTCTGCCAACACGCCGTCACCGACCCAGCGCCAGATGGGGCCTTGTTGTACAACTGCGGGCCAGTCTTCCGCGGGAATCTTGTACACGGGGTCAATCGTTCGCGGGAAACGTGCGAATTGACCATTCTCATTCAGTAAGCTTGAACGCCCTGTCAGCAGCACTTCCGATTCAGGGTCGTAATATCGCTGCCACTTACCACGCTGGAACTGAGCGATGGTTTGTTCCACCAGGGTCTGCGCCTCAGCGTTCGTCTTTATGCTCTTATCGTTAAGCAGAAGGGACACCGACTGAACCCTACGGTCCGGAAATCTCTTCTCGTCGGCACGCATGGCCAGCGAGAAGATGGGGTGCCACCGAATCTCAAAGCCTTCACGCGTGTAGTGCGCGACCACGGCGTCCGGGACTGGCGAGACGCTATAGCTGATATAGCCATCGATGTTGTCGGTTGCGAACGCCGGAACGCCCGACGCACGTGCTGTGTCGACGATGTTCTTCCCAAGATCGAACCGTATTTCTGTCATTCCTTCTCCTGCACTCTTGGTACAACCCAGCAAGCTGCCCATGATGGGCAGCACGGCAAGCATCATGAAATGCCGCCGGTTAAGCATGAAGCCACCCTCGGATTTTTTGGAGTTCGCCATCCATATATGACCGTCTGTTCTTCATCAAGTCGTTGAACTTGTCTGCGAGCTCCTTGACATAGACCATCCGGTCTGTCGGATTCGGCAAGCTCATCTTTTTCCCCGTCACATAGTCCCACGGGCCCTTCGGCTTATCGAAGGTCGCCTGTAACGCTGGGTCAGCGTTCTTCGGCGCAGAGCTGAAGTACAGCGTATAGGTAGGGGACAATGAACCCAGCGACGCGCGGCTGATTCGATGGTTGATATCCATTGTCTTTATCAGCTTTGGGTCTTGGTAGATCAACGGTTGCAGCACATTGATCTGCTCCTGCTTTGCAATGATGTTCACCTCTTCCTGCTGACTGCTGACTTTGCCGGCCCGGTCCAGAGCATATTCGTCGATGAAAAGAGAGTACGTCTTTCTTACTTCATCGGTCACCTTAAACTGCGCCACCTTCTGCAGTCGTCCGAGGGCTCCCGTGTCGTCCACGAGTCGGCTCAGCTCTTTGCGCTCTTCCTCCATGACATAGAAGGCCTGCTGGAAGCTCCCCCAGTATTCCGAGCCCGGCACTCGATAGCCTTTGTCGTAGTTCTTTACGTTCGCTTTCACGTAACGGTGTGCTTGCCCTGCATTGGCTTCGAACTGTCCATAGCCGCCGTCCATTCCCCCCCATGTTGGGGCGGTCTGGAAGTAGCTCCGCCCGTGTGCGTACACCGGGTCAGCCTCGATACGTGCTTGCAATCTCTTCATCCAGTTGGCGCCGAAGGGTAACTCCTTGACTGCATCCCTGGACTGCGCCTGCAGCGTACTGGCGTCACGCTCTTCCACGTGACTGCGCAACCGATCGGCATTCAGGCTGCCATCCCGATTGAGGCCATACTCGAGCACAAACCACAGCCAAGGGTAGATGTCCATGAACAGCCACAAGTTTCCCTTGGCCAGCGCTGCATACACGCGTAAAGAGTGTTCGTAAGGTGACGCGTCTGTGAGCAACTCGGATACCAATTGCGACGGGCCCGAAGTGCGCGCCATGTTGGACCAGCCCCCGTTGAGTACGTCCTCGCGCGAATATCGGTAGGCGTCCACAATGTCCTTGACCACGAAGGCTGCCAAAGCTGGCCAGAGCATCTGCAGCTTGCCGCGCGACTTATCGGCACTCGCGAAGTACAGGTCGGCATAACGGGCAGCAATGCGTTTGGCTCGCCGCTCGGGATCGGTAATCAGGTGCCAACACTTGTCCGCACCTTGCTCACTAAGCGCAACCAGAGCTTCTTCCTGCGCGTAGGACCACAGGAATCTGGCTTCGACATTCTGTGTGTGCTGAGATCCTTCTCTCGGGTTTGTCCGGCACTGGCCAAGCACTTCGATGTCGTAGCCGTTGTCGTCGTCATGCGCCATTGTGCAAACCTTCTCCTTTCATCGATCGAATTTGAAACGAGCGTAGCGCAGGGCGTGCTCGAGTGGTTGCTCTGTGGGCGTTTGGAGTCGTGCCGTCTCACCCCCATGCGGGGCGTCACCTTGCAAGGTCTGCTCGGGCTGCGCTTTGTTTTGTATGCGGAAGCGCAGCCGGCCATCGACGACCTTCTGGTCAGCGTCCTTGAACAGCACCTGCTCGTCGAATTTTTGGAGCAACGATTGCTCCGCCGGGTTAGGCATCAGAGAACCAAAGGGCAACGCCGGCAGCGCCGCCGCCTGCCCCCCAGGCCCCTCAAACGGATGCCCGGCCCCCTTCACCGACAGCAGCCCCGACGTCTCAAACGTCACCGCATTTCCTTCCAGTCGGATCAACGAATCCCCGCCATGCAGCACGATGTTCTGCTGGGCGAGGATCTCCACCGAATCGGCCGACGAGGTCACGGTGACGGCCTTGTCTGCCAGCACCGCCAACGCATCGGTATGCGCCTGGATGGACACCGGCCCGCCTTCGGCAATCGCGCGGATGCCGTTGCGTTGGGCAAACAGGCTCACGCCCTTGGCCGCCGCCGCGGCGATGACATTGCCTGCGGCGAGGTGCCAGTCAGCCTGCGCGGTGCCGTGCAAATGCCGCCCCGCGTAGACGGTGGTCGTGGCTTGCGAGGTGAGCGCGATGCTGGATGGCGATTCCGTCACCAGCAGCGGCTGGCCAAATTTGTCGACTGGCTGCTGAGAGTCCTGGCCGTTGACGTTGCTGGGGTACTTGCCGTCCTGCGCAGGGTCGAGCGATTTGTCGATCGGCTCGAAGACTTCGTTGGCGGCCAGCGGCAGCGCTTGCTGGCTGGAGGCCGCGTCGGACAAGCGCTGTGCAGTCTTCTGCGCTGCAGTGAGCTGCCCGCGCGCTTCATGGGCGTCGAGCAGCGTGCCGGCGGCTTGCGCGCGCGCGGTGGTCGAGAGCAGCAAGCCCGCGCCCGCGCGCACCACGGCCCAGGCATCGGTGCGCAGTTCGGCGCCAGTGCCGCGCCACGTGCCGCGGTCTCCGCCTGTGGCGCCGTGCGAGGTGACATAGCCGAGGTTGAGCTGGCTGTTGGCGGTGGAGCTGGCCAGGCGCGTGCGCAATTGGCCGGGGTGATCGTCAACGACCCACTGGTTGTAGCCGTCGCCGCCAAGGCCCTGCGAGTGCCAGCCGGACAGTGCCTGCCCAAGCGGCGCATCGGCAGGGGCCCAGGGCAGGGCATCTTGCGTGTTGTGCAGCTGCATGGCGATCATCGGTCGGTCGATGTCGCCGTCGATGAACGTCAGCAGCACCTGCGTGCCGGCGCGCGGCAGGTGATTGCCGCCCCAGTTCGGGCCCGCGCTGGCGCTGGCCACGCGCACCCAGGCGGTGACCTGCGTGCGGTCGCTGCTGGACGGGTCGGAAAACGCATTGACCTCCGGCGCGCGCAGCCACGGAAAACGCACGCGCACGCGGTGGTCCCGGTCGGTGGTGAGCGGCGCGCCGTCGTCGGCGATGACCACGGCGGCCTGGCCCTCAGGCGCCGTCGGGCGGCGTCGATAGGGCGGCACGATGGGTGCCTCAGCCGGTACGGCGATGAAACGATTGCGGTAGCTGCCCGATTCGATCTCGGTGATGGAGAGCAACTTTGCGATGTCGGCGCCAAGGTTGTTGGCGGCTTCGTGTTCGACCTGCAGCGTGACGAACTCGCTGTGCTTGCTGTCGAAATGCTGTGTGAGCGTAAAGCGCTGCCCGGCGCCCAGCTGCCGCACGCTGCCTTGGCCCTCGTAGCGCAGGTACGCGCCTTCGTGAGCCTGCATGCGCAACTGCGCAGCGCGGCTGGCCTCTTGCGTATTCGAATATTGATACGAGCCCGAGGCTTCAAAGCGTTCCAGCGTGGGCAGTTCGCCTCCGGGGTCGCTGGCGCTGGCTTGCGCGCTGGTGGCGGCCAAGGCCTTGTAGTCCCACGAGGCGAGCGTCACTGCGTTGGTGCCCACGCTGTGCGCGTTTGAGAAGCGCTCGATCGCGTCGTCGCTTTCGGTGGCGTCAACGCGATGGAAGCGGATCTCCGGCTGCGGGCAGGCCGGCCGTTGCGCATCGTTGTCGAAGATGACGACGGTGTGGCGTGACTGGGCGCTACCTTGCTGCTGCTTGTCGTCGCTTTGCTCGTGCTCGATGCGGAACGACAGGCCTTCCTCCGCCAGCAGACGCATCACGAAGGCGTGGTCGGTTTCGCGGTATTGGCAGCAGATCGAGCGCTTGCCGCACGGCTGTGTGGCGGCAATCTTGTAATGCGCGGTGGGATATTCGCTGAAGACGTCTTCGATGATCTCCAGCGCGGTCTTGTCCTGGTAGACGAAGCAATCGCTGCGAGTGCGCAGCCGATCGAGCCATGGCACCACGCGCAGGCGGTAACGCGCGAGGCCGCCATCGCCACCAAGCGATGCGCAATCCGCTACGTAACCGTGCCAGGCGCGTCGCTTGCCGTCGGCTTGCACCAGGCGCAACGTGACTTCCTGCGATGCCAGCTTGGCCGTATCCAGATGTGCCGACGGGCTGAGGCAATCGATATGCAGGACGAATGAGGCCGACACCGCTTCGGTGGCGGTAAAGCGCTCCACGACGAGGTTGTCGGAAGCAAGCGCCGTCTCAAGCGTGATCTGGCGGGTCTGCTGCCCGAGCAGCGCGCCCAGGACGGCTTGTGGCACGGCGGCCGGCAGGTTGGACAAAGGCTTCATCGGAACAGCGTCGCGCTGGGGTTCGTGTTGCGGTTCAGCAGGAAGATGGGCACGCGGCCCATCGTGGCCATCACGGCAGCGAAATCGTCAGGTGCGAGAAGCGCGGCCCGAGCTTGATGACCTGCGAATAGCCTTCCAGCGTTTCGTTGGTCTTGGTGCTCAGCGTGTGCGACAGGCCGAGGAAGCCCAGCAGCCCGATCAGCGCAAACACGGCGCCGAAAATCCAGAGCGGCGTTTCACGCTTGAGCATGTGCGCGACCTTGTCGGGCAGCGGCCAGTGCGGTGCAAACGCGGCGCGCTTGCCCTTGATGGCAGAAATCTCGTCGCCCAGGCGTGCGGTCAGATAAGCCAGCTTCTCGGGCCCTTCGAGGATGTACTTGCCGCGGAAGCCCAGCAGCAGGCACATGTGGAAGACCTCCAGCGCCTGCAGGCGGGGTGCACCGTGAGCACGCAGCTCTTCGAGCTTGACGAAGAAGGTCTCGCCCGCGAGCTGCTCGCCAAACAGCACGAGCTGCAGCGGGCGGCGCTCCCAGGCCGGGCGGATCGCAAAGTTGGACGACAAAATGGTTTCGTCCACCGCTGCGCAGAAGGCGTATTTCGAGTCGAAGACGTCTTCTGCCGACACGTTCAGGCGCTTGGCGCCACGGTCGAAATCATCGAGGAAGGCGCGTACGCGATTCAGAAAATCTTCGGCGCTGGTCGGCTGCTGGGCGTTGCGCAACTGGAACAGCATGAAGAAGCCGTCATACAGCAAATCAAGCAGCGTGCGGGCGTGCGTGTTGGATTCACGCGCATCCGCTGCAGCAGATGCCGGTGCCGAACCACCAAACAGTGAAGGGGTGGAGGTAGCGCTCATGAAGTCACCGCGATCAGTTCAAGTTTGAGTTCCCGGATACCGGCCGGGGCATAGATGGTGAGGGTCTGCGCCTGCAGCATGCGTTCGTACAGCATGCCCCGCGCTTCCACTGCGAAGTAGCACGCGCCCGGGCGCACCGGAATGGCAGGCGGCACCTGGGGCGTGTAGGTGAGCGGCACGCCGGGCATGGACGACAGCACGAGCTTTTCCACGTCGTCGGGGGCGCCGACCTTGAAGCGCGCCGGAATAGCTTCCACCAGTTCGGCGGCGGGCATGTCTGCCGACACCGACAGATAGAAGCTGGTCTGGTCGTCGATTTTGCCGGAGTCGATGCGACCGAGGTGGAACGACGGGCGCGTCTCTTCCAGGGCAATCGCAAAGTAGCGCGTGGAGATGACGGTATCGAGCAACTCCCGCACGATTGTGTCGAGCTTGGCAAACACCGGGCCGGGATTGTCGTGGTCGTAGGCGGGCAGGTCGGCCAGCGTGTAGCTCTTGGTGAACGTCATGAGCGCGCCGGCCAGGCGCAGCATTTCCTGGAACAGGCGCTCAGGGTGCAGGTCCGGGTGGTGATACAGGTGCGACAGCGCTGCAAACGCAGCATTGGCCGTATGCAGCAGCCAGAACGACGCAATGTCGCCGGAGCGGAATTCGATGATGTTCTTGGTCGGCTCGCGGTGGAAACCGTACAGCGCATTGACCTTGGCCTGCAGCGCGTCGAGCAGCCGGCGCAGGCGCTGATACAGCACGGCCGAGGCGTTGATCGCCATGCTGGGCGCGACAAAGCTCTCGTCGAGCTCAAAGCCACCGGTGCCGGTGCGCCGCACGCGGACCACGGGCAGCGAGATGAACTGCTCGCGCGGCTCCGTTTCGGCAATCAGCTTGACCGACTTCTTCAGATACGTGATGGCGGCGGGCTCGGCCTCTGTATACAGGTCTGCCGTTTCCTCTTCCGTGCCGACAAAGCGCGATACCGATGCGCCTTCGATCTGCTCGCGGTAGTTGCCGCCATTGTCTTGCAGCGGATACAGCGCGATATGGAAGGTCAGCTCCGACACGCCAGCGGGAACGGCGTCGAGCACCAACGGCGGCGGAAGCGCGTCGGCCTGTGGAGCGAAGTACAACTCGCCGTCGGGAAAGAACAGCGACAGCTCAATCACACGCAGCACGCCGCTGGCCAGCGCATCCGTATCGAAGCGCGCATGGCGGATACCCCATCCGTACGGCTGGATGACTTGCGCGGTCGCGTGCAGGCGCGATTCGTGATACGCGTCCTGGCGCTGGAAGTGCTGCGGACGCAGGAACAGCCCTTCGCCCCAGAGAATCTTTGCGGAGTAACTCACGTTGGCCCTTGTTGTTCAGCTACCGCACACCGCGGGGGAGAGCAGGTTCAGATCAGTCAGCGGCGTGGTGCCGGCGGGGGTGGTCAGCGTGCCGGACGTGATCGTCATGGCACAGGCGTGCAGCCCGATCACGATGCCCGACTTCTCGTTCTTCTCGGTGTTGAAAGCAAACTTCCAGCGCTGTGACGCGGGGCTGCGGAATAGCGCCACGACGCCCAGCGTGGTTGCTTCGCGCGACACCTTCTCGGTGAAGTCGTAGCGCTGGCCCGGGATCAGCGTCATCTCGCGCACGTTGACCAGATCGGCGCCCAGCGTTTGCTTCTCACGCGCCGGGTCGATGAAGGTGTCATACGGCGCCTGCAGGAAGCTGGTCGGGTCTTTCAATGAATACAGGCGCACCACTACCGCTACCGGACGGCGGTCGTTGGCGGCGTTCAGGTTATTGCCCGCCGTCATCTTGAGCGGCACTTCGCGCGGCGGCTTCTGTGCATCGGGCAGGTTCGACGATTTGAGCCCCATCGCTTCCAGCGCACCGTTGGCCGCGCCGGCCAGCACGCTCGCACCGGTGGAGCAGGCGGCCAACGACACCACGGTGGCGCTTACCAGCATCAGCTTGAGCGCCCCTGCGAGACGGTGCTTCAGAGAGTGCTTCAGAAGGCGGCCGCAGCCCGGCTGCCTTGCCGCTTGCCCCCAAGCAGCATCGAATTTCATCATCTTCATGCCTGATTTCTGAATTACTTAATTCTCTTTGTTTGACTGCTGCTGCGCCCGTTCCACTAATGGGGGCGGCGAATTGTTTCGGTTTCTTAATAAAGTAAATCGAAAGAATGTTTCGGTTTCTTAATAATCGAAGATCGTTGCCGGATGCGGCTCTAAGGTACTGAATACAAAGGATGTTTCGGTTCCTTAATAATCCGTTTTTGGTTGTCAACGGCAACGAGCGGAGTGTACTATTTCGCGCCAGTCGAGACCAACATTTAACTCGTCAATTCCGGCGAATTTGATTGGGTATCGACACACCGCTTTGAAACTTTGAAGAGTCTCGCCGTGGCCAAATCCTCGTCTACTTCCGTTCTCCGTTCCTTCATCGTGCTGGCTGCTGCCACCGCGCTCTTTGCGGGTTGTGCGACCAACAACCCCGGACCCCAAACCGACGAGGCCTTCGGCAAGAGCATGTCGGAGGCGGAAGCTGCGGCCAAGGGCGGCCAGCAGGACAAGGCCATTGATCTGTACCAGCAGATCGCCAAGCAGAACCCGACCCGTGACGAGCCGTGGGTGCGTATCGCGCAGATTCAGTTCGGCGCAGAGAAATACCCCCAGGCCATCCTGGCTGCAGAAGAAGCCCTGCAGCGTGATAACGCTGATCGTCAGGCCAAGAGCATCCTGGCGGTGAGCGGCCTGCGCGTGGCGCGCCGTTCGCTGCAGGAGCTGCGTGCCGACAGCGCGCTGGCCGGCGACGTGAAGACCGACGCGCAGGTGCTTGCCAAGATGCTGCGCGACACGCTGGGTGAACAAGTCCTGTTCCCGGGTGAACAGCCGGTCGCCAAGCAGCCGGTGCGCCGCCCCGCGCGTGTTGTCCGCCGCGCAGCGCCGGCCGCCGAGCATGGCACCACTGCTGCGCCTGCAGCAGCCACCGGTGCTGCCAGCGGCAGCGCAGACCCGTTCGGCGCACTGCGTTAAGCACAGCGCTGGTTCGCATTCCTGGAGGAACGTGATGGCCAAGAAAGAAAGCGTACAGAAGCGTCTGCAGAAGGTGCGTCCGCCGCGTGTGCAATTGACGTATGACGTCGAAATCGGCGACGCAATCGAGACGAAAGAGCTGCCGTTCGTGGTGGGCGTGGTGGCTGACCTGTCGGGCCAGTCCGAAGTGCAGCAACCCAAGCTGCGCGATCGCAAGTTCGTCAACATCGACCGCGACAACTTCGACGAAGTGATGAAGGGCGTGGAGCCGCGTGCGGCGTTCCAGGTGCCGAACACGCTGACGGAAGACGGCGGCCGTTTTGGCGTCGACCTGAAGTTCCGCTCGCTGGAAGACTTCAGCCCCGAAGCCGTAGTTGAGCAAGTAGAGCCGCTGCGCAAGCTGCTCGAAGCCCGCTCCAAGCTGGCTGACCTGCGCAACAAGATGGCCGGTAACGACAAGCTGGAAGACCTGCTGTCGGAAGTGTTGAAGAACACCGAAAACGCGAAGAAGCTGGGCGCCAAGCAAAACGGGGGCGAGGATGCTTGAGAACCAATCCGCTGCGCAGGGCGCCTCGGTTGCGGAAGAGGTGAGCCTGCTGGACAGCATCGTCGAGCAAAGCCGCGTCGCCAAGTCCGACTCTGAGCGTGAGCGCGCGAAAGACATCATTGGCGAGCTGGCCAGCCAGGTGCTGAGCGGCACCGTGGTGGTGTCCGACAATCTGTCGGCCACGCTCGATGCACGCGTGGCCGAACTGGATCGCCTGATCTCGCAGCAACTGAGCGCGATCATGCACGCGCCGGAATTCCAGAAGCTGGAATCCACCTGGCGCGGGCTGAACTATCTGGTCAAGGAAACGAGTACCGGCCAGACGATCAAGATCAAGGCGCTCAACGCGACCAAGCGCGATTTGACGAAGGACTTCAAGACCGCCATCGAGTTTGATCAGAGCGCGCTGTTCAAGAAGGTCTACGAAGAAGAATTCGGCACCTTTGGCGGTGCCCCGTTTGGCGCACTGATTGGCGACTACGAAGTCACGCGTCAGCCCGAAGACATGTACTTCATCGAGCAGATGGCGCACGTGGCTGCGGCTTCGCATGCGCCGTTCATTGCGTCGTCATCGCCTGAGTTGCTGGGCCTGGAATCGTTTGCCGACCTGGGTAAGCCGCGTGACCTGGCCAAGGTGTTCGACACGGTCGAATACGCCAAGTGGAAGTCGTTCCGCGATTCGGAAGATTCGCGCTACGTCGGTCTGACCTTGCCACGTTTCCTGGGCCGTCTGCCGTACAACCCGAAGGACGGCACCGTGGTCGAGAGCTTCAACTTTGTTGAAGACGTCGACGGCACCGATCACAGCAAGTATCTGTGGTGCAACGCCGCCTGGGCGTTCGGCGCACGCTTGACTGCGGCGTTTGACGACTTCGGCTGGTGTGCTGCCATCCGCGGTGTGGAAGGTGGCGGCCTGGTCGAAGATCTGCCGACGCACACCTTCAAGACCGACGACGGCGAAATCGCACTCAAGTGCCCGACCGAAATCGCCATTACCGACCGCCGCGAGAAGGAGCTGAGCGACCTCGGCTTCATCCCGCTCGTGCATTGCAAGAACACGGACTACGCCGCGTTCTTCGCCGCACAGTCGGCGCAGAAGGCCAAGAAGTATGACTCCGACAGTGCAAACGCCAATGCGGTCCTGTCTGCGCAGCTGCAGTACATCTTCTCGGTATCGCGCGTGGCGCATTACCTGAAGGCGATGATGCGCGACAAGATCGGCAGCTTTGCCTCGGCCAAGAACGTTGAGACGTTCCTGAACCGCTGGATCTCGCAGTACGTGCTGCTGGACGACAACGCCACGCAAGAACAGAAGGCGCAATTCCCGCTGCGCGAGGCGTCGATCCAGGTGGCGGAAGTGCCGGGCAAGCCGGGCACGTACCGCTCGGTGGCGTTCCTGCGGCCGCATTTCCAGCTCGATGAACTGTCGATCTCGCTGCGTTTGGTGGCGGATCTGCCCAAGTCGGCCAACTCGTAATTCCTGACCGGACTCTCCCCGGGGGGGAATGTTCGGGCATAACCACCCGTTACGCTCGTTACCCGTTGCAGTACCAACAACCAATCTATTGAAGAGGGTCTCTGTATGAAGGATATCTACGTCAAGTTCGACAGCCCGGCAATCAAGGGGGAGTCGCAAGACAAGGATCACAAGGACTGGATCGAAATCAACAGCTGGTCGCAGGCAATCAGCCAACCGCGTTCGGCCACGGCTTCGACCGCCGGCGGCCACACGGCTGAGCGTTGCGAGCACCGCGACATGGTTTTCACGAAGGATCTGGACGTCGTCAGCCCGCTGCTATATCAGCACGCTTCGGGCGGCACGACCTTCGGTGAAGTGACCATCGAGTTCTTCCGCGCAGACGGCGAAGGCAACCGCGTGAAGTACCTCGAAGTCAAGCTGAAGAACGCCATCCTGAGCGAAGTCGATTCGCAAGTGGTCGCCCAGGGCATTCCGACCGACACCTTCAGCCTGCGTTACGCCGCTGTGCAGTGGAAGTACACGCAGCAGAAGAGCGCCGGCGGCCAAGGCGGCAACTCGCAAGGCGCCTGGAGCCTCACCAAGAACGACAAGACCTACTCGGTTTAACGTTTGGTGTTCTCCTGATGACAAGAGCCGCAGCCGCCGTGCTGCGGCATCTTGTTTTCTAGCAGCATATGAAAGGCTTCGAACCCAGCCTGCTCGACAAGCTCTTCGACGACGAGCCGCACGCGCCCATGCCCACGGCATTGCGCCAGCTCTCGCTTGAAGAACTCAAGAGCACCGTGGCACGCGATATTGAATCCTTGCTCAACACGCGCATCGTGTTGGAAGAGGACGATTTGCACGGCTTGCCGGAATGCAAGCGGTCGTTGCTCACGTACGGCCTGAACGATTTTTCCGGCCTGAGCCTGGCCAGTTTCTACGACCGCAACTACATCTGCCAGTCGCTTACCAAGGCGATCGAGCGGCACGAGCCGCGTTTGCAGCATGTGAATGTGTCGCTGGAGATCAACGAGCGCGCGACCAACGCCTTGTGCTTTGGGATCAGCGCGGTGCTGCTGGTGGGGCCCGCTCGCGAGCCCGTGAGTTTTGACGCCATGCTGCAACCCTCGACGCTGCGGTATTCCGTTTCGCGCGGACGCGGCTGAGATTGCACGGACCTGCACAACGCACCACCCGCAATACGCTGAAGCACCCGCAGGACCGCCACCGGACCGCCACGAAGAATGGAAGAGCTGCTGCCTTATTACGAACGAGAACTGGCCTTCCTGCGCCGGTACTCGCGCGACTTCGCCGAGCGGTATCCGAAGATCGCCGGCCGCCTCGCCATGTCGGGCGACGGTTGCGATGATCCGCATGTCGAACGGATGATCGAATCGTTTGCCTTCCTGACCGCACGCGTCAGCAAGAAGCTCGACGACGACTACCCAGAATTTACCGAGGCGCTGCTGGAGGTGCTGTATCCGCACTACCTGCGGCCCTTTCCATCATGCTCGGTGGCGCATTTCGATGTGCGCGGCGTGGCTGCGCAACTGAGCGCGCCGGTCACGATCGCTCGCGGCACGTTTCTCACCACACGCGTTGTGCGCAAGGTTGAATGCCGTTTCCGCACTGCATACGACGTCACGTTCGCGCCGGTGCGCGTTGCCGCGGCGACGTTCGAGCGCGCGGTGTCTGCGCCGGCCGCCGTGCAACTGCCCAAGGGCGCGACCGGCTCGATTGCCATCACACTGGAATACGTGGGCGAACGCGGCGGTTTTGAATCGCTGTCGATGGACAAGCTGCGCGTCTACATGGACGGCGAGCCGTCTTTCGTGGCCGCGCTCGGTGACGCGCTATTCCTGCATACCGCGGCCGGCTATGTTGAAGCTGAACGCGCAGGCGTCTGGAAGCGCCTGATTTCCGTGCCCTTGCACGAAGTCGGCTTTAGCGAAGACGAATCCCTGATCGATTGCCCGGCACGCTCGCACCCGGCCTATCGGCTGTTGACCGAGCACTTCAGCTTTGCCGAGAAATTCAACTTCTTCGACATCGACCTGGCTGCATTGCGACGCGGCATGACGCCGGGCGTGCCGGTGCGCCGTTTGACGCTGCATCTGGTGCTGAAAGACGTGCGCAGCGATTCGCACGCCGCACGCCTGCTCGAGAACTTGCAGCCGGAGCACCTGCGCCTGCATTGCACGCCCGTGGTCAATCTGTTTCAGCAGAAGGCCGACCCGATCCGCATCGAACATACGGCCAGCGCCTACCCAGTGGTGGCCGACAGCCGTCGCGCGCACGGCTTTGACATTTATTCCATCGACAACGTGCAACTGGTGCGCGAGACCGCGGCACACGAAAAGGTCACGGAGTTCCGGCCGTTCTACTCCCTCCATCACGGGGAAGAGCCCGGCCGCGCGGGCCATTATTGGCTGGCACGCCGCAACGAGCTGATCGCGCAGCGCAGCCCGGGTTTCGAAACGGAAATCTCCATCGTCGATACGCAGTTCGACCCCGCCAGCCCGCAGACCGACACGCTGAGCCTGACCGTCACCTGCACGAATCGCGACTTGCCTTCGACGCTCGCGTTCGGTCAGCCTGATGGCGATCTGTCGATGGAAGGCAGCTCTATTGCCCGCAACATCACCTTCCTGCGCAAGCCGACGCCTTCCATGCGGTTTGGCGGCGGGCGCGCGGCGCAGTGGCGTTTGATCTCGCTGCTGGCGCTGAACCATCTGTCGCTCGTGCAGAACGGTCTGCCGACCTTGAAAGAGATGCTGCGTCTGCACGATCTGCCGCGCAATGCGATCTCGGCGCGGCAAATCGAGGGCATTGTCGCCCTGGACTACCAACCGGCGACGCAGTGGCTGGCGGGCAAGCCATTCGCCACCTTCGTGCGCGGCCTGGAAGTGCGCCTCACGCTGGATGAAGACGCCTTTGTGGGCACCGGCATGCACCGGTTCATCCGTGTGCTGGACCACTTTTTCGGCCTGTACGTCCACATGAACAGCTTTGTGCAGTTGATTGCGGTCTCGCGCCGCAGCGGCAAGGAATTGGTCAAATGCGCACCCCGCAGCGGCGAATCGATCCTGGTGTGATCCGGCGGCTGCTCCAGCAGCCGCACCGGTACCAGTTTTTCCAGGCGGTGCGCCTGCTGGAGCAGCTGTTTGCGCGCGAAGGCGGCATGGCGCCCGAGCAGGCGCTGGCTACGCGCCTGAGCTTTCGCAACACGCTGTCGCTCTCGTTTCCGCCCAGCGAACTGCAGCACATCGAGGCCGAGGGCATTACCGCCGAGATGCTCGAAACCGATGCCGCGTTCATCGCTGCGCTGGAAGAGGGCGCACTCGATTCGCTGGCGATCACGCCCACGTTCTTCGGCATGCTGGGCGGCCAAGGTGCCTTGCCGCTGCGCTACACCGAAATCGTGGCGGAGCGCGAAAGCCTGTGGCGCGACCGCGCTGCACGTGCGTTCTTCGACATCTTCTCGAACCGGGCCACGGCGCTGTTCTATCTGGCGTGGAAGAAATACCGCCTGCCGTTCCAATACGAAGTCGACAGCAACAAGCATTACTTGCCGCTGCTGTTGTCGCTGGCGGGGGCGGCTGACAAGACGCTGCGCCGCGATCTTTCGACTACGCCGGGGCCGATTCTCGACGAGGCGCTGGCCGGTTATGCCACAGCGATCCGGCATCGGCCGGTGTCTGCGGCGTATCTGCAGCGCGTGCTGTCGGACTACTTCCAGGCGCCGATACGGGTGGAGCAGTTCGTCGGCGGGTGGTATCGCGTGCCGGCGTCGCAGTACACGCGGCTAGGCAGCACTAACAACCTGCTGGGCGCCACGGCGTTGGCCGGCGCGCGGGTGTGGCAGCGCGACTTGCGGGTGCGCCTGTGGGTCGGGCCGCTCAAGCGCGCGCAGTACCGCAATTTCCTGCCCGGTGCGTCTGGCGCGCTGGCACTGCGCAAGATGCTGACCATCCTGTGCGGCACCACGCTGGAGTTTGAGGTCAAGCTGATCCTGCGCCACCAAGACGTGATCGGCAGCTCGCTGGACAACAGCAACGACGGCCGCCTGGGTTGGGACACCTTCCTGTGTTCCCGCCCCGCGCAGCAGGACCGCAGCGACGCGCAGTACACGCTCGCGCCGCTGCATTGATACCGACACATTCATCGATTCTTCCGGAGCGCTGCCGCCATGGCCATCCCACTCAAAACCCTGATCGCCAAGCTGAACGCGACGAGCCGGCAAGCCGCCGAGCGCGCCGCATCGCTGTGCATGGCGCGCGGCAACTACGAGGTCGATCTCGAACACCTGTTCCTGGCGCTGCTGGAAAACCGCCGCAGTGACTTTGCCGTGGCCGCCCGCGCAAGCGGCATCGACCTGGCCGCGCTGCAACGTGACCTGGAAGCCGAGATCGGCCGCTTCCAAACCGGCAACACGCGCACGCCGGCGTTCTCGCCGTACCTGCCGAAGCTGTTCGAGCACGGTTGGTTGATCGCCTCGCTCGATTCGCAAATCACGCGCATTCGCTCCGGCCATCTGCTGCTGGCACTGTTGACGGAGCCGAGCCTGTCGGCGCTCGCGCAACGTGGCTCGCGCCTGTTCGGGCAGATTCAGGCGGACCGCCTTAAGCACGATTTCGATCGACTGACTGCCGGTTCGGATGAACAAGTACAGGCCGTGGATATTGCCGACGACGGCGCAGACGCAACACAGGGCGAAGGCGGCAAGCCCGCTGCTGCCCTGACGGCCACACCGGCGCTGGATCAATTCACCGTCGACCTGACCCAATCCGCGCGCGATGGCCGCATCGACCCTGTGATCGGCCGCGATGCCGAGATCCGCCAGGTGATCGACATCCTCATGCGTCGTCGCCAGAACAACCCCATCCTCACCGGGGAAGCCGGTGTGGGCAAGACCGCCGTGGTCGAAGGCCTGGCCCTGCGCGTCGCCGCCAACGATGTGCCGCCGCCGCTGCAGGGCGTGACGCTGCGCACGCTCGACATGGGGCTGTTGCAGGCAGGCGCCAGCGTCAAGGGCGAATTCGAGAATCGCCTGAAGAACGTGATCGAAGAGGTGAAGAAGAGCCCGAAGCCGATCATCCTGTTCATCGACGAGGCGCACACCATCATTGGTGCGGGCGGGCAAGCCGGGCAGAACGATGCGGCCAACCTGCTCAAGCCCGCGCTGGCACGCGGCGAGCTGCGCACGATCGCGGCCACAACGTGGAGCGAATACAAGAAGTACTTCGAGAAAGACGCCGCACTGGCGCGCCGCTTCCAGGTCGTGAAGGTGGAAGAGCCCAGCGAGCCGCTGGCGGCTGCCATGCTGCGCGGCATGGCCGGGCTGATGGAGCGCCACTTTGGCGTGCGCGTGCTGGACGAGGCGATTACCGAGGCGGTGCGCTTGTCGCATCGCTATATCAGCGGCCGCCAGCTGCCGGACAAGGCCGTCAGCGTGCTGGACACGGCCTGCGCCAAGGTGGCGCTGGGCCAGAGCGCCACGCCCGGCGCCATTGAAGACGACCAGAAAACGCTTGAACGCCTGCAAGGCGAGATCAACGCGCTGGAGCGCGAGCAAAGCGCCGGTGCCGAGCACGACGCACGCCTGAAGGCGCTGAACGAGCAGCGCTCGGAACTGGAACAACGCGTCGCACTGAACACCGAACGTCTGGCGCAGGAGCGCGCGCTGGTTGCACGCATTCAGGCGCTGCGCGAGGCGCGCGAAAGCGATGCCGCGCAAGCCGGCGAGGAAGACGCACTGCCCGTGGCCGCCAACAGCGACGTGGTGTCGATCCCCAAGCGCAAGCGCGCTGCCGACAAAGCGGACGAACCGGACGAACTGGCAAAGCTCCTTGCTGAGCTGCGCGCCCTGCAAGGCGAATCGCCCATGGTGCCGCTGCAGGTGGATGGCCATGTCGTGTCGGAAATTGTCTCGGCCTGGACGGGCATCCCGCTGGGCCGCATGGTCAAGGACGAACTGCGCACGGTGCTGAACCTCAAGCCGCTGCTGGCCGCCCGCGTGATCGGGCAGGACCACGCGCTGGATGCGATTGCCCAGCGCGTGCGCACCGCCACCGCCAACCTGGAAGATCCGAACAAGCCGCGCGGCGTATTCCTGTTTGCGGGCCCGTCGGGCGTGGGTAAGACGGAAACGGCGCTGGCGTTGGCCGACATTCTCTACGGCGGCGAGCGCAAGCTCATCACCATCAACATGAGCGAGTATCAGGAAGCGCACAGCGTGTCGGGCCTCAAGGGCTCGCCACCGGGCTACGTTGGTTACGGCGAAGGCGGCGTGCTGACCGAAGCCGTGCGTCGCAACCCGTACAGCGTCGTGCTGCTCGATGAAGTGGAGAAGGCCCACCCTGACGTGCTGGAGATGTTCTTCCAGGTATTCGACAAGGGCGAGATGGACGACGCCGAAGGCCGCCCCATCGACTTCCGAAACACCATCATCATCCTCACGTCGAACGTCGGGTCGCAGGCCATCATGCAGGCCTGCCTGAACAAGCCTGCCGAGGAACTGCCCGATACCGATGCGCTGGCCGAGCAGCTGCGCCCGACGCTCTACAAGGCGTTCAAGCCCGCGTTCCTGGGGCGCATGAAGGTCGTGCCGTATTACCCGATTTCCGACGACGTGCTGGCCGAGATCATCACGCTCAAGCTGGGCCGCATTCGCGATCGCGTCGCCATCAATCACAAGGCCACGTTCCAGTGGGACAACGCGCTGGTTGAATCGGTGCTCGCACGCTGCACGGAAGTGGATGCCGGTGCCCGCGCGGTTGATCACATCCTCAACGGCACGCTGCTGCCGCAGATTGCCGAGTCGGTGCTGACGCGCATGGCCGAGGGCGGCAGCGTCGAGAAGATCAAAGTCGGCGTCGGCAAGAACGGCGAGTTCAAGTACCGCATCAACTAAGTCGCTTCGCTGGAGCACATCATGGTCTCTCCGACCGAGTTGGCAAACCTGCTACGTGCATCGTTCTCGCAGGCAGATCGGCTTCTGCGGCTGGAAACGCCGTTGGGGCCGAACGCGCTGCTGCCTGAACAGGTGGACGTTGCGGAGCACATCGACGCAGGCGGCTTCCGACTGGAACTGACGGCGCTGTCCGACAACGCTGACATCGATTCGACCAAGCTGCTCGGCCAGCCCGTGCGGCTGGATCTGCTGACGCAGCAGAGCCGGAGCGCGCTGCGGCCCTTCCATGGCCACGTCACGCGCTTCGAGCAGGTGGGGGCCAACGGTGGCCTGGTGCGCTATCGGCTGGTGATCGAGCCGTGGCTGGCATTCCTGCGTCACCGGCAAGACAGCTTCCTGTTCCAGGACATGTCGGTCATCGAGGTGATCGACAGCCTGTTTGGCGACTACCAGGGCCAAGGCCGCCTCGTGCCCGCATGGCGCTGGGCCTTGCGCGACAGTTCGGTCTACACGCGCCGCAGCGTCATCACGCAATACGACGAAAGCGACTTCGATTTCGTCACGCGCCTGCTTGCCGAAGAAGGGCTGTTCTACTTCTTCGAGCACGAAGCCAAGGATGGTGACGCGCTGGGCGTACATCGCATGGTCATTGCCGATGCCAACGACGTGTTTGTCGACAACGCACAGGCGAGCATCCGTTTTGGCCGCGCAGATGCCACCGCCACCGAAGACGTGATCGACCGCTGGCAAGGCGCCCGCCGCTGGCAGACCAACGCTGTATCGATCGCCAGTTGGGACTACCGTTCCAACGCCAAGCGCACCGCCCAACTCGGCGCGCAGCAGCAAGGCAACGACGGCCCGCAGCTGACGCTGCAAGACACCGATTACCCCGGTCAGTACTGGTTTGAAGACAACAACCAGGCGCAGCGCGTCGCGCGGCTGATGATGGAAGCGCTGGAGTTGCGGGACAAGCAGTTCGACGGCGAAGGCACGGCCCGCACGTTGGCGACGGGCACGCGCTTCCAGTTGCTCGATCATTTCGATCACGATGATGGCGAGCAGCGCTTTGCGGTGTTGGCCGTGGCACACCAGGCCCGCAACAACTTCAACGACCGCTTCGGCCAGCTGCTGACCGAAACGCTGGGCGCACTGCGCGGCAGCGATGTGCTGGCCGCCGGCAGCAACCACGGCACGGGCGACGACGCGCCGTTCTATCGCAACCACTTCACCGTCGTGCGCGACAACGTGCCCGTGCGCCCCCAGCAGAGCGACGAGCAAGGCCGCGCGCTGCATCCACGCCCGACTGTCAACGGCAGCCAGACCGCGTTGGTGGTGGGTGCGGAAGGGCCTGTGCATACCGATCGGGACCATCGGATCAAGGTGCAATTCCACTGGCAGCGCGGCGCGCGGTCAGCCAGCCGCCAATCGCATCCGGCCGGCGATGACAACGCGTGTGCCAGTGCCGGCCTTGGCGCATGGGTGCGCGTGACAGCGCCCGTGGCCGGACCGAACTGGGGCGGTGTGGCGCTGCCGCGCGTCGGCCAGGAAGTGCTGGTCGAATTCCTGCAAGGCGACATCGATCGGCCCGTCGTGGTGGGTGCGGCCTACAACGGCAGCGGCCAGACCGACGCGCAGTACAACCAGAACCAGGCAGGCGCTGCAGGTGCCACCGGCAATGCCCCAGCGTGGTTTGCCGGTGGCAACAAGAGCCAGGGTGCCTACGCCCACAATGCCGTGCTGTCCGGCATCAAGACACAGGCGCTGGCCGGCAGCCAATCGGGCTCATCGGGTTACAACCAGTTGGTCTTTGATGACTCCGAAGGGCAGGGCCGCACGCAGCTCAGCACCACGCAGGCGGCGACTGGCCTCGTGCTCGGTCATCACAAGGAGCAGATCGACAGCGCCCGCCAAACAGACCTCGGCCACGGGGCCGCGCTGGCCACCGACGACAGCGGCAGCGTGCGCGCCGGCGCCGGCCTGCTGCTCACCGCGCACAGTGTCGACGCCGGCGCAGCGCTGCAAGACAGCGAAGCCGCCGCTAGCCAGATCGAAGCCCTGAGCGACCTCGCCGAATCGCTTGCCGACGCAGCGCAGAAGCAGAAGGCCGGCCTGGCTGACGAACCTGCCGCCAAGGAGCTCCCCGCGCTCAAGCAACTACGTCACACCACCGAAGTGCTGCGCCATGCAGAGAGCGCCGGCGAAGGCGCCGAAGCGGTTGCCTACAGCGAGCCGCATCTGCAAGTCTCAGCGCCCAAGGGCATCGTCAGCACGACACCGGCGGATGCGGTGCTGGTTGCCGGGACGCAGGCCACGCTGATCGCCAAGCAGGACACCAACGTTGCGGCGGGCGGCAATCTCTCAGTCGCAGTCGCCGACGGGCTGAGCCTGTACGCGCACGGTAAATCGCTTGGGAAGGCGGGGGATGCGACACCGGGCGTCGCCATGCATGCCGCTAGCGGCAAGGTTGGGCTTTCGAGCCTCAAGGGCGAGACCCATCTGGTTGCCGAAAAGGCCGTGACGGTCGCGTCCACGCAGGGCAACGTCACTGCGGAGGCGAAGCAGCATGTGCTTGTCAATGCAGCCGGTGCGCAGATCAAGGTGACGAACGGAACGATTGAGCTGCATGCGCCGGGGATGGTGACGTTTAAGGGGGCGGGGCATCGGTTTGTGGGGCCGGGTGGGGGGGGGGTGGATAACAGCCTAGCCAGCGGCAATCTGAAAGGCTGCGGCGTGCAGGAAAGTAGCGCTGCCGCCAATGGTGCCGGCTCCGTATCGCGTTGAGTTAGCAGGACGACAGCATGACCACCAACCGCACCTTGGCGGACTTGGAAGCTTCGCTATTTGCGGCGGACAGCACAAGTACAGACGTGCCACATCCCGATGCTTTGGCACGATGCCGAGAGCTGGCTGCCGGTTATCACGCAATGAATCGGCAACAAAGGAGGGGGTATCGCTCATTGCGAGCCTATCTTCTCTTGGACGCTTGGGAAGGCAACCCACTGGCTGCTGCGATCTCCGAGGCCTGGCCAGACGCCGCAACCGTGCGCGTCTCCGTGCCCGACGACTTTTACATGGGCCGTGAGGACGAAGCACCCTGCATCGTGCCGTTGCCCGACAGCGCCTTGCCAGACGACACCGCCGACACATTGGCGCAAGTGCGGTCGAGGGATGCACTCGCCCGCCTACTGGAGACCGCGAGCAGGCAGGCACATCAACGTCTGGTGCGGCAGAGCTTGGGGGCGGTTCTGTTCAGTGTCGATTCTGCTGCCGGGGTCGTGCAACACCTCCATATGCTGGGGTTCCAATATCCCCCGGCGGGCCGCAGCGCAAGAGTCTTCCGCTACCAAGACCCACGCGTCATGCAGCGCGTGTGGCCAGAACTGAGTGCCGTGCAGCAGAGCATGTGGCTGGGCCCGGCGCAAGGATGGTGGTCATTGACGCAGCCATGGGGGCCGTGGGCATTGGAGGACATGGTTGCGATGGAGGATGTCGCTGTGTCGATGCCCGCGTGGTTCAGGGCAGAGCAGCCGATAGAGCCGGACGAGCAGGCGGAAGGGGTTGTGTTGAACCGCTTGATGGACGAGGGGCAGTGGCAGGCCGCACATTCAGCACCGGTGGGGAATCGGATTTGGGCACGCTTTGCACAAAATGGCATCGGCCCGGACGAGCAACCCGACGCTGCCACCGTGCGGCAATTGCTGGAACTCGGCGCCCTGCACCATCTGGATGAAGGGAATCTCGAAGACTTCGTCTGGTGCAGCATCCGCTACCGCGAGGCACCGCCCTCTATTGACTGGCGCGCGCCGCATTGGTCGCGCGTATTGAGCCAAACCCTGAACGCACTCAACGCAGATCCGGACACGCGCTTCGTGAGCGCCTTGGATGCCTGCATGAACCCCGGAGACCAGACACATGGTTTGCACCAACCCGTGTGATGATTGCAAGCGAGAAGGCTTGCCGATTCTCTTTACCCGCTACGCCGTTGGCTACAGTTCGCGGCCGGAAGGGCTGAGCCTTCTCGATAAGTTCAAACCGACCGGCAAGCTCCAACCCCAGCCCGGAGGGGTGTCCATCAAAACGGCGCGCTATGGCGTACGGATGCTGCGTGCCGGTTACCTGTACCTGCGCATCGAGCGGCGTGGCTTGCTGGAGTGGGAGGGCTACGCCATCCACCCGCACGGCTATCTGAAACAGTTTCCGGTGATGCTGCCGCAGCGGGCCGAAACCAAGATTGCTTGCGCGCGTGACGCGCGGCAGGCCAATAACAGCCTGGTCTGGATCAAAGACGCAAAGAACGTCAAATCGCTCTGGTATGCGTTCCATCCCGATCCAATCGACCCGGCGCACCTCAAGCGCGAGATCGAACCGAACCCCGCAAAGTACATGCAGCAGTTCGATGTTGCTGGCTGGTTAGGTGGCAATACCGGCCAGGCAGACAGCATGCAGCCTGCGCAACTGGACAAGCAGGTGCTGGAATATGCTGCGCTTGGAGATGAGAAAGTTCAGGTTGTCGGGAATGAGCAGTTCTTCGGCCTGATGGGCATGACGCCGCAGGAGCGTGGCTGGGGTAATTACGAGGTCGAGGAAACCGACCAGCAAGTCATCCCCACGCCCGATGCGGCGCCCGTGATCATTGAAGAAGTGCGGACAGTCGTCGTAACGCAGCCGACATATCAGAAGGCGCATGGCCCGCGCTTGGAGGGTATGCGCAAGTTTCTGCACGACAACAAAGGCGCCGTAGTGGCGTGTGAAGACGCGCTGGGAATTGCACAGGAATTGAGCCTGCATCATTTGACGGCGGCGATTCCATACGTAGGGTGGCTCAAGACAACTGATGCCAAGGGTGTCAGCAACGCCTGGAAGGACAGCGCTAGCCGTAGCATTCAGACCATCCAGGTGGCGCTCGAAAAAAAAGCGATCGACGACTATGACGCGACTACCGACCGCCTGCGTGAAGTGCAAGACAACATGGCAGGTCACTACCCGGGGTCCGACAGCCCCATGCCAGTTAAGATTCGCCGGCCTGATGGCAGCTACGAAATCATCAGCGTCCAGGAGTTGAATCGGCGGCGGCGGGCCGATCTGCAGAAACAGGTCGATGCACGTACGGCAGCGCACGACAGCGCTGTCCAGGACATGAACAAGGCTGCGCAGAACAGCATTGCGTCCAACTGCGACATGTCGGGCGTGGAAGAATTTAACAACGAGCACAAGAAGAAACTCGGCGAGCGGGACGCGCAGATGGACCGTATCGCTAGCGATCTCGTCCAGTGGCTTAAGGCTGACGGCTTAACTCATGTGGCGCTGGGCCGGTATAGCGAGACAGCGTCCATTGATAGCGGCGATGGCAACCGCTGCGCTGGCCAATTGTGCTCGATTCTTCTGCAGCTGGATAACAGTCCCAAAGGACGTGCGTGGTATAGCGCGCTGGATACCTTTACTCCGGGAAAGAAGAACTTGGTCTGGCGAATGCTAAGCCTGAACAACGCGGAGATCAGTCAGGAAATGCAGGCGGCGCTCAAGCTGGTCGCCAATCCTGTGCCGCCATCTGAGCAGGCCGCTGCCGACGCCCAGGACAATGCGCGTACCCAGAAAAGCTATGCCGACATGGTTGCAGCGCTGGCCAGCATGAGCAAGACCGTCAAGAGCGCGGACAAGATCAGCAAAGAGGTAAAGACGGTCATGGACGGTAGCGAGGCAGTCGCCAAGCGTTTCAATTCCTTAATCGAAATTGGCAAGGCTGCCAAGGACAGCATGCCCGCTGTTCTGCTGTCTGCCATCATGGGCAAGATCAAGGAGCTTTCGCCGAGCGCGCTGGAGAGCATGGTGGCGCGGGGGCAAGCGTTGATGCTTGCGCGTGGGTTGGGTACACAGGCAATCGCGCATATCAAGCAACAGCAGGCCGATGCTCTCAGTTCGGCCCTGGTCAAGCAGGCCAAATCGATTCAGCGGCGAGTAGAGCGTGCCATTCGCGGCGGGAGCGCGAACAGTGCCATGCAGGAAATGCGTATAACCCACACTTTGTGCGCGGCGAATGCACTGGCTGTTTTACCGGCGCTTGGGCGGGCCTATGCTAGGCAGGACACGCGTACCACAGTGGAACTGGCAGGCACAGTTGCCTCGCTAGTCGGTACCTTGAAGCAAGCTCGCGCTGATTTTTACGAGAAGGCACTGTTCAAGAAGGTCCCAGACATTGTGTATAAGACGCACAAGGCTGGGACCGCGACGGTCGCCGAGCGAGAGTTGCTGACGCTCAAGGCCGGTGCCGCACGTTATGTGGCGGCAGGAATGGTGGTGGGGGTTGTCTGGGATGCGGTTGATGCGGTAACGGCAAAAACCGAGAAGCAAAATGATCTTATGTGGGCGTATATCGCTCGGACGATCGTTGGAGGCGCTACCGTGGTTGGTACGATTGTTGGCGCCCGAACCCTCACGGCGCCACTGCTTTTACTGAGGTTCAACCTCTTGAGCGCGGTAGTCACAGTGGCGCTTACTGCGACAATAGCGAAGCTCAAAGGGCAACCGTGGGTGAACTGGCTGCGCGCTCAGCCTTTCCGCAAATCGGATAGCCCGAAGGTTCCTCATCGAAGTGAAGCGGAAATGATGGACAAGCTAGCCGACGCGTTGGCCGAGATAAGTTGAAGGAACCTTATGTTTGACTGCGAAGCCGCGTTTCACGCGCACCGAAAAAAGCACGGTCAGAAGGAGGCTATCGAGTATCTCGCGGATATCAATCGATATACGCTGCTACGTGCGCCAACGGAACGTGCAAAGGACAAATCGGTCAGCCCTGCTCTTGACTGGGCGCGCACGCTATTCGACTACAACGAGCACTTCATCGAGCTTTCTAACATGGGGGAGGAAGACCGCTCCCTGATGTTCATCCTGGCAATCGCTGTGCTGACGCTTCTTGCGCTGCCGATCATGGGGCTGGCGTTGACGCTGCCAGGGGAGCCGCTATTTACGCACGATTGGAATGTATCGGTCATTGCCGGCGGGGGACTTCTGGGCTTTGTCTTGACGTTCATTTATCTCCTTTGGCCTACCCAGTTTGCGCCCAATTACTTTACATATCTGCGAGCCCGCTACCGCTTTAATCGCACCACCCGCAAGGTATATGTGCTGCGGCCCAAGCGCTACGGTGGCAATGTCATTCTCGATTGGGACCGTGTCAAAGCCCATGTGAACTGGTGCGCCCCACGCGACATGACGCCCGACCAGATTGATGACAAGTTCGCCCGCCAGCGCAGGCAGGAAACGGCGGGAGGGCAGTTCGGCATGCGCGGCTTGGTGCTGTATTGGCCGCCGTTGGACCCGGCCGACCACGAACGCAGAGGTGAAGAGGTTCTCTGGGTTGGCCCCAAGCTGGCTGGAGAGGGTTTGTGGCAGTACATCCGCACGTTCATGGAAGAGGGCATCGACAAGGTGCCCGCCCCGACCGAATACGAATGGCTGCGCAAAGGTTTCCACACCCCGCCCCAGCATCTTGAAGAAACGGAACTGTCGGCTTCGCGCGTGCTGGACCGTATCGGCGGCCGAGGGGAAAACTCCGCGCAAACGCAGCTCACCTTCCTGGCGACGTTTCTATGGGCACCGCTGCATTGCTTGGCCGAGCGTCTCTGTACTTGGCCAACTTTTCCGGAAGAGTGGAACAGCGACTGTGGCCAGAAGCGACGAGAGGACGGCATCGGGCCGGAAGAGCCGTTGCGGTGGACTCCAAAAGAGACGTGATAGGCGGCTAGCCGTTTTATTTACTTCAATTCGGGCGGCTCGCCTAAGGCCTGCCGGCAAGCCCCGCCTTCTATCAAGCCTCACCGCAGAGCAAATCTATGTCGGATTCTCCTGAAAACCGCCTGCCGCCACATACGGCCACGACGGTCGAGGCATTGCCGTCCATCGACCATCACGTTCGCTCTGAGGAGCAAGCCGCAGCGACGCGCGCTACGCCAAAGCTTTCCGTTACTACGCTTCTGATCGGCATCACGGCGTTTGTCTTTCTTCTGTCGATTGTGTTTGGCGAGGGCTTTGTCACGTTCTCGCCGTCAGCGCTGTACCGTTTGGGCGGCAACCTGGCGGCGCTCTCGCTTACGGGCGACGCTTGGCGCCTTCTGACAAATGTGTTCTTGCATGCGGGGATTGTTCACCTGCTGCTCAACATGTACATGCTGTTTCTTGTGGGCAGACTGGCGGAGCGTTGGTTTGGTCAAGCGGGCACGCTTGCGATCTATTTGCTTGGCGGTCTATGGGCGAGTTATGCCAGCGCTTGCTGGCTGGGATGGCAACTCGTATCTCAAACCGACGCGAACATGACCGTGAGCGTCGGTGCATCAGGCGCCATCATGGCGCTGTGCGGCGCGCTGATCGTCATGGCGGGGCTGCACGATGACACGCCACCGTCGCTGGCAAAAGAAGGAGCCACGCTATCGGGAACAGGAAAGGTGTTGATGCAGACGGTGGCCATCAACATCGTGATGGGTTTCGCTATCAAGGGCGTAGATCAGGCCGCGCATCTGGGCGGGTTGCTTGCGGGCGCCATCTTCGGTCTAGCTGTGGGGGCTGCCACCGACGTGGCCCGTATGGGCTGGTCACCGCATCGCCGTATCGTATTGACAGCAGTCGCGGCCGTGGCAGTTCTCTACGGCGGTCTGTCGTTGGCAACGTGGCCGGCATTACGCGAATGGCGGACTTCGTGGAATCAGGAGGCTGCCGAACAAGACGCCGTCGAGCAGCGTGCAGAAGAAGAACGACGCGCTGAGCGCGACGCGCGGCGAGCCGAGGTTGCAGCTGCGAAAGTACGCGCGAAAGCGGCTGAAGCGCTGCGGGCTGCGCTGCCGCCCCCGGTGACCGAGCAGGAATCCGCCGGGCAGGTGGTCAAGTGGGATGATGCCGCAGCGGTCGCTCGCCTTGACGCCGAATTCCCCCCGCCGCCGGCACCGAAAAACGCTCCAGAGAATGTCGGACAAATTTTGCCGCGCCAGGGGCCTGCGGATGGCCTGTTGGTCGCGTGGCCGTCTGCGGACAGTCTGCAGTTGATACGTCCCGGCGCCGCAAATACGCCCTCCGAAGTTGTGGCCGCATGGGCGCTGTGCGATGCCGAATACATGGGGCAAATCACGGAGCCGGGCGCTGCCTGGCACGACGGCGCAGGCAGAGAACTGGTGGCGTCTCTCGGCCATCAGCCCGTCGTCCGCGTAACGGATCTGGCTACCGGCGTGGAAGTCGGCATGTACCTCATGCCGGGGCTTCCCAAAAGTGCTCGGTTCAGCCCAGACGGCAAGCGCTTGGTGGTGGAATCTCGTGACAGCGACGGGCGCGACTATATAAACGTCGTGGATATTGCTCGCCGCATGAGCGAAGCCGATGCGCGCAAGTACATTCCGCAGGAGTTCATTTGCGCCTGGTCAGGCGCTGGTAAGGCGCAGTGAAAAAGGCTGCCCACTGGCTCGCCGCCACATGAAGATTTAGAAACAATCCCCCCAATCGCCCCAAGCCTGCGTAGCATCTCCACCGTCCGCCCTTGCGCGTGCGGACGTCACATTTCACGCACGCTGATATGAACGCTCTGTCCCGCTTCGCCGCCGCTTCTGCTGTGGCTGCGCTGCTCGTCACGCCCGTATTCGCCCAGGACGACACTCCGCTGCAGGTTTCGTACCGCCAGGTGCTGACCGAGTATTTCAAGGACGCGCCGACGGCGTCGAAGAAATACGACGGCCACCGCCTCGTCTTCAAGGGCCAGGTCTATCCGTTGTCCGACGACAGTCTGAACACGCTGGCCCTGACCGAAGAGCTGAAAGTGGGCGCGCCGTTCCAGGACGATCAGCGTGACGCGCTCAAGGCGCTGTTTCCCGATCACAAGCTTGCGGCGTACAAGCCCAGCAAGGACATCACGCTGGATTGCCTGAACCGGCAGTTCGTTGGCCTGACGCTGGCGCTGGCGGATTGCCGCGTCGGCAAGCCCTGATTTTCGTATTGCATCCCGGTTTCGTTTCCGATCATGGCCTCTCTTCCGTTTGACCAATTGCTCGCTCCGCTGCCCGGCGCCCAGCCGTGCGGTGAAGACATGCTCTTCTCTGCAGAATTCGACAGCATCCAGGATGCGCGCCGGTTTGATGACCCGTCACTCGATCAAGGTGAGTGGGTCACGGAGATCAAGGAGGCCGACTGGCGTGCCGTCATCGCCGAGAGCACGTCGCTGCTGCAGAACCGTACGAAGGATCTGCGCCTGGCCGCATGGTTGGCCGAGGCGCTGTCGAAGGAGCGTGGCTTTGCCGGCCTGCGCGAGGGCTACGAATTGATCGCGGGCTTGTGCGAACAGTTCTGGGAACACATCTATCCGCTGCCGGAAGCCGACGATCCTGAGGCCCGCACGGGCGGCATGGCGTGGCTTGCGACGCGTTCGAGCCAGCTCATTCGCGAGGTGCCGCTGGTGGAAGCGGGCAAGGGCGGCTACAGCCTGATCGATTGGGAAGTCGCGACCAGCCTGGTCGAAGCCATCCGCCGCGATCCAGAGCAGGCGGATGAGCTGTCGCGCGGAAAAATCACGCAGGATCAGTTTGAATCCGCACGGCGCGCCACGCCGCCTGCGTTCTACAAGACGCTGCACGACGATGTGGTCGGCTGTGGCGCCGCGCTGCTGCGGTTGGAATCCGTTCTGGATGCACGAGCAGGGGATCACGCGCCGAGTTTCCGCCCGGCGCGGGAAGCCCTGCAGGCGGTGCGCGCATTGGTGGAGCGCTTTGGTGGCAAGCCAGAACCCAAGCCCACCGCGGTGGAGGCGAAGGGGGCTCAACAACAGGCTGCTCAGTCAGCCGCAGGCGCGGTTGTTGAAACGGTTGCCGTCGGCCCGATCCGCACGCGTGCGCAGGCGCTGAACCAGCTGCGCGACGTGGCCGAGTTCTTCCGCCAGACCGAGCCGCACAGCCCCGTTGCTTACCTCGCCGCGCGTGCCGCGAAGTGGGGCGACATGCCGCTGCATGCATGGCTGCGTACGGTGGTCAAAGATGATGCGACGCTGTCGCAGATTGAGGAACTGCTGGGCCTGGGCGATCCGCCGTCGGAAAGCGCGAGCTGAACCGGCTAGCTGCTCGAACAACCGCCGCAGCCGCTGGATCCGCAGCTACTCGAGCTGCAACTGCTAGAGCTACTGCTTGAACTGCAGTTGCTCGACGTGTCGCCTCCGGCGCCGCCGGAACTGGCGCCGGCGGGTGGTCCCATCATCGATCGGTATCCGGCCCACGCTGTGTTGGCCAGCACGCTGGTGCCGCCAAACGCGGTCAACCACAGTAGATCGTGCGTCGACAAACCGGCACGTGGCCCCTGCTGGCCGCGCTGACGATAAACATCGAGCGCGGCGTTGGCCCCCGCAGTGGGGCCCGCACGGCCGACGCCGATCAGCCGCGCCGTCACGCCCCAGTACACGATGGCGAACAACGCCATCTCGACCAGCAGCCACATCACCGGACGCTCCCGGGACAGGCCCACAAAGACCTTCATCACGCCGAGCCACAGCGTCGCCAGCACAATGGCCCACGCAGCGAGCGTCGTTCCCCGCATCGCGCCGCGGGTCCACAGCCATCCTTCGCTGCGCAGCCGATCTGTCATATCGGATGCTTCGTCGATGAGCCGGTTGCGAAAGTTCGGCCATGGCGAGCGCTGCTGCGTTTGCCGGGCGAGCCATGTCCATGCGTTGACGTGGCGCTCCGGCGTTCGGTCCTGGTTCGCGACCACGTAGGTGTTGCGGTCGCGTTTCCTTTTAGCCGGAGGGACCATGCGGATCGCACCCGCATCAAGCAGCGTCAACGCCGCAACCTGTGCCATTCGTGCGGCGTCGCCGTTGATCAGCGCGGCCTCGGCAGGCGTCAGCTGACGGGGCACGTTGCCCCCGGTGGTTCCCCATGGGTTGCGGCTGTACGAGACTCGATGCAGGCCCCGGATCAGTAGACACGCCATCAGGCACACGCCCAGATAGAACGTGAGAAACCGCGACCCTGCGTAGTTCAGCACATCGAAATCTGACGCGACATTTGTGGTGATCGCGATGAGGCAGCCTCCGATCACGAGCCACACGGATGGCATGACCGAGCGCGCGGTTGACGCACGTGGCGGCGTGACAGGGTTGGGCTGGTGCCGTGCGGGGCTGGCAGCCTCTGGCGCACTGTCGGGCTGGACAACAGGTTCCGGCACAGGCCAGACATCGGGGGGCGGCTCCATACCAAACGTGCGCTGGTAGCTTTCGATCGTTTGCTGGTAGTGCTGCGCGTAGGTGTCGTCTTCGTCCGGGGCACCAATACCTGGCGCATGGTGGAGCGGAGCGCCCAGTACCTCCCCGCAGAACACCGTCCAATACTCTTTCGAATATTGCAGATGGAGATGCCATGCAGCATCGATCGCCTCGGAAGGCGTGACGGGGTGCCCCGCAAACACCGCCAGATACGCGAAGCGCTTGTATTCCTCGATGACGGTCAGCGTATATAAACGCGACCACCCCTCCGCTTCGGCCAGGCGGTGGCTGAACGGCACCGGCGCATCAGGCGCATCGGGCGAATACTGGCTTAGCCGAAGCAGGCAGGCCTGGCGATCCGCTTCGGTCGGCGCTGCCTGATCTTCGTGCGTCACTTACTCGCCCGAAACTCAATCCGCCGATTGCGTGACCGGCCTTCATCGGTGTTGTTGGCCGCCACAGGCTGATCCGGCCCCACGCCCATCGCGGTGAGCGTGCCTTGCTCGGCGCCCTTGGCGATCAGGTAGTTCTTGACCGTTTCTGCGCGCGCCTGGCTCAGGTTGAGGTTCAGCGCGCGGCTGCCGGAGTTGTCGGTGTGGCCGACGATCTCGATCTTGCGGCCGTTCAGGCGTGGCAGCACGGCGGCCATTTCATCCAGAATCGCGCGGCCCTTGGGCGTGAGCGTGGCGCTGCCGGTTTCAAACTCGATGATGCGGTTGGCCAGCGTCTGGTCCAGCAGCCCTTGCTCGGACACCGCCGCCACGCGCAGCCCGTTCTTGATCGTGTAGCTCTGGCCCAGCGCCGTCGCCATGTCGCTTGTGAGCTGCTGGCGCTGCGCCTCGTTACCAACGTCGCCGTGCAGGGAAACCTGCGTACCGTCGATGTTGAGCTGCCCACGGTTGACCTGTTTGATGGCCGGCGACAGGATCTTCTGCACGTTGGTCGACCAGTTGGGCGGCGAGACAACATTACCCACTTCGATCTGATCTACCACGTTGGCACTGCCGTACAGCTCGCGCAGCTTGGCCAGTACGGTCGCCTTGGTGGCTTCGTCCGGCACCATGCCGCCGGCCACGACCTGGCCAGGCACAGGCGCGGCATCGCCCGCTGCGGCATGCGCGGGCAGGGCACTGGCCAGGCAGGCCAGCATGGCGGCGTTCGCCAGGAGGGTTGCAGGCCGGAAGCCGCGCTTGATTGCATCCAGACCCATGTTCATTCTCCGATGAAGACTTCGCGGAAGGTATCGACTGCCACGCGCAGCGAGAGCTGCGGTTGATCCAGGTAACTCACGAACTTGGCCAAGCCGTAATCTCCGCTGACATGCTGGTCGACCCATTCCGGATCGTCGATGTTGATGTTCTGTTCGGCATACGCTAGCGGCGACATGACGCTGTGCAGCGTGCGTGACGAGGCGCCGTTGAAGCCGATGACCAGCCGCTCGGCACCGTTGATATCGCCCAGGAACAGCGACAGCTCGAAGTCCGCCCGCTGCAGGAAGCGCGACACCAGCTCCAGCCAGAAGCTCGCCACCAGGCTGCGATAGAGCGGGTCTGCCGGCAGCGGCAGCGTGAGGCCTTTCTCAAGCCGTGACGAACCGTTCGCCATCACGGGTTGGAGCAGCGTGCCGAGCGCCAGCAGCGTGCGGCGCAGGCGGATGTTGTGGCCTTCCGAGCGCAGCATCTGCTCAAGGCCGGCTACGGTCTGGAAATCGATGAAATCCGAGAAGCTTGCGTCGTGCGATTGCGTGCTCGTGCCGCCCGTGCCGGTCTCTACGCCGTGCTGACCTTCGGCGAGCAGGCGCAGGCCTTCAGTGGCGTCGGTGGCCGTGCCGAGCGAGATCATCTGCTGGCCGGCGCGTGTCCAAAGGCGCGCCAGTGCAATCGGGCTGCGCGCGATGAAGTTGATCGGGCGATCCACCTCCATGGCCGCCGCCGTCAGGAACGGAAAGCGGCGCGATGACAGATCACTGCTGGCCATGAGCGTGCCCGCGATTGCGAGCTTGCTCTGCGAGCCGAGAAAGGCAAACTGCACTGGCTTCCAGCTGTCGTAGGTCGTTTTCCAGTCCGGGGCTTCGGCCAGCAATTCCATACCTTGTGCCAGCCAGCGGTCCAGGGTGTCGAGCAACTGGACGTTGTTGGCGCTTTTGACGAAATCGCCGCGCGAAGGAAGCTTGCCGAAGTACGAAAGCTGCAATTGGGTCTGGCTCATTGCGCCGTCCCTCCTTGCTCTTCCGTGATGCTGTGCCGAGCGGCCTGCGTTGACACGGCCGCTTGCGCCGCAGGCGGCGTGCCTGCGGGTGCTGCCGGGGCGGGCGGCGTCAGGGTGTTCTGCGGTGCCGAAGCATCGGCAATCGACGTCGGCAGGCGCAGACCGCGCAGGCCCTGGCCTTGCGGCGAATCCGATGCCGTCGTGCCGGCAGTCTGCGGGCTGCTGATGATGCGCAGGCTGATCGATACCGTCAGGTTGTCCTTCGTCCAGGACAGATCGAACGCGCCATCTGGACGACGCTTGCGCTGTGCCGTGGCAATCAGGCGCTCCAGGCCGAAGCGGCCGGGCTCGTTGAGCAGCTCCACCGTGCGGCCGTCAAACGTGGTGGCTGTCACGCGTGCACCCGGGGTGCCTTGCGGATTCGGCCAGACGAAATTAGCCCACTGCGGTGGCGTGTTGCGATAGCGCAGTTGCTGCCCATCGATCTCGATCGTGTACTCGGTCGCGCCTTGCGACGGCACCGGCAGGATCTGGAACACCGTCTGCGGTGCCGCGGCTGCTGCACCGCCTGCGCCGCCGGCCGCACCGCCCGTGAGCGGTGCGATCCAACGCGTGAAGCCCGTGGTGAACTCGGGCACAAATGCGATGCCCAGATCGCCCCACGTGCGGGAGGCGATCATGTCGCCACGGCGCACCGACAGCGGACCGATCGTCGTGCTGGCGAACTTGGCAATCGCGCCATCCGGGCCGAACACCTGGCCGATCTCAGCCGCGCTGGCCTCGATCTTGGCGTTGGGCGCAAACGGATACTTGTCTGCCAGCGTGGTGGCGAACGGCTGATACACCTGCGCGTTCCACACCTTGTTGACTTCGGTCGTGGCCGGGCGAATCGCCACCGCATACGACTGCAGCAGCGGGCGCACCAGCAGCGGACGCAGCGTGGCGCGCTCGCTGTCGGTCATGCCGGTCAGCATCTGCTCATCCACGTACTTGAGCGTGTCGGCCAGTTCCGAGCCGTTGCCGTCCAGTGTTTGCTGCATGAGCTGGCGTGCACCCGGCCCCGGGTCGCCCTGGTTCTTGATCTGGTTGAAGCGCGTGCGCACCTTGGAGAGCGAATCCATATAGCCGCGCAGCAGCGACTTGTCGTCGCGCATGACCACCACACGTGCGAGCCCCGAGAACTCCTTGCCGACCGGCCCCATTGGAATGGCACCGGCCTCAGCATTGCCACTCACGTCCAGGTTGACGTTCACCTGCGACGGCGTCTGGCGTGCGAACAGCTGCTTGAACCAGCCCAGCACGCCGGTCTTGGCCTGCTTCAGGCCGGCGTTGAACATCGACGGGTTGTCCCACGACGTCTGCTCATACGCGGTGTCGAGCACCTTGCGGATCGGCGAGTTGGTCGGATCGCCCAGCAGGTTCATCCCGGTGACGGCCTGATCGAAGCTGGAGAAATCCTGGATCGCTACGCCTTGCATGAAGCGTTGCCATTCACGCGCGTATTCGGTCTTGTACATCGTGACCAGCGCCTTCTGGATCTGCTCGGGGCTGCCTTCCAGCGTGAGGTCGTCGCGCGCGGCAACGTTCAGTACCCAGTCTTTGGTCTGCAGTTCCTTGTTGGCGGCGTCCTTGATGGCGGGCTGCACGTAGCCGAGCCACGCTTCCTTGGTGAACGTGCCGGGCACGGCGTAGCTGCCTGCAACCAGCCCGGCACCGGTATCGCCGACGATGCGTGCGACGGTCATCGGGGCGTAGCGCGTGGAGGCGCGGGCCTTGATTTCGGCGTACGCACGTTCGCGCGCCGGCATGCCGCGCACCACGCGGCGCAGGTTCTCACGCGTCTGGTCGACCAGCGAGAGGTTGCCTTCCAGCAGCGGCCAGTTGTCGTCGTTCACCCGGGCCAGGAAGAATGACAGGTTGCGCTCCGCCGAGCGGATCATTTGCTCGCGCGGCATGTTGCCCCGGTTGTCTTCCAGCCAGCCGCGCCAGAAGCGCGTGATCTGATCGGTCAGGTGCGCGACTTCCACGTGGCGCTTGTCCGACAGCATCAGGTAGGTCTTGAGGGCGTTGTAGCCGTCTTCCACGTTGGTGGGAGAGGCATCGGTGTACCGCTTGGCACCGGTCGACGCCGTGGCCTGGTTTGGCGCGGCAGGCGCATTGGCGGCGGCACCCGAGGCACCCGACGCACCACCCACGGTGGCGGTGGCTGTCGTCACGGACGTGGTCATCACAGCACCGGTTTCCGGCGGGCGCACCATCGGGGCCAACTGATCCGGATGCGCGTTGACTTCTGCCAGGAAGGTTTCGATTGCGCCGCCCACCGGCTTGAGCATGACTTGGCGCAGGCCGTTGTAGTACTCGTCGAGCAGCTTGTGCTGCAGCGTGTCACCCTGGTACAGACCCAGCGACAGCGCCAGCGGATGGTCGTTGCGATACCGGTCGAGCTGCTCGATCCGGTCTTGCAGGATGTCGAGTGCCTCCAGGCGAGCCTGCAGGTCCACCCGGTTCTGCTGCATCTTCACGATCTTGTCGAGGTCGGCCTGCACGTTGGCAGTCAGCGTGCGGTTGCCCATGTACGACCACGTCCAGCCGCCAAGCATCACGCCCAGCGCCAGCACGAGCGCAAAGAACGTAGCGATGCGCAGGCGCGTCTTGGCGGGGCTGGCAAACTGCCGCACCGTCTGCTTGTCGGCAAAGATCACCTTCGAGAACAGGTCGCGCAGGAAGAAGCCGTTCTTGGAGAACACTTCGCGCGTGCGTGCGGCACCGTCGGTCGACAGCCCGAAGCGGCGCGCAATGCGCTCCGCCGACACGCTGTTGGTGGCGCCTTCCTGCAGCGCGCTGGTGAAGTAGAAGCCGCGGAACACCGGCTTGTACTGGAACGGGTTCTCATCGAACAGCGTCATCAGGAACGCGCGCAGCGTCGGCTTGATCGATGCAAACTCCAGCGGGAAGCTCAGCAGCCCCGGCGAGAGCTTGTTGTTCCGGTGCAGCGCGATCTGCGCCACGCTGATCTCCTTCAGCCCGTCGCACAACTCGTCAAAGCGCTGGTCGAACACGGCGGCCACATCCGGCTTCGAGTCCGGCTCGAAGGGCAGGGTGGCGCCCCATACGCGGTCGCGCTCCTGCTTCTCGCTGTCGCCAAAGAATTCGGTAAAGCCGGTGATCAGGTCAGCCTTGGTGAACATCACATACACCGGGGCAAACACTTCCAGGCGTTCGGTCAGTTCCTGCACACGCTGGCGCAGGTTCTTGGCCAGGTTGATGGCGAATTCGGGGCGGTTTTGCGTGAGTTCCGACACGCTCACCGTCACGACGATGCCGTTGATGGGCGCCTTGGGGCGATAGCGTTTGAGCAGGTCGAGGAAGCCGAGCCATTCGCGGCGGTCTTCTTCGTGCACCGAGTAGCGGCCGGCCGTGTCGAGCAGGATGCCTTCGGTGGTGAAGAACCAGTCGCAGTTACGCGTGCCGCCGATGCCCTGGATGACCGCGCCGCCCTTGTCAGCAAACGGAAACTGCAGGCCGGAATTGAGCACGGCCGTGCTTTTGCCTGCCGCCGGATTGCCGATCACGATGTACCAGGGCAGCTCGTACAATGCCGCGCTGCCCGACATCTGTCCGAGCTTGGAGCGCTTGATGGTCTTGACGGCTTCTGCCAGGCGTACGCGCAGGGCTTCCACTTCTTCACGCTTGTCTGGCGTGGCGGCCTTGTCAGCGGCGGCTTGTTCCAGCACGCCCTCCAGCTTGTTGCTGGCCTGACGGGCGCGCCAACGCTTCCACAGATACGTCAGCAGCCACAGCGCGAGCAGCACGCCTAGCGCGACGCCGACCCACACCAGGCCAACCTCGAAGGTCTGCGCCATCAGCAGCAGGAAGATGGTCAGCACGATCACGCCAAGAATCGATAGCGTGCGTGAGTTGGTCAGGAAGTTCAGGAAGCGTTGCATGTTGCCTTCGGCTCGGGAACAGACAGAATCGGAATCGAAATCAGGAACAAGGTCACGTCAGACTCGGCACCACCGCGATGGCGCCGCGCTGCTGGATGTCGTTGGCGGTAATGGCCAGCACCGGCTTGCCGGTCTGCTGGCTCAACTGGTGCGCCACCACGACCGAGAGCAGCGGGCCTGCAGCGCCCACGTAGCCGCAGGGCGTGCCAATGGGCAGCAGATCTGCAGCCAGGTCCAGCGCTGGAAAACGTTCGGAAAACACGCGTGCCACCTCGACGGTGCGCACGGGGTGCATGCCGGTGTCTGAGACGACGCCGGCAACGGTGATGGGGTCGGCTGCCGAATCGCCTTCTGCGCTGCCTGCCTTCTCGGCGGGCGCTGCGTCCTGTTTGGCCTTGACTGGCGCCGCGGCCAAGGTATCGAGGACGTGGCCCACGGCGTCGCCGAGCGCCTGCAGTTGCGGCTGGCCGCGATCGGGTGTCGGCGCTTCCAGCCGTGCCACGCCGGCGCGCGTGATCGTGAACGAATCCGTTGCAGCAGCATCGCCCTCCAGTGCTGGCGGCTGCAGGCCCTGCGCCATGGCCGGCGCGCACAGCAGCACGCCCGCAGCGGCTTCGCCCGGCACGCGGCCGTGTTGGCGATTGGCTTCGAACAATTGCTCGTGCTGCATCAGTTGTTCGACAGCGCTGGGGCCGACCAGCGAATCCGCCACCACCACCATGCGCAGCACGCGCTCGTCGCTGGCACGGTTCACGCCTTGCGTGGCGCGATCGAGCAGCAGCAGCGCATCGGCATCGCCCTTGGCGGTGATGGGCTCAAGCGTCAGTCGGTCGGCGGGCCAGATCAAGGCGATGCGTTGGCGCAGCCAGACATCGGCCGCGGCTTGATGCTGTGGGGTCCAGTCGCGCGGGAGCAGAGCGGTGATGATCAGGCGCGTGGTTTCCGGCGCGGTCGTTTCCGGAACCGTGGCAACGGCGTGTGCGGCCAGTTCTTCGGCCACCTGGCCGGCAAGCGAGAGGGCGCGCAGGCGTTCGTCCAGCCAGTCGATGTCAGGATGATGCTCGGCGAGTTCGGCGCGCAGGTCTTCAATGTCGACGCCTTCCACTTGCGCGGCAAAGATTGGCTGGCCGAACCCTTGCACGTCGGTCAGGCCAGGTTGCGTATTGGCTTGCACTGCGTCCACGACCGATGCCGCGTCATTGCCCGCGGGCGCGCGCAGGGCGCTGGCCAGCAGCACGGCACGCCATTGGCGCGTGGCGTCTTGGGGGTCAGCGGTTTTGGCGTCGGCGCCCCCAGCGGCCGGTGCGGTCGCGGCCAGTTCCCGCCCTGCAGCCACATTGGAGCGGATGCCATCCAGCGCGCGCTTGATGACCCAATAGCCGACGATCATGCCCACCGGCAGCAACAGCAGGTAGGTGAGGATGTCGGCGGTGGTGGGCATGCGGTTGGCGGACTGCCACCACACGATGACGGCAATCCACACCACCACGAAGACAGCGAGCAGCGTCAGCCCGGACCGAAAGAGTCTTGCAACCATGTCGTGCGCGTTCAGATGCTGCCGGTGTTGCCCTGGCTGGACAGGAGCGTGGCGCCGCAGGCGGTCTTGTCGCCGTGGCGCGCCGCCTGCTTGCCGTCGATGATGACGTTGGGGTCGCCCGTCACGATGACGGTTGTGCCGCCGTGGCCGCTCTTCGGGCACGTCACTTTGTCGCCCACGCAGGCGATGCCCTTGCCGCCGGTGCTTGTGTTGCCCGATGCGGTGATCACCACGCCGCCGTGGTCCGTCTTGTCACCCAGCAGGATGAAGGGCCGTGTCATTGCATGCTCCCCATGTGTCCTATCGTCATTGCCTTGGTGCGGGCTGCTTGCCGAGCACGCCTTTGCGGCGCAGCTCGACGTGGCCCAAATCCATCATCTTCCAGCGGCCGCCCCACACGAGGCCGACCGATTCCGCCGTCTGGCCGTACAGCTCGTAGCCGCGCATCGCCCACGGGTCTTTCTCGCTGATGACCAGCTTGCCGTCGCGGAAGAACGCGTTGTCCGCCGCCAGGCCGTACTGGTGATAGCTCTGGAACGCCGTGGCCTGCGTGACATTGCTGCCCATCGCCGCCAGCTTCACTTGCCGCTCGGGGCTTCGGTAGCCTTCGAGCAGCGCCATTTCGTAACCGTGTTCGTCGCGCATGATCTTGTAGACGAGCAGCAAACGCTGGCGGAAATCCGCATCGAGCAGGTTCCAGTCGCGGCTCGCATCGCGAATGGCCGGGCGGATCTGCTCGACTTCACGCGTGGTGAACACCTCCGGCGGCAAGGGCGGCGGCGGGATCAGCCGTTCGCCATTGAGCAGCGCCGAGATGTGCGGATCCGGTTCGCGCACCTGGTCGTCATCGAACTCGAACGACTGCTGCTCGCGCAGCGCCAGCGCCAGCATGGGTGGCACCGAAAGTACGCCAAGCGCACCGAGCAGCAACATTCGCCGCCGTACCACGAACTGCTTGAACGCCGATACGCCCGACGTCGCGTTGTCCACCGAGTCGCGCAACGACCCTGCTGAGCGCGCGCCCACCACCGCAGCCCCCGTGCTCACGCGCCGCCATTGCGCACGCAGCAACGCCGCGCAGCGCTGCCGTACCGACGGCAGCAGCAGCACGGCAGCCACCACCACCATGGCGACGAAGTAGAGAACCAGAGCGAAGAAAACCATACCGACCTGCAGAGCGTGAGCGCCTACGTCAATTCATCCAGATTTATATCTGTATTTAGAACTCTAAATTATTAATAAACGGTAATAATCGAGCGCTCGCTACGCAGAAATATTAAGAAACGATAAAGAAAATACTGCAACGTGCGTCAATCATTTGTCTTTCAGCAAGGCCAGACTTAGAATCAGCAGCCACCACCGGAATCGGCGCTTGTTTGTAATCCATACGTTCGCCGCGCATTCTATTTCAATTCTGGACCCGTGATGAGTAATAACGGCGATTTGAAACAAGAAGGGCCCCCAACGCTCTTCAATTCTGAATCCGAGACCGATGAGGCCGGGCATACGCGCATTCTGGCGAGCCTGGAAGGCCGCGTCGCGGCCAGCGGCAAGGCACCGAAAAAGTCGGGACAGCGCTATGGCGTTGCCGCGGCGGTCGTTGTGCTCGCCGCCGGTATCGGCGCATGGATCATGCTGAACCCAAGCGGCGAACCTGCGCCCGCACAGGTGGCTGAGCAAGCAGCGCCAGCGGCCGCTCAACCGGCCGCAGCCACGCAAGCAGCGGCTGCGGAAGCTACTCACACGGCCGCCGCGGCGCCTGTTGCTTCCGCGAGCGAACCCGTGGCGGAAGTGCAGGCTGCCACCATCGTCAATGTTCCGGCGGGCGAAGACCACGCTGCCGAGAAGAGCGACAAGGCGCCGGTTGCCAGCGTGCCCGCCAAGGAATCGCATGACGAGGCGCCGGCCACGCACACCCAGGCGGCAAAGTCTTCAGGCACCCCGGCCAATACCGACGAAGGCAAGACGGCAACCGCCAAGCTGGTCGCCAAATCGACGAATACGCCATTTAAGGCGTTGCAGCAGCCGACAAAGCCCAAGGCGCAATCCACTGCCAAAACCGCCAAGAACCGAAAAGGCACATTGGCCCCCGATGATCCTGACGCCGATCTGCTGGCCGCATTGCTTGCGCCGCAGAATGCTGCCAATAAGGCCGCCAATTCACCCACTTACAAAGGGCAATAGCCGCCCGGCTACCCGGTTGGTTGTTTTTACAATCGGGTAATTGAGCGGGGGCGGGTGCGATGCTCGACATTGCGCTGCCTCGTAAATGCCCGCGCTGGTTTCACGAAATCCCTCCGTGATACGCCACGCGTTGCAGCATCGGACAGCGAATGGACGCCACGACCCTTCTTCAGAACCTCTTCGCACCAACACGCCGCCTGTATTCGCTGGAAGGTGATGGGCCGCTTGCGGACCTTGCGGTGGAAGCCTGGCTCGGTCGGGAGGCGCTGTCCGAGCTGTTCGAATGGCGTGTGGTGGCCGTGAGCGCCAATGCGCGCATCGCACTCAAATCGTTGCTGGGCCAGCGCGTCACGCTGGTCACAACGCTGGCCGATGGCACGCAGACCAAGCGCACAGGCCTGATCCGTTTGGCTGAGAAGCTTGGCGCGGATGGCAGCCTCACGCGCTATCGCCTGACCGTGGTGCCCTGGTTCTGGCTGACCACGCAGCAGCGCCATAGCCAGGTGTTCCAGAACCGGCCCCTGCCCGACATCATTGAACAGATGCTGTCGCCGTACGAGCCGTATGCCTCGTGGCGCTACGCGGCCGGTGCTGAAGCACGCATGGCCGACTTCGGTACACGCGCACACATCGCCCAGTTTCGCGAGACCGACTACCACTTCGTTACGCGCCTGCTGGCCGAAGCGGGGCTCGGTTTCACCACGGTGGAAGACGACCAGGCGCATGGCGGCCACACGCTGGTGATCTTTGCCGATAGCACGCAACTACAGGAAGACGCGGAATCGGCAGCGGCGGGTGGTATCCGCTTCCACCGCGCGCACAGCCTGGAAGAGCGCGACGCGATTCAGCAACTCGCTTGCCATAGCCGCACAACGGTGAGCGGCGTGGCGGTGGCAGCGTGGGACCCGGAAGGCAAGCAGAACGCCCGCGCCCATGCACCCGCACGCTTCGCCACCAGCGCGGGCAGTCCGGATGCGTATCTGTCGATCAGTCCTTCGCTCGCGCCCGATTCCGCCAATGCTCAGCGCATTGCCGAGCAGGTCATGGAAAGCCTGGAGGCGCGCGCGCTGTTGTTTTCGGGGCGTGGCACGGTGCGCACGCTACGCAGCGGCACGCGCCTGCAGGTGGTGGATTGCCCGCACCTGCCGCAAGACGTGGAAGGCGCCTATCCGCTGTTGATGGATCTGGTCGAGCACTGCGGCATCAACAACCTGACCGTCGATACGCACAATGCGCTCAGCCAGCGTTTGGGCGGGCTCGACGCCGCGCTGGAATTCGATACGCCGCCCAGCGCGCCGGAATCCGGCCCTGGCATCTTCGGTTTTCAGGAAGCAGAAGGCCCCGTCGAGCGCAACGCCACAACTGGCGATCTGCTGAAGGCCGCACGCACGCACGGCTACGCGGGAATGTTCCGCGCAAGCGATGCACGTCGGCCGTGGCGCCCCGCTGTGACAGAACCCGATTGCGGCCGCCTGTACGCCGCGCCTACCGCGCAAGGCGTGCACAGCGCCATCGTGGTCGGCCCGGACGGCCAGACGCAGGCAGGCGGAGAGGGCGAACACCACGCCACCCCCGCAGGTGAAATCCGCGTGCGCTTTCCCTGGCAACAAGGCGAGCGTGCGGATGATCGCAGCAGCCGCTGGGTGCGCGTCGCGCAGCGGCAGGCAGGCTCCGGCATGGGCTGGCAATGGCTGCCGCGCATCGGGCAGGAAGTGCTCGTCAAGTTCAGCGAAGACGACATCGACCAGCCCGTCGTGATCGGCTCGTTGTACAACGGCCAGGGCGAGGCCGGCATCGCGCCCACGCCGGGCGGGCAGGGCGCATCTGACCAAAGCGACAGCACAGCCCTCTACAAGCAAGGCAGCGACAGCGCTGCGAGCGCGCAAGGCAACGTGGCCGGCGGTCACAGCCCCGCGTGGCACGGCATGGGCACGGAGGCCGAAGGCCACCGCAACGCCGCCGCGCACACCGGCTTCAAGAGCGCGGAACACGGCGGCAGCGGCTACAACCACCTTGTCTTTGACGACAGCGACGGCCAGTTGCGCACGCAGCTCGCCACCACGCAGCAATTCAGCCAACTCAACCTCGGCCATCTCGTCCATCAACAAGACAACCGGCGCGGCAGCTTCCGCGGCCAGGGCTTCGAGCTGCGCACCGATGGCCACGCCGCCGTGCGCGGCCAGGCAGGCCTGCTGCTGACCACCTACCGCGACGCCAGCAACGGCAAAGCCGTGCCCACCGGCGACAACGCGGCAGGCATTGCGCTGATCAAGCAAGCCAAGGAATTGACGTCATCGCTGGGCCAAGGCGCGGTTACGCACCAGACCGCTGCGCTCGACACCGCCAAGAACGACGATGCCCCGCTGGCCAAGCAAGCCAAGGCGGTGGCCGGCATGGTCGACGGCAAGGCGCTCGACGCCGCCAAGCAAGACGCCAGCGCCGGCAACACCGCCACGCAAGGCAAAGTGCCGCATCAGGGCGAAGCCATCGCGCACCTGGCGGGCCGCGCGGGCCTCGTCATGGTGGCGGGGCAAGACTTGCAGCTCGCCAACGGTGAAAGCATCGCGCTGGGCAGCGGCCAGGACACCAACCTCGCCATCGGCAAGCAGGCACGCATGCACGCTGGTCAGGCGATCGGCGTAGCGGCAGGTCTGTCGAAAGCTGGTGACAACAACGTCGGCCTGCAACTGACGGCCGGGCAAGACAACATCGACGTGCAAGCCCAGCACGACGTGCTCAAGCTGATGGCCAAGCAGGACCTGAAGCTGGTGTCGGCCAATATGAATGTGGATTTTGCGGCGGCCAAGCGCATTCGCATCGCCACGGCCGGCGGGGCGTCGATCACGCTCGAAGGTGGGAATATCACCGTGGAGTGTGCGGGGCCGATTACGTATAAGGCGGCGCAGCGGCAGTTTCAGGGGCCGGTGAGTGCGAGTTACCCGTTGCCCCTTATGCCAAAGAGCATTTGCGTTGAGTGTTTGCTGGCTGCTCAAGCATCTGGCGCTCCCTTTGCCGTGAGGTAGTTGGCGTGCAGCAGCCCCTGTCACCGCTTTGGTCTTCTTTTGACGCCCTACCGGCTCCGGCTGCTGGCGTACATCGATATCTTTTGATTAACCAGGCTGCTTTGAAGGAGCAGCGGGCACTGCTCAGCAGTTTGTCGAAGTTCGAGTGCCTACCATTGTTCGGGCAGAGTGACGCAGCTTGCCGAGATGGCGCAACACCATTCGTTCTGCGCCTTGACCCTACAACTCGCATTCGCCCGATCATCCATGAACTCGCGGATGCAGCGTGCTATGCCTGCGCCTTGACGCAGATCGATACGCAGTCGGATATACAAACATTGACTGAGGCATTGACGCGACGCTGCGAGGTATTGCTGCCCGATGGTGTGGCAATGTTGTTGCGCTATTTCGATACACGCGTCTTCATGTCGCTGCTCGATGTACTTAGCCCCGAGCAGATTGATTCGTTTCTATCCTGCGCTAGCGATTGGTGGTACTCGGACCGAGAAGGGGCAATGGTGCCGGCAAGGGGTCCGGTTCGAACGGCCAGTGATGCTTTTTCTCCGCCTCTTACGCTTTCCGTAGCTCAGGAGCACGCGATGATCGAAGCATCCGAGCCGGATGCGGTCATCGACTTAATTGCTTCCAGCGGCCGGCATCAACTTTTTGACATTCCATATCCGCAGCGCTATCCGATCGTGGTTGACCTCGTATATCGTGCACGCCAGTGGGGTCTGGAGGGGATATCTGACTTCGCGGCGTTCGTCACAATCGCGCTATCCACGAGCAACGACTTCGATGTGTTACCCCCTTGGAATGAACTCCTGCCTCGGGTGCAGGCAGGCGAGCTGACTTTCAGTGCGGTGCTGGACCGAGTCCGGAATTTGGAAGAAACATGATGAGTAAAGTTGCGTTGAGTAAGGTCTGGTTCGCTCGCTGTGCGATCGCGATATTGGCAGGTTGTTTGCTGGTGGCGTGCGAGAAGAGCAGTGATGCGGCTTCCATTGCTGATGCCATGCCAAATGCAACGGAAGCGCAGCGCGAGATGATTCGTCGGATGGAGAAAACGGCTCCGCCAACACTCAACGGCGTTCAACTCTACACAGGGCCCGAACGGACCCCTACGACGACGAAAGGACTGACGATCGTCGGCTACAACTACACGGACTCTGCAATCACCAACTTCTCCGTCGGCGGGGCAGGGGCGGGTAACATCGAGGTGTCTTCACGTAGCTATAGCTATGGCGGCGGCGCATGTTGTGCACCGATTCCCCAAGAAAAGCCGTTGCCGATTCCGGTGGACATCAAGTGGCAACGCGATGGAATTGGGGAGCGGCCATGGTGCAAACAGACCGTTTTGCTAACCGGTCCTATGCCAAAGGAAGCGAACTATTTCGAGGTGCACTTTTATCAGGATGGCACCATTCAGGTGGCAATTACTGACTATCCATCGCGACCCCGCGTGTTGATGGATCGATATAGTCCTGCATTGCGAAAGGCTAGCGGAAATGTGAACAACGATACTCAACACGCGAGGTGCGGTGATGAGTAACGCGAAGATGTCACGGGTCTGCACGCCGCTGGAGCAGCCCATTGAGAATCGAGCGAGTGGAGCCGATGCCGCGACGCTGAACTCAGCAGCAACGATTCAGGTGGTGCCACCGCCCACACCTTCCACGCTGGACGCCGCGTCGGGCTTGGCGCATCGGTCTGCGGAGCCAAAGCTACCTTGTCAACAGAGCATCACCATCTCGTTCTTCTTTGATGGCACGGGCAACAATCTTGATGCGGATACTCCTACTGGAGAGCACAGCAATGTTGCCAGGTTGTTCCGAGCGCATGTCATGGACGACGAGGAGAAGCAGGTTCATCGCCGCTACATCCCTGGGCTGGGGACTTACTTCAACGCCATTGGCGACCCAGGTGGCACGAAGACCGGTCGAGGCATGGGGGCGCTCGGACAAAAGCGACTGGACTGGGCGTTTTCTGAACTCGGGATCATCTTGGGTAAGGCGGAAAGTCGGGCTAACAATCCGAGCAACAAAATCCTCAAGGTGGGAATCTCGGTCTTTGGCTTTTCACGTGGAGCCGCATCTGCACGCGCTTTTTGCCGTGACCTACAGGCTCGTTGCAGTAGTGAGGGCAAAATTTTCAAGCTGAAGCCCGGAAGGCTCTTTAGCTCGAATGGCGTTGTTAAAGGCGGCTACCAAATCGAGGTTTTTTTTCTCGGTATTTTCGACACCGTTGCGTCGGTGGGGCTTCCCATGAGTGCGAACAACACGCTAACGAAACGCCGCAATGGCGTGGGTTGGCGCGATCTTATTGGGCCACCCGGTGCCTCGTATGCAGAGGCGGAGCGAAATCTGCGCGCGCTTGCATTTGGTGAGCCGGGGGCAGATCCATCACCGGGTCCGGCTGACGGCCACGGTGCATGGGCGGATGGTCTTCAGATCCCAAAAATCGTTTCCAAGTGCGCGCATCTGGTGTCCGGCCACGAAATGCGTAATTCGTTTCCCCTCGATAGCGCCCTCGATGGATTGACCTATCCACAAGGAACGATTGAAGCTGTGCTCCCTGGGGTTCACTCCGACGTAGGTGGCGGCTACCGACAGGGAGAGCAGGGAAAGGCGTCTGTCTTGCCGATCGTACCTTTGAGAGACATGCTAAACCGCGCTATTGCTGCGGGGGTACCGATGTACAGCTTGAGTCAGCTACCGACCTCAAGTCAGCGAGAGGATTTTGCCTTGGTAGGCCCGGCGGCAAAGCGATATGAGGAAATGCTCCCCCTATGGCGAACTTACATGGGGACGATTCCAAGTGGATTACCACTGGGAAAAGCGGTTCTCGCGCATATGCGGCAATATTGGCGTTACCGTGTATCGGCGGCAGTGTTGCGAACACGAGGGAAAAAGACCACTGAGCAGAAATCGATTCAGGGCAATGAAGACGGCATGTTCAAGAAAGATAGAGCACGGCTTAAATCAGAAGCGGACAAACAAGAGCGGAGCTATCGACTAGCTGCAGCGGAAGTTGACGCAGCGGAGCAGGCCGCAGAGGCGGCAAAGCAGAGCCCCGGTTTTAGCAATCAAGAGCCGTTTTGGCGCGCTAAAGCACAAGAGGCAAGCAGCCGAAGGGATGAGGCCTATGACGCATGGAGGCGTACACAGGCGCGGCTCGACACCGCTGCGGATGACAGTGATTTGCTGGAAAACATGCAAACATATGACAAGTGGCTGCTTGAGGATGCGGAGCTTATCTACAAATGGCACAAGGAAGATCCAAATAAGCGAATGCGCCCGCACTACGCTGCGATTGTCTCGGCTTACGAGGAAGTTGTAGTCAACGGTAAGGTATTGGCTGAAACCTCGGATCTATACAAGTTTTTTTCGACCTACGTACATGACTCATTAGCGGGGTTCGCAACGGATAACACGCGAACCACTGACCCTCGTGTTCTGTACATCGGTGGAGATCACAAAGAGAAGTACGCTGCCGTACAAACCGACAAGCAGCTTGAAGTTGCTTAAACCGAAATATTTCCCTCGTCACGCCTTTAAATCGACTCTGTCAAATGCAAGTGCAATATAAGCTAGCCGTAGCGCTCCTGGCGACCGCCTGGATGACCGCAGGCATCTGCGCCCAGCACACCTCCACCGAGCCGGCATCAGGCAATGCCCCGCAAAGCGGAATCAATAAAGTCGTGCACGCAAAGAAGCACGGCAAGCGTGCCAAGAACGCCCGTGCGCGCAAGAACACTGCAGTCGCCCGTGACGGCGATGCAGAAGTGCTCGCCCAAGTGCTGGGGGCGGATAGCAAGAATCCATTGTGGGGAAAGCCGCAGCAATAAGACTGGTTTATTGAGGGATAGGCTACGCGGTGGTTCCTGATGTAAGTCGCGAAACACACCAGTGCGCAAAGAAAACACAATGAAAACGTGGAGATGCTTCGGCGCAGCGGCCATCGCGTTAACTGCGTTTTGCATATTGGCTGCTTGCACATCGAAGACCACCGAAACGGATGACCACGTGGCGGCCAGCATCACTTCGTACAACCACACGCCCGACTACATCCACCAGTTTTACGTGGATGGCACTTGGGCGGGCAACTCGTTCGCGTACGGCGGTGGAGGTAAATTTGTCTGTTGCGTCGCATACCCCAAGAATTGGCACCCCGGCCTAACTGCCAAGGTGAAATGGACGACCTCCAGTTCCGACCCTAACGCGGAAGGTGATGCGGCGCAGGAGCATTGGCATGAGGCTGTTGTTCCGATCGAGAGGTATGAGGAAGAAGCCGACACATTGAATGTGCACTTCCTGCCCGAAGGAAAGGTCCGGCTCATTATCTCGAGTATGGTTGCCGGACAGCCCAACTATCCAGGGCCACCTTACCCGGTCAAACCAGCCGATTTTCATTTTGAGCCAAGCCGGCGTGCCGCGCGTGACGAAGAGCAACGCGCACGAGCGCAAGCTGAGGGGCGGGCCCAGGCCGAGGCAGAGATGCGCGCGTTGAAGAATGCACCGCCACCCCCTCAGGCGCCGGCAGAGCCGATACCACTTTTGCCCGACGAGATCGCGCCCGGTGTGAAGCGAGACGCGACGACACCGCCTGGCTACCACCATATCCAAGGGTGATTCACATACCGCAGTGCACTCGGCCGCCGTCGGAACCGGACAACCAATATCTCTTGCTGACCCGTCTTCTTTGGCTTCCCACACGACAAGTTGCATGCGCCGCATAGCGACAGCGTTAGCATTTTTCTTTGCGGCCCCGCACTCCGCATCGGCAGCGGACGCCGTTGCGATTTCGCCCGATCAATTCACCAACGCCACAATCGAAATACGGGGCAGCGACATCTACTACGAGTTGCGAACTCCGGCCGGCATTCGCAGCGCAACAATTGCCACTGAAACTGAAAAGGCAATCCACCTAGAAACTGCCGACTACGATTTCAGCGGACGACAGGGCTTCGCTTTCTGGTCGATCGACGAAGGGCAGGGCGTGTACAAGATCTACCGTGTTTTCACGTTCTCACTAAAGAGGAACGATTTTGTTGAGCGCCATCCCCGCTGTGGCGACGCGTTCCTCAACCTTCGAGTGGACGCGCAACGAAAACGGCTGATCAGTACATTCTTCGAGAACAACATTCCCCAGTCATGCGTAACACGGTTGGATCCGGATTGAAGATGCTTCGCTTCGCTGTGCTGGCGTATGTATTTGCTACGGCGCTTCCCGCCTTGGCAGACGGCCCGTTGACGATTCCCCGCAGCGAACAAGCCGCTGACGGCTACTTGAGCACGGCGCTGCTGCTCAAGCCATGCCTGGATATTCATGAATGGTCGCCCGAGCCGGAAGAGGATCTTCTGAAGCAGGTCGCAGATGCGCGGAAAGGGCTGCCTCCGGAAACGTGCGATTCCCCCGCGCTGGTGGAGAAGTTGTTCAAAGCACGATTTCTGCAGTACGCCTCGATTGCGGTGGTAAGCGATCCATGGAATCTCGATGCAAAGATCCGCGCGCAGAATGAAGCCATCGGCCGGTGCAAGAACACCCAATGCCTGGACCGCGAGTTGGACACAGTAATTGCCGCTTTGTCGCCTGTGTACCTGAATTCCCATCCGGAATGGCCGAATGGAACAGGTCTATGCATGTCGAAAGCTGTCGACGTGCCAGCGAACAAGGTGCGCGCATTGCTTGGCGCCAACGTTCAGCAAGGCATTGTCGACAAGTGCGCCCCAGAGTCGTCTTCTGTGCAAACCTGCAGGGGGGCGCAAGGCAGGCTCGTTTTTGCAGGATGCGCGATGAGTGGCAATCAGGTGAACGCGCCGGAATGGCTCTTCCGCACCCGAGGCGCCAAACTCGAATCGCTACTTGACATCGATGATGGACCGTCGGGCGTGTTGAAAACTACGTGCAATGGCATGTCGGATCTCATGACGAGTGCGCGCGTCAGCATGGGTGAGCATTACGTGACCTATTACCGCTATGACGGCACGCAATACCAATCTGTGTATGCCTACACCGCGATGGGCGTTGGCACAGACGACAACGGCAATGATTTGGCGATCGCGCAAGGTGGGCTAGTTGCACCGGTGGTTTGCCGGCAGCCCCTCAACTTGCGCACATCGGACGAGCGGTCCTGATATGTCCTGGCAAACCGCTGCACAGTTCCTGAACAGTCCAACCCTAAAAAACGCGAGTAGGAAGCATATCGATGCAGTATCAATCCTCTCTATACGGCTTGCGGCGACTAACGATCTGCACCGTGACCGTTCTCCTAGCCGCGTGCGGCCGAGGTGGCCATGCGGAGGAGCCAACCCCCAAAGAGGTGGAGGTCACAAGCCGTTCGGGGGAGCGAGTACGGATACCGAACCCAAGCAACGCAGACCGGCTTGAGGCCACGGCTCCGGGCTATGTCACGCCAGCAGAAAGCCGCTCCGAATGCCTGGGCCGGTTGATGTTTGATGTCCCGCGCAGTCTAGATTTTGAATGGGCAATCGCGTCCAAATCCACGAAGCAGGGGCCTTACGAGCAACTGTTTCAGTACTTCGATAACGGTACTGGGCGAGGCCGGATCGAGATCGAAACGCCGGAGTTACGGACAACCTTTGCTGTATACGGTCCTGTTACGCCTAAGTTACGTGAGGAGTTCCTGAACTATAGAGCGCGCATGAATGCCGCAACGCTGCACGGAAAACTTGGCTCATTGCAAAGCCAAGAAGAGGATGAGGATCTATATAAAAGAAGCCCAGAACTTCTTGGTCCAAATACTAAGCAAAATTTAGCAGACGGCCGAAGAAAAATCGAAAGAGACATTGCTGATCTCAAGGCGGATCGCTACCGAAAGGCTATTGATTTGGGACGGCCGGATAGTGCAGCGTTCCGCTCTGACGAGCGAATACAGAACGCGTCATATCTGCGCGGTGCGATCGTGCTGGGTCACCATCTCGTTGCATTCGAATCGATGCTTCTCGGACCAGAAAACGATGAAGGTCCAACCGAAGCGCAATGGACGACGGCCGAAAACGCCCTGCGCAAGCTAATCGGCCAGCTTCAAGCACGAGACCTCTACGAAATTCCCAAGGAACGCGGCTTCTGTTTGCCATACGCCTTCCTGCGTGACGACGGTACGTATGGGAACGAGATTTCCTCGTCGTTCCGATTTGCTGACAGCCCGGCCGTGACCTACCAGCTTAACTTCGCGGCAATTCCTGCGGGAACGCCATCCCCTACATCGCTGATCAACGGAGCGGGCCGCTCCATGGCCGCCTTGGGCGACCGTTCGCCTGCCGGAATGAAAGTGACCCAGCGGCTTGGCCCACGCCCAGTGAAGATCGGTGCGCTGACTTCCGTGCAAGGCGGCATCGTTGTCGAAGCTCAACGACCCGGGCAAAACACGCGTGAGGGTTACCACGTCTATGCTGGCAATGCCGGGTGGTCGGGCTCGCAGATTCTGCCGACGATCGAGGTGGTGATGGAGTCGGCCAGCCGCAATGCGCATCCCAGGCTGAATGCCGATGCGCCTCCCTATGCCGAAGCTCGGCCGAGGTTCGACGCGCTGCTCAAGAGCATTCGTCTGCGCCCGACGTCACCGCCGATGCCCGAGTTAGAGCACGTGGTGAAGCAGTAGTGCGCTACGACGGTGTCACGAAACCAAATCAAAATCTCTCTCGAATCGATGATGTACAGAAAACTCGCCGTAGCCCTCCTGACCACCGCCTGGATGAGCGCAGGCATCTGCGCCCAACACGCCTCCACCGAGCCGGCACCGGGTAATGCCCCGCAAAGCGGAATCAAGAAAGCTGTGCACGCCAAGAAGCATGGCAAGAAGGCCAAGGTCGCCCGTTCGCGCAGGAACACCCCAGTCGCCCGTGACGGCGACGCTGAAGTGCTCGCCCAGGTGCTGGGTTCGGATAGCAAGAATCCGTTGTGGGGAAAGCCGCAGCAGTAACCAAGCGGATTGCCGCAGCGGACGCGCACTCAGGGCGCCTTTAGCCCCCCGCCCGCTGCTTCTGCAACATCGCCAACTGCGTCGCCAGATAATTGCTCGTATTGGTCATGCTCGCCACCACCTTCGACAGCGCATTGAACTGCGCGTAATACAGCGCCTGCTTGGCGTCGAGCTGCTTCTGCATCAGATCGATCTGTTTGCCGAGCGAGGTGATCGAGTTGTTGATGGCGTCGGTGGCGTTCTGCACCATGCCGTTGCTGGACAACAAGTTGCCCGATACGGTGTGCAGTTGCGCCGCGTAGCCGCGCTGCACGGTGACGGTGCCGCGGTCGCCCAACGCACCGCCGGTGACTTGCACCGTCAGGCCGTCCACAGCCGAGCCGCTGGCGCCGTACAGGTTCTGGCCCGAACCCGTGGCGGCAGCGCCGTTGATGGTGCCTTGCACATCGCGCCCGGCCGTGGCCGTCGGGCTGCCGCCGAGCAGCGATGCCGCGCCATTGCCTGACACAGACACCGTCGATACCGATCCGTATTGTTTGTCGGTCAATGCGAGCACGCCGTTGGCATCGGTACCGATGGCGATTTCCACCTTGGCCCTCTGCAGGTCGGGCGATGCGTTGATCTGGCTCTGGATCTGCGCGGCCAGGCTCGACGGGGTGTAGCTGCCCGCCGGCACCTTGACGTTGGTCGTAATGCCGCTGAGCGTGACCGACAGGCTGTCGTTCACGCCACTCTGGATGGTCGTGTTGGCGGCCGCCGAGCCTTTCAGCGAGCCCTGCGTGGCCAGTTGCGTGACGTTGATGGCGTAGCTGCCGGCCTGTGTGGTCGTTGAAAACGCCGAAACTTTCAGCAGTGAATCCGTCGCTGTGCCCGTGCCGGCAAACAGCGCCGCCACCTGGCCGGGCGATTTCTTCAGCGCGGCGGTCAGCTTGGGGTCGTCAATCGACAGCGTGCCTTCCTTGTCCATCGTCACGCCGATGCTGCCCAGCGACTGGAACGCGCCGTTGCCGATGCCCTGGCCCAGCACGTCGGTCAGCTGGTTGATCATCATCTTGGTGCTGACGTCGCCGGCCAGCGCGCCGTTGTTGGCGGCGTTGGCCGTGTCGAACTTGGTCAGCGCGTTGAGCTGGATGCGCAGCGCGTTGTACGCCTTCACAAAATTGAGCACTGACTGGCTGGCTTGGCCGGCGTCGCTGCCGACCGTGACGGTCGTGCTACCCGTCTTCGCCAGCGTGAACGAGGTGCCATCCACCACGTCCGTCAGCGTGTTGGTGGCGCTTTGCACGCTGATGCCGTTGACGGTGGCCATGGCGTTGCGGCCCGTGGCGACTTCGGTCATGTTCTGCGTACCGGCCGGGTCGTGGCTCAGCAGGGATTGCAGTGCGGGGTCGCCCGACACGGAAATCTTCATCTCCGAGTTGGCACCGCCTGCGGTGGACGTCAGCACCAGCCGATAGGGCGAATTGCTGCCGTCGTTGACGATGCTCGCCGAGACGCCCACGTTGGCGCTGTTGATGGCGTCGCGGATGCCGGCGAGCGTGTTGTTCGACGGGTCGATGGTGATCGAGCCGCCGGCCTGGTTACCGTTTTGCGTGAAAGTGGCGCCGGTGTATTTGCCGTCGGCAAAGCTGCCGCCCGAGACGCTACCGAATGAAAACGTGAGGGTGGTGGGCGTGCCGCCGCCAATGGGCGTCTTGCTGGATGCCTGCCCGTTGGCCGACAGCACCTGCGCCTGCGCAAGCTGCGTCACGTTGACCTGATACGTGCCGGCGGGCGCCGTGTTGGACAGCGAGGCCGTGAGGATCGACGTGTCGTGCCCGCTGGCCTTGTTGCCGGTAAACGTGTCCGGGTTGTTCAGGGCCGCCATCGCGGTCTGGAAGGTCGATAGCGCGCTTTTGAGGGAGCCGACCGCCGACAACTGCGTCTGAAACGCCTTCTGCTGCGTCTGCCGCAGCGTCATGCCCTTGCTCTCCGCCTGCATCAGCTTCGTAACAAGGGTGTTGACGTCGATGTTCGTGCCGATGCCCGGAATGGAAATCGGCGGAATGTAGGTGTTGCTCGTGGACGAAGTGGCCATGGTCGGACGCGCGCAAATGCTTTCTTCACAATCTCCACAATGTGACGGCAGCGCAGCCCGGTTCTTTAGGGCGAACCCTGCCCGGGCAGTCGTTCTGCTCAGGTTTGCTCAGGAAAGCGAAAGAATTGCCGGCGCCACACCAAGCGATGCTCCGCGCTGACGGTCTCCACCCGGGCGGAGACCGTCGTCGCGCGGCACGCTAGACCGTTTCGCCTTCCATGCTTGGATCGACCTGCTTGCCGCGCGCCAGCACCGGCACCAAAGCCGCGCCGGTATGGCTGGCCGCTACGCGCGTCAACGCCTCCGGCCCGCAAGCTGCCACGATCATGCCGCCCTCATCGCCGCCTTCGGGGCCGAGATCGAGGATCCAGTCCGCCTCGGCAATCACGTCGAGGTCGTGCTCGATCACGATCACGCTGTGGCCGCCGTCTGCCAGGCGATGCAGCACCCGGATCAGCTTGGCCACGTCGGCCATGTGCAGGCCGACGGTCGGCTCGTCCAACACGTACAGCGTGTGGGGCGCCTTCTGGCCGCGTCGGGTCAGGTCATCGCGCACCTTGGACAATTCGGTGACGAGCTTGATGCGCTGCGCCTCGCCGCCGGACAGCGTGGGCGAAGGCTGGCCGAGCGTCAGGTAGCCGAGGCCAACGTCCTTCATCAACTGCAGCGGGTGGGCGATGCTGTTCATCGCACCAAAGAACTCGACCGCTTCGTCGATTTCCATGGTGAGCACATCGCCGATGTTCTTGCCGCGCCAGGTGACGGCAAGCGTCTCGGCATTGAAGCGCTGTCCGTGGCAGACGTCGCAGCCGACCTTCACGTCGGGCAAGAAGCTCATGGCGATGGTGCGCACGCCCTGGCCTTCGCAGGCGGGGCAGCGGCCGTCGCCGGTGTTGAAGGAGAAGCGCGAGGCGGTATAGCCGCGCGCACGGGCCTCCAGCGTGTCGGCAAAGAGCTTGCGGATGGTGTCCCACACGCCGATGTACGTCGCCGGGCACGAACGGGGCGTCTTGCCGATCGGCGTCTGGTCGACTTCGAGCACGCGGTCGATGGTTTCCCAGCCGGTGACGCTGTCGCAGCCGTGCCAGTCGTGTTTGACGTCGAGCTTGCGCGGCATCTTCGCCTCAGGCGTCTCAGCCTGCGCGGCCTTGCGTGCGCGGCGCGTGGCCGGCGAAGACAGCACCGAACGGCCAACCGCATCGAGCAGGTTCGTCATCAACACATCGCGGGCCAGCGTCGATTTGCCCGAGCCCGATACGCCCGTAATGGCCACCAGGCGCGACAGTGGCATCGTTGCCGTCACGTTGCGCAGGTTGTGCAGCTTGGCGCCGTGCACCGTCAGCCATTGCTCGGGCACCGCCTGAGCGCCGGCGCGCGGTGCGACCACCTGACGGCGCGGCTGCAGCGGATGCTCGATCGGCTGCGACAGGAACCGGCCAGTGAGCGAATCCGGCTGGGCTGCCAGGTCCGCCACGCCGCCTTGTGCCACCAACGTGCCGCCGCGCTTGCCGGCGCCCGGGCCGATATCGATGATGTGGTCGGCGCGACGGATCGTGTCTTCATCGTGCTCAACCACCACAAGCGTGTTGCCCTTGTCGCCCAGCTTGCGCAGCGCGTCGAGCAGGATCCGGTTGTCGCGCGGATGCAGGCCGATGGTCGGCTCATCCAGCACGTAGCAGACGCCTTGCAGGTTGCTGCCGAGTTGCGCAGCCAGCCGAATACGCTGTGCTTCACCGCCCGACAGGCTCGGCGCGGCGCGATCCAGGCTCAGGTAGCCCAGGCCGACTTCCTCCAGGAACGACAGGCGGCTGTGAATCTCGGCCACCACGTCGCGGGCGATGTCGGCATCGCGGCCGGTCAGGTCCAGGCCCTCGACCCAGCGGCGGGTCTGGCTGACCGTCCACTGCGCAATGTCGACGATGGGTTTGGCGGCAAAGGTGACGGCGCGCGCCGTCGGGTTCAGGCGTGTGCCGTGGCAATCCGGGCAGGGCAGATCGGTCATGCCGTCCGGATCGACTTCCTCCGACGGCAGCGTCTGTTCGCGGCCGCGGTCGTCACCGCCGAGCACGGTGTCGTCAAACGCGGCACGCTGCTCGCGCGTGAGCGCCAACCCGGTGCCGACGCAGCTCGCGCACCAGCCGTGCTTGCTGTTGTACGAGAACATGCGCGGATCCAGCTCGGGGTAGCTGGTGCCGCAGGTGGCGCACGCGCGCTTGGTCGAAAACACCTTCACGTTGCCGACATGCGCCGTGCCGCCGTTGTGCATGGCGTGTTGCAGGCCATCCAGCGGCGCGAGCACGTGCATGATGCCCTTGCCGTATTCCAGCGCCTGCTCCAGCAGCGCACGCAGCGCGGCTTCGTTTTCCGGCGAGACAACGATGTCGCCCACGGGCAGTTCCAGCGTGTGCTCGCGGAAGCGATCCAGGCGCGGCCATGGGTCGACGCTCAGGAATTCGCCATCCACGCGCAGATGCGTATAGCCGCGCGCCTTGGCCCATTTGGCAAGGTCGGTATAGACGCCCTTGCGGTTCACGACCAGCGGCGCGAGCAGGCCGATGTGCTGGCCGCGATGATCGCGCATGAGCTGGGCAAAGATCGCCTCCGGGCTTTGCGCGGACACCGGCGTGCCGTCGTGGATGCAGTGCTGCACGCCCAGCTTCACATACAGCAGCCGCAGGAAGTGCCACACCTCGGACGTTGTCGCCACCGTGCTCTTGCGGCCGCCGCGCGACAGGCGCTGCTCAATGGCCACGGTGGGCGGAATGCCATACACGGCATCGACTTCCGGCCGCCCCGCCGGCTGCACGATGGAGCGTGCATAGGCATTGAGCGATTCAAGATAGCGGCGTTGCCCTTCGTGGAACAGGATGTCGAACGCCAGCGTCGACTTGCCCGAGCCCGACACGCCCGTCACCACGTTGAACTTGCCGTGCGGAATGTCGACGTTCAGGCCTTTGAGGTTGTGCTCGTGGGCGTGGACGATACGCACGACGTTTTCGCCCTGGACTTCCGCAAGTGCAGCACGCTTGGCGCGGCGCTCGGCCAGTGCCGTCTGCAGCGGCACGCCTTCGATGGCTTCCGGCTGACCAACGCTGGCTTCGTATTGCTTGAGCGCGGCGCCCGTGTGCGATGCAGCGCAGTCTTTGACCTGCGCGGGCGTGCCGGCGCAGACCAGCAGGCCGCCGGCGTCGCCGCCTTCGGGGCCGAGGTCGATGATCCAATCCGCCGCACGCACCACGTCCAGGTTGTGTTCGATCACGATCAGCGAATGCCCGGCGTCGAGCAGCTTGCCGAAGGCGCGCATCAGCTTGGCGATGTCGTCAAAGTGCAGGCCCGTGGTCGGCTCGTCGAACATGAATAGCCGGCCGGCGTTGGCGGGCACGTCCTGCTTGACGCGCTTGCGCGCCGCGGCCTGGGCGGCCTGTGCGGCTTCGGCCAGGAAACCGGCCAGCTTCAGGCGTTGCGCCTCGCCGCCGGAGAGTGTCGGCACCGGCTGGCCAAGCTTCACGTACTCCAGGCCCACGTCGACGATCGGTTGCAGCACGCGCAGTACGTCTGCGTCATCGGCGAACACGCTGGCGGCTTCGCTCACGGTCAGTTCCAGCACATCGGCCACCGACAATGCGCGACCGGCGCGCGGCAGCTTCACCTCCAGGATTTCGGCGCGATAACGGGTGCCGTCGCAATCCGGGCAGCGCAGGTAGATGTCGGAGAGGAACTGCATCTCGACGTGCTCGAAGCCCGAGCCGCCGCAGGTCGGGCAACGGCCGTCGCCCGAGTTGAAGCTGAACGTGCCGGCCGTGTAGCCGCGCTGCAGCGCCATCGGTGCCTTGGCAAACAGCTTGCGGATTTCATCGAACGCGCCAACGTAGCTGGCCGGGTTTGAACGCGCGGTCTTGCCGATGGGCGATTGGTCAACGAACACCACGTCGCTGATCTGATCGGCGCCGCGCAAGGCGCGGAATGCGCCGGGCGATTCCGTGGCCTTGCCGAAGTGCCGCGCCAGCGCGGGGTGGAGCACGTCCTGAATCAACGTCGATTTGCCCGAGCCGGACACGCCGGTCACGCACACCAGACGCTGCAGCGGAATCTCGATCGTGACATCGCGCAGGTTGTGTTCCGACGCGCCTTCGAGCACCAGACGCGGCGTGGCGTCGTTGACGGGACGCGCTTGCCAGTCGGTCGCATCGGCCACGCGTCGCTGCCCCGACAGATACGCGCCCGTGAGCGTATCGGCCTGGCGGATCGACGCCGGCGTGCCGTCGAAGACGATGTTGCCGCCGCGCTCGCCGGGCCCCGGGCCCATGTCGATCAGGCGGTCGGCTGCCAGCATCACCGAAGGGTCGTGCTCAACCACCACCAGCGTGTTGCCTGCGTCGCGCAGGCGTTGCATGGCTTGGACAATGCGATCCAGATCGCGCGGGTGCAGGCCGATGCTGGGTTCATCCAGCACGAACAGCGTGTTGACGAGCGATGTGCCGAGCGCCGTCGTCAGGTTGATCCGCTGCACTTCACCGCCCGAGAGCGTGCGGCTCTGGCGGTCGAGCGTCAGATAGCCAATGCCGACGTCGCACAGATAGGCCAGGCGCGTGCGCACTTCGTCCAGCAGCAGCTTGAGCGCGTCGTCCAGCAGCGTTGAGGGCAGCGTCAGCGCATCGAAGAAGCGGCGGATGCGCTCGATGGGCAGCAGCATCAGGTCGTGCACGGTCAGGCCGGGCAGGGCTTCGAGCTGGGCGCGGCTCCAGGCCACGCCGCGTGGCATGAAGCGGTGTTCGGGCGCGAGCACGGCGTCGGCGTTTTCCTTGGTGCCCAGGCGCCATTGCATCGACTCGGTTTTCAGGCGGGCGCCGCCGCAGGTTTCGCAGGTCGTGTAGCTGCGGTACTTGGAGAGCAGCACGCGGATGTGCATCTTGTACGCCTTCGACTCCAGGTAGTCGAAGAAGCGGCGTACGCCGTACCACTGCTTGTTCCAGCCGCCGCGCTTGAAGGCCGGGTCGCCGTTGATGACCCAGTTGCGCTGGGCTTCGGTCATCTCCGCCCACGGCGTGCCGCGCGGGATGTCGGCTGCGGCGGCGTAGCGCATCAGGTCGTCCTGGCACTCCTTCCAGGCGGGCGTCTGCATCGGCTTGATGGCGCCGTCGCGCAGCGTCTTGCGCTCGTCCGGAATCACCAGCCCAAGATCGACGCCGATGACGCGGCCGAAACCGCGGCAGGCATCGCACGCGCCGTAAGCGGAATTGAACGAGAAGAGCGCGGGCTGCGGGTCTGCGTAGCGGAGGTCGCTTTCGGGGCAGTGCAGGCCGGTGGAAAAGCGCCAGATCGTGGGCTCCGCGCCCTCATCGGCCGGCAAGACGTACACGCTGACGCGTCCGCCACCGCGCTTGAGCGACGACTCGATGGCCTCCAGCGCGCGGGCACGCTCGGTGCCCTGCAGGCGGAAGCGGTCGGCCACCACGTCGAGCAGCTTGCGTTTGCCAGTGGAAGACTCGACCACGCGCTCGGCCTGCACGCGCGTATAGCCGCTGACCGACAGCCACTGCGTGACTTCTTCGGGGCTCGTATTGGCGGGCAGCTCGACGGGAAAGGTCACCACCAGGCGCGGATCGCCCTCGCGCGTGCGCGAAAGCAGCTCGTCGTAGATGGTTTCCGGCGTGTCGTGGCGCACCGGCAGCGCGGTGTCGCGGTCGAACAGTTGGGCGGCGCGCGCAAACAGCAGCTTCAGGTGATCGTTCAGCTCCGTCATCGTGCCGACCGTCGAGCGCGAACTGCGCACGGGGTTGGTCTGGTCGATGGCGATGGCGGGCGGTACGCCTTCAACGTGCTCAACCTGCGGCCGGTCCATGCGGTCCAGGAACTGCCGCGCGTAGGCGCTGAAGGTTTCGACGTAGCGGCGCTGGCCTTCGGCGTAGAGCGTGTCGAAAACGAGGCTGGACTTGCCGGACCCCGACGGACCGGTCACGACGGTCATTTCGCCCGTACGCAGGTCCAGATCGAGGTTTTTGAGATTGTGCTGACGGGCTCCGCGCAGGCGAATGACACCGGAGGACATGGAGGGCGTTCCTTGGAGCTTGGAGGTAAGGGGGAATGCCGGCGCGGGTGAACCATTGGCAGCTGCGCCGGCAATCAGAATTCGAGCCGTAAACTGTAGCGGATTATGAAGATCCGGTTCGGCTACGAAACATGTCGCGAGCGCGAGCGTAACGCACGGCTCCTGACAGCGTTTTGTCAGGAGGCTTCAGCGGAGGGGGCAAAAAGGAGCGGGGTGATGCCTATGTCACCCCAGCGGGAGCGCGATCAGCTTGCTTCGCGTCCGTAAGTGGCTTGGTTGGCGGGCAGGTCAAAACCGGTGGGGCCGGGCGTTCTTGGCACAAAACGGTGGTGCTCGACCATACCGCCCTTGACGATGACGACGGTCTCTTCAGGGATCTCCGCCCAAGCGCCGGGCAGGTCGACAAGCGGCTCTGACAGCACAAGAAACGCCCCGTCCCCTGCGTCTTCAATTGCGGCGCTGTCAGGATAGAGCTGGTGCAGGTGCTTGAAAGATGTGCTGTGGAATAGCGAGCGCGATTCGCCCTCGCTGGAATAGCGCGCTGCCACGATCTGGACGCCGTCCGTTGCACAGACCGTCATGTTCAGCGGGTATTCAACGCCGTGGCGGCGGCCGATGTCTTCGATCAGCCCGACCATCTGTTCGAGCGCGCCGCGCGGGTCGCGGTCAAGCCCGAACGAGAGCGCCAGGAAAAACATGATCTCGGAATCGGTCGAGCCCTCGATCCAGCGAAACAGCTCGGGCGCCACTTCCATCATCAGCGCGCGGCGGAGCAACGGATATTCACGGATCAGCCCGTTGTGCGCAAAAAGCCACCGGCCGTAGCGGAACGGGTGGCAGTTCGTTTCCTGGGCGGGGGTGTCTGTTGCCGCGCGCACGTGGGCGATGAACATGGACGAGCGGATGGCGCGGGCGGCTTCGCGCAGGTTGGTGTCGTTCCACGCGGGGTGCAGGCAACGGTATCGGAAGGGCACTTCAGAGTAGCGGCCGTACCACCCGATGCCGAAACCGTCGCCGTTGGTGGTTGTCTCGCCGCCGAGGCGGGAGCGCAGGCTCTGGTCAATCAACGAGTGCCGCGGCCGGAACAGCACTGTCTCCATCTGAATGGGATTGCCTGAATACGCCAGCCAGCGACACATGATGCGTTTGCCTGTAAGGGATGCCTTGAAAGGTGAGTCTATGCAATGCGTTTGCGAATGCACAAGAAAATCCCGACCCTCATCCGGCCAGGGTCTGGGCAGTTTTGCGGCCTTGGCGGGCAGGCTCGCCCTCTGTTTTTGGAGCGGCGTCTTGCAGCGCTACGTGCTGGCCAACCCATTTGCTGGCATCAAGGTGCGCGGCGGTGGGCGGACTGCCGCGCTGGATGCCTCACACGCTTTCACGGAGGGTGAATGGGCGCTGGTTCGGACTATCGCGGACGGCCTGGAGTGGTCGTATGGTTGGGAAGCTCCGGCCGCACAGCGACTGCGCTTTGTACTGGATTTTGGCTATGCGACCGGCCTGCGCGCGAGCGAGCTCATTTCTTCTAAGCTCGCTGACATCGAAACGGACCGGCAGGGCGATCACTGGCTCAACCTGATAGGGAAGGGGAGCCGTGCCGGCAAGGTCGCACTGCCGCCGCTGGCGCGGGCCACGCTTGATCATTACCTGCTGGAGCGCGGGCTGCCGGTCACCCAGGCGCGCTGGAATCCGAAGACGCCGCTGATTGGTGGGCTAGGGTTGGACCCTGACGGCGGGATTACGGGGACGCGGCTGTGGAGCGTAGTTAGAAGGTTTTTTGAGACGGCTGCCGACACGATCGAGAGCGAGCATGCGGTGCTGGCTGAGAAGCTGCGCAAAGCGAGCCCACACTGGATGCGACATACGCATGCCACCCACGCGCTCGCGCGCGGCGCGGAACTGACCACCGTGCGCGACAATCTACGCCACGCTTCGGTCTCGACCACTTCGATCTACCTGCACAGCGATGAGATCAAGCGCGCGCGGCAGCTTGGGGAGGCCTTTGGCGCCAGAAAATGAAAGGCTGCCGGACGCCCCGAGGTTGAGCAGGGAACTTATCGCCCCGTTTAGCCCGAAGATAGGGACTCTGCCACTGTGCATCATTTTCCGAGGACTCGGCCAAGTAGGCCGGTTTATGATGGAAAGGAGCGCTCGCCGTTTCTCTCTCGTAACAGGCTCGATTTCGAGCGTATTACGAGATTGGAGAAACGATGCGCCGTCGCAGCCGGCAAATGCTGATTCCCAGAATCCACGTTGGGTAGGAAACCATGACGAACAAGACTGAACGCAACGTGCTGTTGATCGACGAAGCCAAGTTCCTTCTGAGCGGCCGGTCGCGCTTGCCTGGACAGTCGCCCACGCCTAACGAGGCGGCAGCTTCAGTTGTCGATTTGCTTTGTACGTATGCGGAGGTGGAAGCGACTGTCGAGCAACGGGCGGAAGCAGCTCGCGTGGTCCGATCGCTGCCGGACGATGACTCATCGATCGAGCGGTTCGTCACAAATTGCGAGGGCCAGCCCTCGTTGAAGGCCTTGGCCGAAGCCTTGCGGGAACGGCTTGACGGCCCATGGCGGCTCCTGTGATCAATGCAAGGGAAAACAAGATAAGAGGCGGCGATGACCTCATTCTCAAAGCGATACGGTTACGGGTCCAATGTTGCGCCAGCGCCGATTTCTGTGTTCTGTGCGAGAGGATGCGCCGTATGATTTTCGCGGGGTCCTGGTTGATCTGGCCTATGAGGGCCTCGCAAAGCCAAGCGTGGTGCGTGAAATTGTGTGCCGGGTGTTGCGCGTCCGCGCCGACTCCAACAACTGGTCGGAGTTTCCGAACATTGATCGTGAAGTGCGCGAACTTGTCGACGACGCTCCGTGGTACAAGGTCTACGATGTCGCAGAGGCAATTTGTTATACCCTTGTCCACAAGCATCGACGCGACGCCGCTGAGGAATTCTCAAGCGATCTGAACGCGTACTTTGTCGAACACGGTATCGGTTGGGAGCTGCATCAGGGAGAGCTGCGCTATCGAGGTCCTGAAGGTTTCGAGGCGGCGGTAAAGAGCGCGCATGCCGCTGTGACGTTGCACAACCATCGGACTGCTGCTAGCGAGTTGCACGAAGCGCTCAACGATCTTTCTCGACGACCTCACCCGGATCGCACCGGCGCTGTCCAGCACGCTATGGCTTCTTTGGAGTGTGTTGCGCGTGATGTCTGCTGTAGCACAGCAACGCTGGGAGATGTGATTAAGGCAAACCGAGATTTGATGCCGAAGCCATTGGACATCGCTGTCGAGAAAATTTGGGGTTTCACATCGGAACGCGGGCGGCACCTGGTTGAAGGCGGCGAACCAACTGAACATGAGGCAGAGCTGATAGTCGGCTTGGCAGCAGCCCTCGGCGCATATCTGGCAAAACTGCGTCCATAGCCGTCCATAGCACTGGTCACCTTAAAGAACGACCTAGCGCGCGGCCGATTGATATTGCCGCCTGGATGACAAGAAAACTGGGACAGCCGAATGGATATCGACGCCGCCAACAAACTTCAAGCGCAAATTCAAGACAGTAGGGAGAAGTACACCTACTTCCTGCTGACGGCCGCCGGGGCTTGAATTGGGTATGCCGTGGAGAAAGTTGCCGGCTTCGCCCTCGAGTGGAAATTGGTTGCGCTGGCGCTGTCATTGATCGGGTGGGGTATCAGCTTCTGGTTCGGTTGCCGGGCGATTAAACGTACCGAGTACGGTCTGCGGTACAACCATGCTCGGATCACAGCCGTGCGCTCGCCAATGGACAAGGCTGCCCTCGACTCTCTAATGAACGACGAAGCGAGCGCCAGCGCGTCGTCTAGCCGATGGCAATTTCGCTTCTTTGTGTTTGGCGGGGTTGCCTTCGTGCTTTGGCGCCTTCTTGAATTGCTACCCTGATGAAGGACGACGGAAAAAAGCCATCGACCATGACTCATTATCTCTACGATCAACGCGGAAGCGCTGTTGGCTTCATCCGGGGCCGCTATATACATGACATGCGAGGTAACGCAATCGGCCAGATTAGGGGCACTCACGTTCACAAGTTGAGCGGCCCCTACGTTGGCGAACTGCATGAAGACATGGTTGTTAACAAACATCTCGGGAACTTTGGGAGCATTGGCCATAGCGGCAACCCCGGAAACGCGGGTTCACCTGGCGATCCTAGTAACCGAGGGGCCGTCAACTACGGCTACCCCGACGTGTTTGCGGAACTGACTCGATAGCAGGGAAAACACTCGATGCAGGAGATCGGGGGCGCGTGCGCTGCCCCTGAAGAGATGCAAACATTCATACGGGGGTTTGATGGCGCTGTACGAAATGACCGGCGCGAGCCTGAAAACAATCGAACCCAAGACCTTCACAGAACTCGGGCTCTTGGAGCGTCAGAACATCCAGAGGGCTATCCGAGCGCATATCGCCGCGATCACGCCCAACGTCAAAACGATGGTTCTCGCGGAAGAGTTCGGTGACTGGGTAGGCGCCAATCGGCGCATTGACCTGCTTTGTCTTGACGATCAGGCGAATCTCGTGGTCGTCGAACTGAAGCGTGACGACGCCGCGCACATGGAGCTGCAGGCGATACGATACGCCGCAATGATCTCGACGATGCGTTTCGAACAGGCTGTGGAAGCGCACCGAAAGTACCTGCTCTCCCTGGGGGCGAATGAGGATCCGGCACCGGCAATTCGTGAGTTCCTGGAAATAGAAGAGGGCGAGGCAGTCGCACTGTCCGACAAGGTGCGCATCGTCTTGGCTTCGGCGGAATTCTCTCCGGAGCTCACCACCGCTGTTCTGTGGCTCAACAAGCAGGGGCTTGATCTCCGCTGCGTACAGATGCGCCCGCATCAGATCGGCGATCGCGTCTTACTCGATATCCAGCAGGTGATCCCCCTGCCGCAGGCAGAACAGTATCAAGTTGCCGTCCGCGAGAAGTCTATGGAACAGGACGCCGCCCGTGTGCAGCAGGACCGTGATCTGACACGCTACGATCTCACTGTTGGAGAAGACACGTACCCTAATCTGCCGAAGCGTAGGCTTATTCTCGGGGTCGTTGCGGAAGCGATCCAGCAGGGCATTTCGGTATCGGAAGTCGAGACGGCCGCGGACTGGAGGGGAAACATGTTCATTTCCGCGGATGGTACTTTGGATGAGGCCCAGTTCAAGGAGGTACTGGGAGACAAGCAGCTTCGGTACTTCACCGCAGACGACGAACTATTCCACGTCGATGGCAGGACGTACGCGCTCTCGAAGATGTTGGGCGAACGAACTCTGGAAGCGATAGGAAACTTACTTGGTCGCATGCCACAGCCCGAGCGAATCAGGTATGCCCCGACCTCAGTCGTAGCTGATGAGGTTCCCTATGGCAATCTTGTCCTACGCCGGCGCGAAAATGGCGCGATCGACGTGGAGAAAGATGGGGTGCAAGTAGTGCCCGTGATGCCAGTGCTGCGTGAGCTAGCGGGACGGTTGCGGGTTCCACATCTCAATGGCAGCGTGAACACTCTGAATACGAGGCAGCTGGGCAAAGCCGTGATGGACGCAATCCTCACCCAGAGCTGACACGACGGGAAATTCGAAGATCCGCAAAACGCTCAATGCGTCCCGGCTGCAGGACGAGGTAAGCCGATGCATCCATTGCATTCACGAAATCGTCGAAGATGGCGTGAAAATTCGCGTGCCTCGTCCGCAACTGCATGAGCCTGACGAAACGGGCTGCAACTGGACCATGAAGCATTTCGGTAACGCCGCCGGCTATGAGCGGGATATCGCCGCGGTAGTCAAGAGGGTACGTGCTGAATACAATCTTTCCAGCGGAGCAAAGACCCCCGGCGATCCCTTCGAGGATGTGTCCGGCAACTGACAGTTATTGATCGACGTCGACATCTCCACGTCCACAACCTTCGCGCCGACCAATGGCAAACGAAGCGATCATCGCGGCAATCAAGTTTGCCGCGCAGTACGGTGAGCCTTTCATTGTGGTACCGGGTCTCGTGTCGATGCCGCAGGTGTCCGGAGACGCGAGACCATCTTGTTGCGCTGGAGATTGGTGGCTCGCCAGATAGCGCAAAAAATCTTTGCCCACAGCCTCGGCACGTGATCGGTAACTGGGGCAGCCTCGCCAAGGACAAGCTGGAGAACCGTCTGCACACGCTGGTGTGTCAGCGCAAGACTCCCTTAGCACAAGTCCAATGGGAAATGGCACACGATTGGATCGCGGCCTACAAGCGCCATGTTGGCTCCAAGGGGCCGACTAGTCGTTAGGCGCCATACTCCGCTGGCCCGGGTGACCTGGCTCCAGTAACAGGGGGAGAGGGCTTCTAGCAAAGCCCAGTTTGGTCCACGTCAGTTCAACCACAGTGTGCTGGAACCACTGCTCGCGAAGGCTCACATGTTCGGGCGAACCGGAAAACATGCTCAGTAAGCTGCGATTGCCCCTAGGGTCTGCCAATTTGTAGCGATTCCTTCGTCCCTCGCTAGTAGCGGACTGGAGTTCCGCGGCGGAGTAGCTAATGGGCGAATGGAGCGCGCTCACGCGTCAACCAAGTTCGATCGTGATCTTCCTCAGGTGCGCCAACATCGGGGCGCGGATCCTAGGAAGCGCGGACGAGCTTGACTTCGGCTACCGATCAGCGGGAACGGGGCATCGCGATAGCGCAGCAAATCGCACCGGGCGACCGACGAAGCTGATAGGCGACGGCACTGCGCACGCTGCCACCCGTGTTCAACTGAAGCCCAGCAAGCAGAGCGAAGTGAGGAGAAAATTCCGATGCCAATCAGAGAATCGGAATGGATAATTCAATTCTTAACGCGTATTTATACGTCAATAATTAAAAATAAATTCTTAACACGTATCAATAGTTTTCAGATTTGCGCGTTTAAAGAAAATGATTTAGGGTGGTCAAGATCTGACAACAAAAAGAAAAAGCGCCTGGCTCTACCCAAGCCAAGCGCCTTTTCTCCATTTCTAGGAGGTGCAGGGCCACCCATACGTCCGACACCAAGAGCAAGCCGAAACCTTCTCCGTCTCAACTGTCTTCCGTCGGATTTTTGCGAAATTATTCGCAGAAGTCAAGGCCCGGTTTTTGCCGTTCACTTGGGCAGCGGGAGGCTCATGGATACCTAGATTCATGAATTCTTCCTTCAAAACCCTGGAGGGCGGGCGCGCACCCCGAAAAAAGAAGGGGCAGAACGCCGGTGGCGCCGCACGCAAGATGAAAGGGCGCAGAGCGAACCTCTGGTTTTTTCACTCGACCAAACGCAACCGACTGCTCTGCCTGACGGGCGATGTCGTGTTCGGAAGCGCCCTGCGGCTAGAGATGGATCCGCGGGTGAGAACCTACTGGTCTCCTGACGACGACAATCTAGAGGCCGACGGGAGCGTCAAATCGAGCCCCACCTTGTTGTGGGTCGAATACATCGACGGTTCGCGTGAAGCGTGGCACTGCAGCCGCGAACGAACAACAGCGAGTGACGAGTTTAAGGCTCAGTGCGGATCCGCCCCGATTGTGATGCGGACCATTGACATGGTGCTGGGCGAGCGCGTGCTCCTGGACAACGCCATGCAGCTGTGCGCAGCAATGACCGCCGCGCGCGACTGCGATATAGCGCTGGAGTACCGCGTCATCCTCACAGCCTTGCGCGCGCAGTCCCCGCTTACCTTGGGGCACCTCGTGCAGCGTGAAGACGTGGACCCCGGCTTGGCGTTCGCCGCATTCGCGCGCCTGCTCGTGCAAGGTGAGATTGTCGCGGAACTGGACGCGCAGTTGCTGTCGTTACACCTGCCAGTAGCGTTGGCCAAGGGAGGGCGGGTATGAAGCGAGGAAGGAAACGTTCGATCCTCTCCGAAGCCGAGCTGGATCAGGCCTGGCCCATGCCGTCGGCCGTCATGATCGCGAGCCTGCCCCAAGAAGACGCCGACCTCTATGAGGGTCGGCGCAAAGCGATCGACCTATATCGCGCAGGGGTGACCTATGCCGCAATAGAAAAGCGGTGCAGATTGAGTCGCCAGGAGGTCGTGCGGCTATTGAAGCGCTGCAAAGAGCGGGCGAAAGACGGGCGGATATTCGGCTATCGCGCGCTCGTCCCTCACACGCGTGTTGCCCCAAACGAGCGACGCAAGCCGCTCGAACCCGGCGGCGGCCGCGCGGGCGCGTGGCAATTGCTAATGAAGACCTACCCCGGCGTGGCCGACTACATCAAAGAAGTCGTGTACGCACCCGTCGAGCGTGAGGGCGCCGAGCCGCTGAATATGGGCGAGCTTTGGGGCATTGTGCGCTTGCTCCTACAAGCAGAGGGTCTCACGGACCAGGATTATCCATTTGACTGTGGCTCACAGGGGGAGATGGCGCTCAGGGACCATGTCAATGCCCTTCAATTGGCGCGCATGGATCATACAGTGGCCAAGCGGCACGGCGCTGACGCTGGCTTTCGATGGAAACACGTGCGGGCAGAAGCCGAACGCACCTTCGTGCCTTTGCGGCCGCTTTCGTACCTCATTCTGGATTACTACAAGGTGGATGCGCGAACGATCGTCGTCGTTACCAATGAGTATGGCGAGACGTTTGAGATTGTCGTGCCGCGTTTTCATATTGGGGTGCTGGTCGATGAGCGTGACGGGGGCATCCTCGGCGTCTGCGCAGTACTAGAAATGACTCCCTCGACCGACAGCGCACTGGAAACAGTCGATTGCATGCGCAATCCCATGCGCTACATCAAGGCCGACCTGCGTGATATCGCGTTCGACGATGAGCGCATCTTCATCCAGCAACTGGTCCCAGAACAGACCCCATTGTCTTTCATCGTGCTTCGGGTTGACAACGCGTGGGCCAACGCAGCGGACGCCTTCATTAGGGGCGTCTGCTATAGCTATGGTGCCGTCGTGCATTTTGGGCCAGCCTACTGCTGGGTTTCGCGAGCGATTGGCGAGCGGGTAATCGGTGAACTCGCGCGCAACGGTGCCCAGACAGCCAAGAGCAACACGGGATCCAGTGCTGATAGCGGACTGCATGGGGACGCTGCGGAGCAGGCAGTGCGGTATCGGGTCACGATCGAATCGCTGATGGCGCTAATCCTTGAGGCGGCGCAGCTACACAACCGCGGGCGCACGCAGCGGTTGCGTGGTTCTTCGCCGGTCACGACTTTAACCAAAGCTCATGAAGCCGCGGCCGCCGGCGGCCCGTTGGTCGGAATTCCGTTGCCGCGTCCCACACAGCAGGACTGCCGGTTTCTCGATTTTGAATTCGTCGAAACCATTCACGGCAGCCCAGAGAAGGGCGTGCGGCCGTACATCCCTTTCCGCGGGCGGAAATTTAGAAATCGAATGCTAGACGAACTGTCTCATCTCATTGGGAAAGACGCCCGCTGCCGCATTCATCGGTTCGATGGAGATGAGATGCACGCCGAATTGGACGATGGCTCAGTCGTGTTCGGACGCTTGCGCCCTGATCGTCGCGAAGGCAGGGGGTTCACGTTGCAGCAGGAGACCCTACTGCGCAAGGCTGAGCGAGTTGCCAAGAAGCGCGACTTCAAGATCACCCGACGCATGAAAAACGAAGTACAGCGCTACCGCAACAAGAAACACCAGGATGCCCCCGGGGGCAAGGACGCGCTGCTCGCCGCCAAACAAGACCTCAGTGAGCGCCGGCATGGCGACGGTTCGGCCTCACCACCGATCATCTCGCCGTCAGCCGAGGCGATGTCGCCATCGCCAATAGGCTCGCTCCATCATCCCCGCGCGTTACCGCCTGTCGAAACAGAGCCATCGCTCGTTGAGCGGGACCGGTTTGGGCTGTTCTCGATCAAACAGAAGGTGCGCACGCGATGACGATCTTGGATATTAACGACGTCCACGGGGGTACGGCCTTGATGGCCACCGCGGAACTCTCGGCGGCCGAATTACTGATCGACCATCCGCTTGTGATTGGCGTCCCTGTGAGGACGAAGCCCGTCGATCAAGCTTGGCTCGAGTGCAAACGCATCGTCGCCGCTGGGGGACCAGCTTTCACCCTGGTCGGTGAGCCGGGATCCGGGCGTAAGTGTGCTGCTCGACTCATTGCTGCAGCGCTGCATCAAGACTTCCGACAGTTGCCCGTCTTGCACCACGCATTGCCTCGCATCGCGCCAGAGAACACCCGCGAGCGGTGGCAAGCGATGATGTTCTCGCTCGGCAATCACAATGTCTCCGTGCGAAGTAGCACCATTCTTAAGGCGAGATCGATTCAGACGATACTGGACACCGCGCGGCGCAAAGGATCGTTCGGCACCATCTTGATGATCGTGCACAACTTCGAGTGGCTGGACACTCTCTGGTCGAGCATGTTGCTCGATCTGCGCGACGCCGTGTGTGCCGCTGGCTACCGACTGTTCTTTCTTAATGTCGCAAATTCATCGTATCTGCCGCAGGCCCAATCCAGACTACTGAGTTCAAGCATAGCGCATGAGATCCCTGGCCTCATTGGTGCACCCTGTGCGCTGCGCCATCTGTCCTCATTGGGCGACTTCGAGCATCTGTTCAGCGAGCTGGACACGTTGTACTTTCCAGCGAACTCGGATTGCTCCTGGCTTGCCTTCTATCTTCCACGCGCCTACCGGTTTGGACTTCGGTTGCGAGCCTGCACCGACGACTTCCAGGCGGCATACACGGGCTTTTGTAAAGACAGCGGTCGCAGCACGGTGCCGACGCGGTGCATTTTTAACGTGATCCGGATCGCGCTGACGTGCCAGACTTTGAAGGACGAGGAGGGGCTCAAGCTCGATATAGCCGTCTGGCGTGCTGCGTTCGAACAGGCCGCCAGTAGCTTCCCAACCAGTTTGGTGCTCGCCAATGAAGTGCAACAGTAGATCCGGAGCGCGCATGGAAGAACCGACGACATGGCTCGGACTCGATTTGACGCCGCTACCGGATGAGTCCATTTTCTGCATCCTCGCACGGCTGCAGTGGATGAACGTACTGACCTTGCATGATTTACGCCCGTTTACAAAGGGCTATTTAGGAGGTTCCGTACCGTTTTACGGTCGTGACGAGTCGGACTTGCGTGGGCGCGTTGCAGAAGCGACAGGCTGGTTTACGAGCAGCGCTGTGCCTTTTTTTTCTAAGCTGGACGAGACTTTCATGAGAGCTTGGTTCGAGCCTGGTCTAGTGATCTGTCCTCAGTGTGCACAGGGCTTCTACCATTCGAACTGGCATCAGTTGCGCGGACTGCAATGCTGCCCGATCCACGGCTGCCCATTGCTAACGCAGTGTCCCGAATGTCGGCATGCATTCGATACGTATCAGTTCGAAGACGTGCTATTTCACCGGCCATTTTGTTGCCCGAGTTGTGGTGCTCCGCTTGGTGGCCGGCCACCTTCATGGTCGACCATTACAGCCTTTCGCAAACAGCATCCCGATCTGCGCCGCCAGTGGGGGCCGTGGCGCCGATGGGCACAGGGACTGGGCGTGCGCCTGCGCTGGTGCGCCAAGTACGCCACGTCTCTGGAAGTAAGCAGGTTGGAGAGATGGTGGAGCCTAGCAGAACTTGTACAGGCGCTCACATATCAGTTTCACGCCAGTCCACCGCTGTGTGACTGGCAGAAGCCAAACATCACCTGGCTCGTGTGGCCGACGGATGCGCCCACCAAATTTCACCCGCACAACCCGTACCCAATGACGGCACAGTGGAATTTGAGTACGAACCCATATTTAGGGGTACTCAATGAATTGCGTGAGTGGATCAACGCCACGTGTCCGTTGCCAACACAGTCCCCAAGCCCCGAGATTTTCGATGCCGAAGGGCGCTTGATCAAGGACGGCTGGTCGCCGGCGGCACTGGCATACATGGTGATGCGTAAAAGTTGGGAATCAACGGATACATGGTCGCCGGCAGCTGCACTGCGTTGCACGGTGTCCCCGTTGCGGCGGCTCGAACTGCCCAGAAAATTTCTGGTGGACTGTGCGCCACTGACGGCACGCGCTTTGTTCCTCGCCGTGTTCGCAGCGTTGTATTGGAAGATTCAACGCTCCGACGTCCTGGATATGAGTTCATGTGGAATTGACGACGCGTCAGCAGCCTGTGTGTCTAGCGAAGCGACTCGGCCGAACTTTTGCATACTATGTTTTCCCACCGTACCTGGCATGCCCTTGAGAGGTTTCTCCCCATCGCCACTGCGGCTAGACGACGCGCGGGAACTTTTGTGGTACGCCACCACTCGTGATCGTCGCGGGCGCAATCGCCCCTATTAGGAAGGCCAAGGAAAGATAGGCGTGAGGAGGAGGGCAGGCGAAGCGTCATGCAGTCGTGTCGCCAAAAACAATCGGCTACCACCACCACCAAGAGGCGCGCGGCGGCTCAGGAAACCCGTGCCACGTTCTGTACTTTGAGCGCTCTCGAGCACTCGCCTTCGGGCCATAAGCATTCCCGTATGCCACGACCGCTGAGGGTAATTCGCACTGGATGAAAGCAGGGGTATTGGACGCACGGACATGCCAATTGCCGTGCGGACTCACGATACCACTTTGGCCTGGGAGCTGACGCCACGGATCACATAGGTTGGCGTATACGAGGGTCACTCCACACTCCATGGCGCGCCATCGGACGCGATCCGGCATCCCACAGTCTGTAGAGCCCCCCACAACGACACAAATATTGATGTAGTTGACTCTCAGCGGCAGGTACTGCGATTCGCAGCGCAGGTCAGAGTCGTATACCACCCCAAGCGAGTAGTGGCTCCCATAAAGAGGTTCCCACTGTTTCTTGAACCAAGGGCGCCGGAATTGCGGCTTAGTTGAAAAGGGATGGTCTTTGAGAAACTGGCCGCAGTCTACGCCGAGAGAGGCCACGATAGCGCACTCAAACGCCGCCCCATGTTCTTTCTCGATAGTGCCAGCGACGATCGTCGCGTGCTTGCGCGCGGAGAGGTCGCGGATGTAGCGCCGAAATATATAGCTATACATCGCGGACTCTTCAACGGTCGTCGAATGGGGATCACTGAAAACTCCATCTGCCCACGCTGCTGGCAAGGCCAGAAGATCGAACTCTTCTTTCGCGAGCATGGATTCACATAGTTCAATGCGATCCTCAACGTCAAGCAGATAAGGAAGCTGCAAGCAAGCGACAAGCACACCGGCTCTCCGACTTCGGCAGCAGAGCCAGCCGCGCCAGCAGTAGAACACGTTTGATTAAGAAAACGCATCCCAGGCCACGCCGGTACCATGCCAAAGCTATCCAGCATCAAGGTTCAAACCCGCAAGCGCTACCAGAAGCGAGATCCATTGGCAAAGCTGTCAAAAGATTCTTCAGCGGTGTGCTCCGGGAGTCTGGCCAGTCACCCAGATCGGATGGATAGCCTGCTTGGAAATGTGGCGAAAACCGGGACGGTACTCTACAGGCTGTGATTCTCAAATGATCGAATCAAAATGCGTGGAAGCACGCTTGAAAATTAATGAAACAATTCTTCTCACAAAAAAATAATGCAAATACCTGATGGCAATTCTTCATACAAAAACGAGAAAGAGAAGAAGGAATCGCTTTATGCAGAATTTTTCTTTCTTTGTCTGAAATTTTGTCAGGTTGCACTTGGATTGCACGCAGCGCCTGTTGTAAGCGGGCCCAGAGTTTTTTGCGATTTAACATAACACAAATTACACGATTAAATGATGTTGGCGCCAAGTTGTAATGTCCGGTTATAGAGTCGCCGAACCTAAAAATGCGTTGGGTTCAGACGTAAAACTGCGTCGAAATGCTGTGTGAGGTGACCCTACACCAAGAAACAGTACCGCTGAGAAGTAGAGAATCCGGCATGATTTTCACGATTTGAAATGGAAAACATGCCATGAAGACGAGCAAGTTCACGGAGGCGCAGATAGCATTCGCGCTCAA